>OFMA01002241.1_pt1 | contig 11221 bp, 8 predicted proteins | sample 1541011 | NCBI WGS metagenome assembly OFMA01 (sample SAMN04209225, study PRJEB22552) | human gut metagenome | biome: gut; material: feces | host: Homo sapiens | place: USA: Oklahoma
CCTCGATAGCACAGCTGTGGGCAGAGAATAGAATCTCATTGTATTCGATAAAGTCTTGCTTGCAGAATTTGTCTGATACAATCTTTTTGTATTGAGAAACGAGGTTGTCGTACTTTCTTATCTGGTCTTCGAACATAGTGGTTTGTTTTTACAAAGGTAAAAAAAATATGTGTTTTGACATATTATATAAGAAAGTTTGCCAATGGATCCCCAGGCATTCCTGAATGTTAAGTGAAATGCCTGGGGAATTGAGTTCATAAACTCTTTTATTCCGCATTCTTTTTCAACCATTCCTGTCGGCGAAGGTCAGGAAGGTGTTTCACTTTGAAATGCTCGAAGGTGGCATTGAAGCCGTTTCCGTCGGGGCTGGCTGCCATGAGACCTACGTGTACGGGAGTGTTGTCCTGAAGCCAGGCATTTCGCATCATGACGTATTCCTTGTCGTCGAACGAATAGAATATTTCCACGGCATCCAGTCGTCTTACCGCTTTAATCCATACGTAAGGAACCGGCTTGTCTAGTGTGATGACGCTCCAGTCAGAGGTTTTGTGGGTGACTACGGTGCTCAGGTTGAATTTTCCGTCGGTGTGGGCATCCTGTCCACGGTTGACGGTTGCACGGCAGAGAGAATAGTTCGGGTCGTGCTTGTTCAGCCAGTAGAACTCGTCCAGAACAGAAGCACCCGGTTTTTCAAGGGAAGGAATACTGCGGAAAAGATCCCACAGGCACTCGAAATGGTTTTCCATCTCACGACCGCCACGCATGATATAGCCTCTGGACGGATCAAAGATTCCATCGCAGGCACCTCCGGCAATATCCATGGCTTCCAGGATGTGGATATGATCACCTGGCATCTGTGCGTCTCTTACCAGGAAGCATGCAGCAGCCAGGGAAGCAAGACCGCTTCCTACAATGTAGGCATGCTTGTCGTCCACACCTTCCGGTTTTTCCGGACGGGCAAAGGCTTCGTAGTTACCGTTGGAATAATAAATCCCTTTGCTGTTTTTGTCATGCTTTCCACGCTCGGTGTTGCGGTAGTTTGTAGTAGTTTCTTTCACATGGAGGTTTTCCTCTTCGTTGATCTCTCTTGTTTTTTTCATCAGCATGGCTGCGCCGGCTCCGGCTGCCGCAAGTGCTGCAAGTCCCATGAATCCTTTTTTATCTGACATATGACATCCACCTTTCGTAAATGAGATACCTGTTTGTATCGGATTAACTGTTCTTTGTTGCTGTTGAGGCTATGATAGCCCATCCGGAAAAAAGATTCTATTTACAAAATACCGAAAGTGTTCAGTTTTTTATCATTATGTCTGTTTTGATAAGTTTTTATTCTGTATGCATTTCTGCTGTTTTGTTTCTGGCGGCAAAATTGCGGATGGCGTTGTCGATGCTTCCGTACAGTGCGGTTGCGGTATCATCTGCGATTTCGCGATAATCTTCGCGCATGCCGTTTTTGATCCAGTCCAGCATGATCCCTACAAAGCTGTATTTATACAGATCTGCGATAAAAATTTTCTGTTCATCCGTGATGGGGATATCTTTTGATTTTTCTGTTACCACGCCCATAAGAAGATCGCAGGTAAGCTGGAACAGATAATTCTCGATCTGTTCCCGCCCCACGCAGCGGTATACATTTAAGATAAACGGCTTGTTTTCCATCACGGCATCAAAGATCTGCAGAAGCCCTTCATGCCAGGTGGAAGAGGTTTTTTTGCCCTGAAGGGCAATTCTGGCATCTTCCAGACAGCACCACTCCACAAGATCATAGATATCTTTGAAATGATAGTAAAAAGTCATGCGGCTGATCCCGCAGTCCGTAGTCAGGTCGTTGATGGTGATCTTATCTAAAGGCTTCTTAAGAAGCAGATGTTTCAGGGATTCTTCCAGGGCAAGCTTGGTTGCGTTTGTCATGTCTTGCGGCCTCCTTTGGCAAGGTTATAGTTATTAATATAACATGAAAGTGCACAGAAAATCCATGTTAAACAGTGACTTTTCTGTGAAATTATGATAGACTGAACCTGGAATATTTTGCGGAACAGAACGGAGTGTACTATGAAGAAAAAATCAGTTTGTATCCTGCTGATCTTTGCTGCCGTGATAGTACTTACTTATGTGACAGGAGAATCCTATTACAGAGGAATCAGTGAAAAAGCAGGGTTGGATAAACAGGAAGAGAAAATATATAAATATCAGTATGACATGATCGTGGACAGCCCCGATTCCCAGTTCTGGCAGGCAGTATATGACAGTGCGAAGAAAAAAGCAGCTCCCAATAATGTACTGATTGAGATCATGGGGCCGGACAGAGAAACATCCTATGATAAACTTGATTATATGAATATGAGTATTGCGGCCAAGGCGGATGGTATTATCCTGCAGTATAATGGAGAAGCCGGTCTGGAAGAAGCAATCAATACTGCAGTAAGAAACGGAATACCGGTGGTTACAGTCATGAGTGATGCGGTGCACAGCCGCCGCCAGAGCTTTGTGGGAGTCAGCGATTATCAGCTTGGCATGGCTTACGGGGAAATTGTTGCCAAATACGTGGATGAGAACACGAAGAAGATCCTGATCCTGCAGAAACGGGACATTGATGATATGAACGAAAGTCAGATATACACTCAGATCAGCAATGCGGTGAAGATGGCAGCTGGTTCTGAGGATATTGAGATCAAGGGAAGGAATCTTCTGTCAACAGGAACCTTTGAAACAGAGGAGGCAGTTACTGATATTTTTCAGCAGAAGCGGAATGTTCCGGATATCCTTGTGTGTATGGATGAGGAGACAACGGAGTGTGCAAGACAGGCAATTCTGGATTTCAACCTTGCAGGAAAAGTGAAGATCATTGGTTATTATACATCTGAGGATATTCTGGCGGCAGTTGAAAAAGGTGTTATTTCAGTTACCTGTGATGTGGACACGACCCAGCTGGGACAGTACAGTGTGGAGGCAGTTACCAGCTATATAGAAGATGGAAGAACCAATTCTTTCTACAACGTAGACATTAATTTTCTTGACAGAACAGCAGTGAAGAAGATGAGGAGGGAGGCAGTCACAGATGAAAAAGATCCGTTGGAGTGACTTTTCTCTTGTAAGCAAGATCATGATCGAGGTTGGCGTGCTGGCAGTTTTACTGTTCAGCATCAACATGCTGTTTTATGCGCGGATCAACAACTCCATGCAGGAGATGGATGATGTGTATGCCAGCAATGCCCAGATCACAGAGCTTGGGCAGGTTTTTGACGATGTGCAGGACAGTATGTACCAGTATCTGAAGGTAAAAAACTCTCAGGCACTGATGGATTATTATCAGAATGAGGCGAAATACAGGCAGGAGCTGGAGAAGTTAAATGAACGGAATATTGATGATTCCGTAAAACTTCTGGAGAAGAAGATACGTAAGATGTCGGAATCATATCTTTCCTGTACCGCAGGAACTGTAGCTGCCAAGAGAGGCAGGAATGTGGAGAAATATAAGCAGGAATATGATGAAAGTCTGGAGCTTTACAGTTATATCCAGAGTTCTATGGATGAGCTGAACAAGCAGCTTTTTAAAGAAAATTCCCAGACTTATGCAGCTCTCCGGGCGGTTATGAGATATCTGGAGATCAGTAATATGATGATCATGCTTCTGGTGGTGATCTGTGGAATGTTCCTTCTGATCATGGCAACAAGGGAGATGTTCCTGCCGCTGACTAATATGGCAGAAACTGCACAGCTGGTAGGTCAGGGGAATTTTAATGTAAAGATGCCCCCAGCAGATTCCAGGGATGAGCTTGGAACGGTAACAAGAGCCTTTAATACCATGGTGGATAATCTTGGTCTTTACATTGCCAGGACAAAGGCCAGCATGGAAAAAGAACAGCAGATGATAGAGAGGGAGCTTTTGATGGAAACACATCTCAAGGAGGCACAGCTTAAGTATCTCCAGTCTCAGATCAACCCGCATTTCCTTTTTAATTCCCTGAATGCAGGAGTACAGCTTGCAATGATGGAGGATGCAGAAAAAACCAGTATCTTTGTGGAAAAGATGGCAGATTTTTTTCGCTACAATGTAAAGAAGGGTGAGGAAGATGCCACACTGGAGGAAGAACTGGAGGCTGTGGATAATTACATTTATATTCTGAATGTACGGTTTGCCGGGGACATCCATTTTTCAAAAAAAGTGGAATGTGATGTGGAAAATGTACGTGTTCCCAGTATGATCCTGCAGCCGGTTGTGGAAAACGCAGTCAATCATGGAATCCGGAATATAGATTGGGAAGGACATATTGATCTCAGTGTGGAGAAATGGAACGACCATATTGAGATCAGTGTTCGGGATAACGGACTGGGCATGACCGGAGAACAGATACAAAGAGTACTGTCAAAAAAAGTCCACAGCAGTTCAGGCGAGGGTGATTCCACGGGAATCGGAATGAATAATGTGATCAGCCGTCTGGAACTATATTATGAGCGGGACGGATTAATGGAAATATACAGTGAAGGTGAAGGAATGGGAACAGAGGTAGTGATCAATATTCCTCTGGAGAGGAGCGAAAAAAATGTACAGAATCCTGATTGCTGATGATGAGGGGATCATGCTGGAATCCCTGAAAAATATTATAAGTTCCAACTATGGAAATGAATGTGAGATCCATACAGCCAAGACAGGCCGTGTGGTTGTGGAGGAGGCGGAGAAATATCCGCCGGATATCTGCTTTATGGACATTCAGATGCCGGGCTTAAGTGGGATCCAGGCAATCCGGGAAATTCAGAAATTTAACAGATCTGTGGTCTTTGTGATCATTACAGCCTATGATAAATTTAATTATGCCAAGGAAGCGGTAAATCTTGGAGTTATGGAATTTCTTACCAAGCCGGTAAACAAAAAGGTGATTTTGGAAACATGCTCCAAAGCTATGGAAAAGGTAGATTACACAAGACAGAAGCGAAGCGATGATCTCCGTATCCGTGAAAAGCTGGAGACAGTTGTGCCCATGATCGAAAGCGGATATATCAATAATATTCTTCTGCAGGATGATTTTCAGACATATCAGGATAATTACAGGGAGCTTCTGGATATCCGGGAAGAATATGGATATATGATCGTGGCTGAATTCGGGGATTCCACGGAAAATGGCGTTCTTACCAATGCGGTGGGGGCCAGTGTGAAGGCAAACAAATTTTATTCCACATTCCGGGAAATCGCTCAGGGATTTTTTGAATGTCTGGTAGGACCCATTATGGGAAACCGTATTGTACTGCTTGTTCCATACCGTAATTCCAGGGAGTCCTATGAGGAACGTGTGGAGGTTGTAACAAGAACCAGAAACATGGTACATAAGCTGGAAAGCAGGATCGACAGTAAATTTCGCTGTGGTATCGGCCGGGTGAAGGAGATGGGAAGCACCATGAAAGAATCCTTCAAGGAGGCCATGATCGCACTTCGGGAAAGCACCAGCCATGTTATACATATTGAGGATGTTCCGGCTGCACAGAAATATGACGGCGAATATCCAAGAGATTTGGAACGTCGCTATGAAAAGCGGGTGATGGATAAGGATGTGGCAGGAGCTTTAAGCTGTGCCGAGGAATTTATCCGGTGGATGGAGAAGCAGCCGGGAGTAGATCTGGAGGACATGCGCATCAAGATCCTGGAGCTTGTGATGGGAGTGGAAAAAAAGGCCTTTTTTGCAGGTACCGTGAAATATGCGATCAGCTGCCGCAGAAATTATATTCATGAGATCCAGGAATATACAGATATAGAAGGAATGAAAAAATGGTTCCTGGGCAAAACATCAGAAATCTGCAGTAACATGGAAAGTGCAAGGGAAAAAGAAGCGGTTTCTATTATCGAAAAAGCAAAGTCCTATATTCGGGACAATTACAAAAAAGATATTTCACTGGATGAGGTGTCACGGGAGGTGGATATCAGCCCTTATTATTTCAGCAAGCTTTTTAAGCAGGAGACCGGAGGAAATTTTATCGAGTATCTTACAGAAGTGCGGCTTCGGAATGCAAGAGAACTTCTCAAAGATTCAGGGCTTTCCATCAAGGAGATCTGTGCGGAATCCGGATACAGCGACCCCAATTATTTCAGCAGGATATTCAAGAAATACGAAGGCGTGACACCAAGTGAATTCAGAGAGAAGTTGAGGTAGACAATATGAGCGGGGGGAAAATGATTAGGAAGCTGTTGATCTTGCTGTGTCTGTTGACATTGATGCTGAATGGCTGCGCTTCCGAAAAAACAAAGCAGACAGCTGCACAGGAAAACGATACAGAGGAAGACAGTGGTGAAAAGAAAATTCAGATCGGTCTTACAGTGGATTCTTTTGTTATTGAGAGGTGGATTCGTGACAGGGATGTATTCGTGGCAACAGCAAGGGAGCTGGGAGCGGAAGTGAATGTTCAGGATGCGGGAGCAGATACAAAAGAGCAGATCAGCCAGATTGACTATTTTATCAAGAAGCATATGGACGTGATCGTGATCATTGCCAGAGACTGCAAAGCATTATCTGAGGCTGTGGAGCGTGCCCACAATGCAGGAATCAGGGTGATCTCCTATGACCGCATGGTAAATGATGCGGATACAGACATGTATATTTCCTTTGATAACCGGAAAGTCGGAGAGATCATGGCACAGTCCATGATGGAAGCGATCCCTGATGGCGGAAAGATTTTTATGATCCAGGGCTCTGCTTCAGATAACAATGTGGACATGGTAAAAGAGGGATTTGAAGACACTCTGAAAAACAGTGATCTGAAGGTAGTTTACGAAGCCAACTGTGAGGGCTGGATCGCAGAGCTGGCAGCAGATTATGTGGAGGAAGCACTGGAAGAGTATCCTGATGTAAAGGGAATCATGTGCGGAAATGATGATATTGCCAGCCAGGTGATACAGATTCTTGCGGAAAACCAGCTTGCCGGACAGGTGATCGTGGTAGGCCAGGATGGTGATCTGGCTGCATGTCAGCGTATTGTGGAAGGAACCCAGTACATGACAGCATTTAAATCTATCGAAGATCTGGCACGCCAGGCAGCTGAATATGCGGTGAAGATGGCAGAAGAGGGAAAGATTCCGTCAGATGTGACAGATACCATGAGCGATGGAAGCTATGATATCCCGGCGAAGGTGCTGGAACCGGTTGCCGTTACAAGGGATAATATTGATGAGGTGATCATTGACGGCGGTTTCCACAGACGAGATGAAGTATATCTCAATATAGATTACGATACAGAGTAATGCAGAACAGATTGCATACCGGCATATATGTGGCAGTGAAATTCTGCAAGTAATGTGGCAGTGTATCCATATGCGCAATAATACACAATTATGACAAAAATCAATAGCAGATTTTTGGTGCAAAAATGTCTTGCCTGATGCAGGGCATTTTTCTTTTGCAAAAAAATGTCTCTGTCCTTGCCAACTATGTCCAGACAGTCCTGTGCTATAGTAACATCATCGAAGGAAACGTGATTCCAAAAACAAATAATGAAACGGAGGATTTTACAATGAAAAGAAAAATGGTATCTGCACTTCTTTGCGCAACAATGGTAGCTGGTATGGTGGTAGTTCCGGCAGCAACAGCACAGGCAGCAGACAAGAAACTGATCGGTGTTACCATGCCGACCAAGGATCTCCAGAGATGGAACCAGGATGGCGATAACATGAAGAAAGAGCTGGAGGCAGCAGGATATGAGGTAGACCTTCAGTATGCATCCAACGATGTAAGCACACAGGTTTCACAGCTTGAGAACCAGGTAGCAAACGGATGTGACCTTCTGGTTGTGGCATCCATCGATGGAAGCAGCCTTGGCGAGCCTCTGAAACAGGCCAAAGAAAAAGGAATTCCGGTTATCTCTTATGACCGTCTTCTTATGAATTCCGATGCAGTAACCTATTATGCAACATTTGATAACTACAAAGTAGGTCAGAAACAGGGCGAGTACCTGGTAGATGCACTGGATCTTGACAATCAGGACGGACCATTCAATATTGAGCTGTTCACAGGAGATCCTGGCGATAACAACTGTAACTTCTTCTTCGGTGGTGCAATGGATGTTCTCCAGAAATACATCGATGACGGTAAGCTGGTAGTAAAATCCGGTCAGACAGAGTTCGAGCAGGTTGCTACAGCTAACTGGGACAGTGCAAAAGCACAGGATAGAATGGATACTATCATCGCAGGTAACTACTCTGACGGAACAAACCTTGACGCAGTTCTCTGCTCCAACGATTCCACAGCCCTTGGTGTTGAGAATGCACTGGCAGCTTCCTACACAGGAGAATATCCGATCATTACTGGTCAGGACTGTGACACACCAAACGTTAAGAACCTTGTAGCCGGAAAACAGGCAATGTCTGTATTCAAAGATACAAGAGCTCTTGCATCTGCAGTAGTAAAAATGGTTGACTCCATCATGAAAGGTGAGGAGCCGGAAGTGAACGATACAAAATCCTATGATAACGGAACCGGTGTCATCCCGACATACCTTTGCGATCCGGTTGTTGTTACAACAGATAACTACAAAGAGATCCTGATCGACTCCGGATACTACACAGAGGATCAGATCAAATAATCAGAATTTTTAAGAAAGAAATTTATCACATGCAGGCGGGGAATATAACCGCCTGCATGAACAGTGGAAAGGGAGGGAAATTGAGTTGGCTAAGATACTTCTGGAAATGAAAAATATCACCAAAACTTTCCCAGGTGTAAAGGCACTGGATAATGTTAATCTCCAGGTCGAGGAAGGCGAGATCCACGCACTGGTAGGTGAAAACGGTGCCGGTAAATCTACATTGATGAATGTATTAAGTGGTATTTATCCGTACGGTTCGTATGAAGGAAATATTATTTATGATGGTGAGATCTGTAAGTTTAACACTATCAAAGACAGTGAACATAAAGGAATTGTAATCATCCACCAGGAACTTGCTCTGATCCCGTACATGACCATCGGGGAGAACATGTATCTGGGTAATGAAAGAGGCAAAAGCTTTTCCATCAACTGGAATGAAACTTATGGAGAAGCAGATAAATATTTGAAAATAGTAGGACTGGAGGAATCCTCCAGAACTTTGATCAAGGATATTGGTGTAGGTAAGCAGCAGTTGGTTGAGATCGCAAAGGCACTTGCAAAGAATGCAAAGCTGCTCATTCTGGATGAGCCTACCGCATCACTGAATGAAGATGACTCCAAAGCTCTTCTGGATCTTCTTCTGAAATTCAAGAAGCAGGGAATGACCTCTATCATCATTTCCCATAAATTAAATGAAATCTCCTATGTAGCAGATAAGATCACAGTTATCCGAGATGGATCTACCATTGAAACACTGGATAAAAAGAAAGACGATTTTTCTGAGCAGAGGATCATTCAGGGAATGGTTGGACGTGAGATGACAGATCGGTTCCCGAAACGTCCAAATGTAAAGATCGGCGATGTTTCCATGGAGATTAAAAACTGGAATGTTTATCATCCGCTGTATACAGAACGTAAGGTGGTAAATAACGTATCCTTTAAAGTACATAAAGGAGAGGTTGTCGGTATTTCAGGACTGATGGGAGCAGGACGTACAGAACTGGCTATGAGTATTTTTGGCAAGAGCTATGGAACTAAAATTTCTGGACAGGTGTTCATGAACGGAAAAGAAGTGAAGCTGAATACAGTTCAGGAAGCCATCGACAACAAGCTTGCTTATGTTACAGAGGATCGAAAAGGAAACGGGCTGATCCTTTCCAAGTCCATAAAGATGAACACTACGCTTGCAAACATGTCTGGTATCAGTAATGGAAAAGTGATCGATACGGATAAAGAATACGCAGTTGCTGAGGAATACAGGAAGAAACTGAAAACCAAGTGTCCGACAGTTGAGCAGAATGTCGGAAACCTGAGCGGTGGTAATCAGCAGAAGGTCCTTCTTGCAAAATGGATGTTTGCAGAGCCGGATATTCTGATCTTGGATGAACCTACAAGAGGTATTGACGTAGGTGCCAAATATGAAATCTACTGTATCATCAATGACCTGGTCGCAGCAGGAAAATCTGTGATCATGATCTCTTCTGAGCTTCCGGAAGTGCTTGGAATGTCAGACAGAATCTATATCATGAACGAGGGCAGATTCGTAGGTGAGGTAAGTGGTGAGGAAGCTACATCTGAGCTGATCATGTCCAGGATCGTGAAGTCAGGTAAAGGAGAGTAAGAAGATGGAGAAAAAGATTAGTTTTTCAGAAATATTAAAAAAATATACCATGGTCATTGTTCTGGTATTTGTTGTGATCATGTTTTCTGTGAACACAAAGGGCGTTATGCTTCTTCCGCAGAATGTAAATAACCTGGTAGCCCAGAATGCATATGTATTTATTCTTGCAACCGGTATGCTGTTCTGTATTTTAACAGGTGGTAACATCGATCTGTCAGTTGGTTCTGTTGTATGCTTTGTTGCTGCTGTCGGTGGTAAGATGATGGTTCTCAACAGTATGAACCCGTATCTCACTATGATCGTGATGCTTCTTGTGGGTATTGCCATTGGTGCATGGCAGGGATTCTGGATCGCTTATGTACGAATTCCTCCATTTATTGTTACTCTGGCAGGTATGCTTGCTTTTCGTGGCCTTTCCAACGTAGTTCTGGAAGGACAGACCCTGGCCCCGATGCCGGATGCTTATCTGGCTCTGTTCAATAACTATATTCCGGACTTCCTTGGTGGAGGTGAAGGATTTAACAGAACATGTTTCGTAGTTGGCATTATTGTCTGCATCGTCTATGTTGCACTTGTTATGAAAAACCGTGCAGACCGTGCAAAAAAAGGCTACAGTGTTGAGTCTTTCGGTGGTGTTGCAGTGAAGATGGTTCTGATCTGTGTAGTTGTTCTTGCATTCATGTTCAGACTTGCTCAGTACAAAGGTATCCCGAATTCTCTTCTCTGGGTTGCAGTGATCATCGCAATCTATACATACATTGCTTCCAAGACTACAACAGGCCGTTATTTCTACGCAGTTGGTGGTAATGAGAAGGCAACAAAGCTTTCCGGTATTGATACGAACAAAGTTTATTTCCTTGCTTACTTGAACATGGGTCTTCTGGCTGCTATCGCAGGTATGGTGACAATGGCCAGATTGAATTCTTCCAACCCGCAGGCTGGTACAAACTTTGAGATGGATGCGATCGGTGCTTGTTTTATTGGTGGTGCTTCTGCTTATGGTGGTACCGGTACAGTTCCTGGTGTTATCAT
>OFMA01002251.1_pt1 | contig 11195 bp, 6 predicted proteins | sample 1541011 | NCBI WGS metagenome assembly OFMA01 (sample SAMN04209225, study PRJEB22552) | human gut metagenome | biome: gut; material: feces | host: Homo sapiens | place: USA: Oklahoma
CACCTCAGCATAACTTCCGAAAACAAGTTTTCAAGTTCTGCATTCGGTTGGCACTGACATTGCCTACAGCGAAGTCAGGCTGCACCTCAGCATAACTTCCGAAAACAAGTTTTCAAGTTCTGCATTCGGTTGGCACTAACATTGCATTCGCAATAAAGGCAACACTAAAGCATGGATAAGCTGCACATTAGCCTTGAAGGATAAAAAAACAGTATTCCTTATTGTGATTCATTCAGCGTTCTTTGACACGATGTTACAACAGAAAGTAAGGCAGGTAGGCCTGTCTGAAATCCGGTATGCGTTGTTGACTTCTAACACACACTTTTGCGACTGAGCCAAGAAAAGGCCTTACACACCTTTTAAAGGTGGTAAAGCCTTGTGTAAACATTACAGTATAAATCTACTTCAAATGCTTAAAAGAAGAGATATAAGCACAACTTAAATTCGTTCAAGCACGAGCTTGATTAAGTTGTCTATACTATTCTTATAATTAGGATTGGCACGACCCGCCACACGGTTAGCAATAACCATACAACAAGTCAAAGCTTTATGTCCCATCAAAAGGGACAGACCAGCCAATGCACTACTCTCCATCTCGAAATTAGTAATGCGTTCCTCGCCATAGGTAAAGCTTTCAATCTTAGCATTTGCGTGTGGATCGGCCAAAGGTAAACGTAATTGTCGGCCTTGAGGACCAAAGAATCCGCCACAAGCTATGGTCACACCACGTACCATATCTGTTTGGGCTATACGCTCCAGTAACTCTTCATCTGCACTCACAACATAAGGATGAGCAATACATTGTGAACCTGTCCACTGCATGTGATTCAGGAATTTTTGTTCAAAATCGAGATTACATACCTCGTTGCGTCCTGCATAAAAATTGAGCAGGCCATCAAAGCCTATACTGCGTTTACTTGCAATAAATGTACCCTCAGGAGTAAAGGGCTGTAATCCGCCGCAAGTACCAATGCGAACCAACTCGAGTTGACGCAACACAGGACGCACACAACGTGTTTCAAAATCAATGTTTGCAAGTGCATCCAATTCATTAACCACAATATCGATGTTGTCACATCCGATACCCGTGGAAACAACCGTAATGCGTTTACCTTGGAAGGTTCCGGTAATCGTACGAAACTCACGACTTTCAATGTCGCATTCTTTGGTTTCGAAATGAGCTGCAACAACAGGCACGCGCCCGGGATCGCCCACCAAAATTACTTTATCAGCCAACTGTTCCGGACGTACATGCAAATGGAATATACTACCATCAGGATTGATAATCAGCTCAGATGGGGCAATAGGTTTTTGATTAGTCATGATTGTAAAGATTTAAAGTAGAGGCAACTCACCCAAAAGACTTCTCAGATGAGTAAGTCGCCACACATAATAACATTAGGAAAAATATCTGTTGTATCAGAATAATAGGAAACAGCGAGAGATGCGCAATATGAAGAAATGTATTTTACTTAACTTCTGCTTGGCGCATGTTTTTACACAGACTCTCATACTGCTTTATTAACTGAGGAAGCACTTGATTGATTTGCTTGAGTTTCGACAGAACATCAGAAGTTCTATTTCCCTGAGCAGCCAAGCGTTGCAAATCATCGCGCTTTGCTTTCAGATCATCTATCTGCTTTTTTGCTTCATCAGCTTGTTTGGCAATTCTTCTTGCAGCATCGCTTCGGAACTGCTTTAAACTGGTGTATACGGTACGGTCATTTATCACATAGCGTTTTTGGGCAGTCTTTTCTTCGCGTTTCTCCATTAAATCAGCCATGCGTTGTTTGGCAGCAATCACAACAGATTTATCTGTTTGTGTTTCTGCGATAGACTCTAGACGAGCCAAACGTATCAGTTGTGAGTGTGTATCCTCTGTTACTTCATAAATTTCACGGCTTTCACTCGGAACGAACACATAAACACACACGCTATCGGCAGAAGACTGAAAGCGGTCTGAAACCAGCCAGCCTAACTTCGCCGATTCGTCAATAGCAAACATATAGTCATTTGCTGGCGAATTGAAAGGCATTCCCAAGTTTTCCGGCTTCAAGTATTCCTTGCTTTCTGTATCGTATCGAGTAACAAAAAGGTCATAACCACCTAAACTTTCATCACCTTGAGAAGCAAAATACAAGGTAACACCATCAGGCATTACAAAAGGAAAATCTTGGTCTTCTGCATGATCGTTAAGGCCATTCAACTTTGTAGAAGTACCCCACTTATTGCCAGAATGATACGCCGAACAAATGGTTTTTGCACCATGAGCAGAATCTGACGCAGCAAAGAAAATGCGGTCGTTAAGTTCATTGACAAAGGCTAGTTTTCCCAGCACTTTGGGCCGCGATTTGAAAGCGTCGCCCAAAGATGATGTAGAAACCCACTTTCCAGCTTCGGCAGACAAACGAATGGTATTCAACACCTGCTTACGCGAAACTTGAAAACTATCGACAAATGTGATTTTTTCTGTTCCTCGCAACATATCAGAACCCATATTGACACGTCGCATATCGGCATCCAAGCGTTCCGTATCGCGGCCTGCTTTTTGTGCAGCCTTAATTTCTCGTTGCAATAATTGCGCTGCCTCGTCAAAACGATATTGTTGAATCAGTTGTTCAACAGATAAAACGGGTTCATTTTTAGCCGCATTTTTCCGTTTTTGTGCCATCGCTGGCATAACCGTTGTCAGGGCAAACAATCCAGTTAAAAGTGAAGTATAATTCATGCGTTACATCGAAATTTAGCTATAAATATAAAAACTGATTTCATCGGCATCGCTAACCTTATATAAATGAAGCATCTGCCTATGATTGTCTGTAAACAGTCTGTATGGTTCTGATCACTCTTTCCATATAATGAAATATAGCAATCTATCGTACACTTGTTACCCCATTACGGAAGAACCACTGCTACGCTTTTTTAAGTATTCATCCACAACGAAGTAAGATAGGTGTAAGAATTTTTCTTCTTGAAAAACAATTCAGACCATCTACTCAGTATTATACACTCTTTGAACTTCAAAAATACTATTTTCTTTTCGAAGTCAAGGATAAAATGCTATCTTTTATGTATTTTTGCAGCATAAGAGCATACTGATTGCCTTACTTTTTTTATAAAAGGCCATTTAAACAACATGCACATTCTGTCGGACATGGTTCATTCACCATACTGCCGGATTGCTTTACATCAAAAAACTGCAACGTGAAATATATCAACATCTTTGTCTTTTCAATGGGCTTATTTTGCTCAACTAACCTTGAAGCATCGGCACAAGTACAGAGTTCAGTGAACGCAAATGCGTTGGCTGAAGCTACTCATACCATAAAAGCAGGTGAAACTTTTTACAGCATTGCACGAAAGTACAATCTGACAACAACTGAGCTGCAGCGCTTGAACCCGCAGGTTAAACCTGAGCACATAGAAGTTGGAAAAAGTCTCAATGTGGCAGTTCCTATGCTGCAATCAAATCGCAGTACAGTTCCCAATACATCCAACCCCCAACAGCCCTATACTATTAAGGAATATAAGGTAAAACGAAAAGACACTCTTTATAGTTTAGCTAAAAACAATGGCATCACGGTTGAAGAACTGATAAATGCCAATCCTATCCTCAAAGATAATAGCTACAAATTGAAAAAAGGAATGATTATACGCATTCCTGTGGCATCGACTGCGAGCACAAATAAGACGTCCTCGTCACAGCCACAATATAAAGGTCTAAGTTCGATTAAAGTAGCTGTAATGTTACCGTTTATCGGAAGCAACGTTGAAAATGAGCGTAGTGTTGAGTTTTACCGAGGTATGCTTCTTGGCATTGAAGCTTTAAAAGAGAAACAAACCAATGTAAACATCACAGTTTACAATGAGCCTGCTCCCAACGCAGGGGTTGCCTTGCTGATGAACGACATTCTCAGACAAAAGCCTGATGTCATTGTTGGTCCACTTTATCCTTCACATTTTGACGAGGTAACAACAGCTGCAAATGGAAACTGCAAGGTGGCCATTCCTTTCTCTTCAAAGGTGAACCAAGTAAATAACAATCCGCATGTATATGTTATCAACACTCCGGTTGCCTACGAAACGGCTTTAGCTATTGATTTATTCACAAAATCATTTACACCACAAACGAACGTAATTATTTTACAGTCTAATAACGGTAACAAAAGAGTGTTCTGCAATGAACTTCAGCGAAAACTGAAATCATTGAATTTCAATATAATTACAACAGCACTCTCAAGCAGTACTGAAACGCTTAAATCACTGATGGCAGGTCATACCCATGAGCCGTTTATGCTTATCCCCGACGATGCTTCGGCAGAAACGCTCAAATCGCTGCTACCTAAAATCCAAACTTTAAATAGTTCGTTACCGCAAGCGAAACTTTCACTTTTAGGCTACGACCAGTGGATTCCTTACACAGAAAACGACCTAAAAATGCAACTCCATGCAGCTGATACATACATACTCACTTCGAGCTACTATTATCCGCATACTTCTGCAGCCACAGCATTTGATCAATCGTACAAACAATGGTTCAAAACCAGTTTGCTGAACAGCCAACCACGTATGGCTCCGCTTGGCTACGATTTCAGCTTGGCATTTTTGGGTGGACTTGCTACGTTTGGACATGATTTCAACACGCAAAAGCCTATGCCCGGAACCATTGCTGCGACACCGAAGTTACAAACAGATTTGCGCTTTCTCCAGGTAAACAACAAAGGTGGATACATCAGTCGCAGCATGTGGCTCGTACATTTCAAGAAAAACTTGAGCATTGTAAAAACCTCTATGAACTAAGCAGATAAAAATGAACTACAAGTTTCTGCAAAATATCAGCCGAGTATTTGTTATATTATTGGCAACTTTGAGTGCTCCACACGCTAATGCACAAATTGGAGAACCTAGAAACAACATAGCTATAGGTGTAACCGGTGGTGTTGCGATGAACACCATCGGTTTTGACCCCACCATCAAACAAAACTTGCATATAGGTCCAACCATTGGTGTTGTTGCACGCTTTACAAGCGAAAAGTATTTCAAAACATATTGCGCCTTGCAACTGGAGTTAAATTACACCACTTTGGGTTGGAACGAAAATATCTTAGATGTAAACTCTAAACCTCTGCCTGATACGTACCGACGTGATCAACACTATCTGCAATTACCTGTGTTGGCTCGTTTGGGATGGGGTAAGGAAAATAGAGGACTTATGGGATACTTCATCGCGGGCCCACAAATAGGTTATTGCATTGGTGAGAAAACCACTCAAAGCGATTTCACACTGAACAACGAAGGTGTACCCAATCGTCCCAACGGACTTATCGATCAATATGGTAAGGCCATTGAACGCAAGTTCGATTATGGCATCACGGGTGGTTTAGGTCTGGAACTCTCTACAAAGATTGGGCACTTTTTAGTTGAAGGCAGATACTACTACGGACTCTCCGATATATTCAACAACTCAAAAAAGGATACTTTTGGGCGCTCAAATAACGGCACCATCATTGCAAAAGTTACATACCTCATTGATATAAAAAAGTAAAGCCTAAATTAGGATTATAAATTTATATTGTCTGAATTCTTTGCATAAAGCAGACATACATTATCATCAGTATGTTTCATGTATTAAGTAGGATTTTGAGTCATCACTCTTTCGATTGCTTTTACAATCCTAGTTTACCAAACGTAATCTAACATCATGAAAAAGAACATTTTAACCGCATGTATGCTATGCGGTACGCTTAGCTTAACTGCACAAACGGCATCATCAGGTCTGAACATCATACCGACCCCTCTTGAAACAAAAATCACGGAAGGTGCATTTCAATTCAACCCCTTAACTACTCAAGTTGCAGCCAAAGGCAAAGAAGCTAAAGAAACCACAGATTTTTTCAAATCTAAAATCAAAAATGCGACCGGACTCAAGCTCAAATCTGGCAAGGCATTTGCAGAAAATACCATTACTTTTGTAATTGACCCATCATTACAAGGTGATGAATCCTATACACTGGAAGTAACGCCTCGACAAATTACGGCTAAATCAGCAACTGGCACAGGTCTGTTCTATGCCATGCAAACACTCTTGCAGTTGATGCCTGCCAAGGTTGAAAGTACTTCTCCATCAGTAAACATTGAAACATGGCAAATCCCGAGCGTTCAGATAACAGACAAACCTCGCTTTTCGCATCGCGGTGTAATGCTTGATCCCTGCCGTCATTTTCTTCCGGTTAGTGCTGTTAAAAAGCAAATTGATTTGCTTTCATCCTATAAAATCAATAGAATGCACTGGCATCTAACTGATGATCAAGGTTGGCGAATTGAAATCAAAAAATACCCGAAACTAACCTCTATCGGAAGCAAACGCATCGAAGGAGACCAGTCGGTTCATGAAGGATACTATACACAAAAGGATATAAAAGAAGTTGTAGAATATGCCCGTCAACGGCATGTTGAAATCATTCCTGAGCTTGAAATACCCGGACATGAACTGGCAGCCATTGCAGCCTACCCTGAATTATCTTGTAAAGAGGAGCCCACGACTCCCCGCATTATTTGGGGTGTGGAGGACGTTGTTATGTGCCCAGGTAAGGAACTCATGTTCAATTTCTTACAAAACGTCATTGATGAAATGACTCCCCTCTTTCCCTCCAAATATTTTCATATAGGCGGTGACGAAAGTCCCCGAGTGGAATGGGAAAACTGCGACAAATGCCAAGCTCGAATGAAAGAGCTGGGATATAAACATGAAGCTCAGTTGCAAAGTTATGTCATTGGACGCATCGAGAAATACCTGCATAAAAAAGGAAAAACCATTATAGGATGGGATGAAATCCTTGAAGGTGGCAACCTCGACACTACGGCTATCGTCATGTCATGGCGAGGCGAAACCGGCGGTATTACTGCGGCCAAGGCCGGACACAAAGTGCTCATGACGCCCTCCAACCAAGGCTTCTACTTCGATCAATTCCAAGGCGATCCTGCCACTGAACCCTATTGCGCAATCGGTGGTTACTCTCCTCTTAAGAAAGTATATAGCTACGACCCTGTACCCAAAGCTATCAAAGATGCCGGGCGCGAGGATTTGGTCTTAGGCATTCAAGCCAACTGCTGGAGCGAATACCTGCCCTCTGTCAGTCATCTTGAATTTCGGTTATATCCCCGCGCTTTGGCTTTAGCTGAAGTGGGATGGTCTGCTGTTCAGCGAAAGGACTTCACCGATTTCTGCAGACGAGTTGACGGCGATGCCTCGATCCGATTACAACTGCGTAACGTAAACTTCCACATTCCGCAGCCGGAACAACCTAATGGCTCGTTTAATTATCTGGCATTTACCGACACTGATACGCTGCAATTAAAAACCACACGCCCATTGCGCATTGTGTATACCACAGACGGCACACAGCCAACGGTGAACTCTACCACCTATTCGGCTCCCATCGTGGTTAACCGTTCTACCACAATAAATGCTGCAACGGTTCTGCCGTCAGGTATTCTTTCGCCGACGCGAACCCTATACCTGGATAAAAAGTCGTACAGCAAGAATATTGTCAAAACGGATGCAAAGCCAGGATTACTCCTAAAGAAATGGGACGGAAACTACCAGCAGCCAACTCATATTAAAGGAACGCCAGCTATAAACGATTCAGTCGTTGCCAACATTGAGTCATTGCGTTCACTCGCTTCTGTTCCATCGAACGTTCGCAATGTCAAGGATTACGCAGCAATGGTTGAAGGTTATATAAATATACCGGAAACGGGCATCTATGAATTTTCTACAAACAACAATCAATTATATATTGATGGTAAACTTGCAGTAGACAATTCACATAAAGCCGTTCCTCGCCATTCTGCCGAAAACCGACAACTGGCACTTACTAAAGGACTACATCCGATTAAGGTTATCTTCCTTGGAGGTATTTATGGTGGTTGGCCCAGCTATTGGGACAGTGCCAAAGTAACGATGCGCCGTGAAGGTGGAAAATGGCAAACTATCAGCAAAGAAATGCTTTGGCATTAACTTATATGTCATCTTTTTATACATTTCTTTTGCTGTTAACCTGCCATACCGTAACTTTGCAACTTGATAAGTTTGTGTTCACTAAGAACAAACGTCCGATCAAACATCATCGGCAACGAATCAGTAAGCACAAACTTACCATTTCTGACACGAATTTCAAAACACCTACTATTTATAATGGAATTAGCTAAAACTTACAATCCCGAAGAGGTTGAAGGAAAATGGTACCAATATTGGACCGACAATCACCTTTTCTCGTCAAAACCCGATGGACGTAAACCCTATACGGTAGTTATACCTCCGCCCAATGTAACAGGTGTGTTGCACATGGGACACATGCTTAACGAAACCATTCAAGACATTTTGGTTCGCCACGCCCGCATGGAAGGCAAAAATGCCTGCTGGGTTCCGGGTACCGACCATGCTTCAATTGCAACTGAAGCCAAAGTCGTAAACCGTTTGGCAGAAAAAGGCATCAAGAAAGCCGACCTTACGCGCGATGAATTTTTAAAGCACGCATGGGATTGGACAGAAGAACATGGTGGCATCATTCTTCAGCAGTTACGTCGCGTCGGAGCTTCGTGCGACTGGGAACGCACTGCCTTTACCATGGACGACGAACGTTCGAAAAGTGTAATCAAAGTATTCGTGGACCTTTACAACAAAGGTTTGATTTATCGCGGTGTGCGCATGGTTAACTGGGACCCTCGCGCCAAAACGGCTCTTTCAGACGAAGAAGTTATTTATAAGGAAGAGCACACCAAACTTTATTACATGAAATACTACGTCAGCGAAGACGACGGAACCGGAGCTACCGGTGAAGAAGGCGAAGTTATTCATACTGACGAACGCGGACGCTACGCAGTAGTTGCCACCACCCGCCCCGAAACCATCATGGGCGACGTTGCCATGTGCATCAACCCCAACGACCCCAAGAACCATTGGCTCAAGGGAAAGAAGGTTATTGTACCTTTGGTTGGCCGCGTAATTCCTGTTATTGAAGATGAGTATGTCGACATTCAGTTTGGTACAGGCTGTTTGAAAGTAACCCCCGCCCACGATGTCAACGACTATATGCTTGGTGAGAAGTACAACCTCGAAGCCATCGACATTTTCAATGACGACGCCACCCTTTCTGAAGCTGCCGGCATGTATGTTGGCCAGGACCGCTTCGATGTTCGCAAGCAAATTGCCATCGACTTACAGGAAGCCGGTCTGATGGAAAAAATTGAAGACTACGACAATAAGATTGGTTGTTCAGAACGTACGGGTGTGCCCATCGAACCCAAATTGTCTATGCAGTGGTTCTTGAAGATGCAGCACTTCGCCGACTTGGCTTTGCCGCCCGTCATGAACGACGAAATCAAGTTCTATCCTACCAAATACAAAAACACTTATCGCCACTGGCTGGAAAACATCAAGGACTGGTGTATTTCGCGTCAGCTCTGGTGGGGTCATCGCATTCCTGCCTACTACCTGCCCCAGGGTGGATTTGTGGTAGCTGAAACCATTGACGAAGCAGTAGAACTGGCCCGTGCTAAGAGCGGCAACAATGAACTCACGGCCACAGACCTCCGACAGGATGAGGATGCCCTCGACACATGGTTCTCTTCATGGCTCTGGCCTATTTCTTTGTTCAAAGGCATCAACGATCCCAACAACGAAGAATTCCAATATTACTATCCGACAAGCGACTTGGTTACTGGTCCGGACATCATCTTCTTCTGGGTTGCCCGTATGATTATGGCCGGTTACGAATATACCGGAAAGATGCCTTTCAAGAATGTATACTTCACGGGTATCGTACGCGACAAATTAGGACGTAAGATGTCGAAGTCGTTGGGCAACTCACCCGACCCCCTCGATTTGATCGACCGATTTGGTGCCGACGGTGTACGTATGGGTATGATGTTGGCTGCACCTGCCGGTAATGACATTCTGTTCGACGAAGCCCTTTGCGAACAAGGTCGAAACTTCTGCAACAAAATATGGAACGCCTTCCGTCTTGTACAAGGCTGGAACGTCGACACCAATTTGTCTCAGCCCGAAACTGCCCGCTTAGCCGTTGAATGGTTCAACGCCAAATTACGTCAAAGCGCAGCCGAAATTGCCGACCTCTATACAAAATACCGTTTGAGCGAAGCATTGATGGAAGTTTACCACCTGTTCTGGGACGAGTTCTCAAGTTGGTTCCTCGAAATGGTTAAGCCTGCCTATGGCCAACCCATCGACGCAGTTACCTACCAGGCTGTGCTCGCCGCTTTCGACCACCTGCTCCATCTGCTCCACCCCTTCATGCCCTTCATCACCGAAGAACTTTGGCAACACTTAACCGAACGTAAAGAAGGCGAAAGCATTATGGTAAGTCCGCAAACCATCGAACAGCCCCAGGCTGCCGATGCGGAACTGCTGGCCAACATCGAAGGCATGAAGAATGTAGTAACCGGTGTACGCGCCATCAGAAATTCCAAAAACATTTCTCCGCGCGAAGAACTCGACCTTCAGGTTGTTGGTTCTAACCCCTATGCTGCTTTCAATGCACTCACCATTAAGATGGCTGGTATCAGCGGTATTGAGGTTGTTGAATCGAAAGGTGAAGATGCTTCTTCGTTCATGGTTGGAACTTCTGAGTTTGCCGTACTGCTGGGTGGCCTGATCGACGTTGAGGCTGAGTTGAACAAAGCCGAAGCTGAATTAAAACATCTGCAAGGCTTCCTCATTGGCGTTCAGAAAAAACTTTCGAACGAACGTTTCGTCAACAACGCACCTGCTGCAGTTGTTGAACTGGAACGCAAAAAGCAGAGCGATGCTGAAACGAAGATTGCTGCACTTCAGGAAACAATTGCCACACTGAAAAAGCAAGCATAAACAAGCTGATGCGATAATCATCGCATGCGGCTAATCGTATTTAATGAGCGATAAAGTACCTCATGGTATTTTATCGCTCATTTTTTTATACACATCTGGTTTAAAATTCCTATCTTAAATGGTTGATGCACCCATATCACTATCCACTCAACGATGAAAGGCGAGCCCAACTCTTATATCACATAAGTTGGACTCGCCTTTTTATTGTTTCACAAACAACGATAACCGGAATTATATAGGTATTGGAAATTTATCAATGAAGTCGTCTGAACTTTTATGAAATTCAAGATTTGCCTTAATTTTTGAG
>OFMA01002260.1_pt1 | contig 11159 bp, 9 predicted proteins | sample 1541011 | NCBI WGS metagenome assembly OFMA01 (sample SAMN04209225, study PRJEB22552) | human gut metagenome | biome: gut; material: feces | host: Homo sapiens | place: USA: Oklahoma
GGACTGACATTGAAACTGACCGGTGACAGCAACGACTACTTCGGAAAAGGCCTTTCCGGTGGAAAGCTGATCGTTAAGGTTCCGGAGAAGGCCGGATACAAGGCTGAAGAGAACATCATCGTCGGAAACGTGGCACTCTATGGTGCGACCAGCGGAACTGCATTTATCAACGGTGTTGCCGGTGAGCGTTTTGCAGTACGTAACTCCGGTGCGGTTGCAGTTGTTGAGGGTGTTGGCGAGCATGGCTGCGAGTACATGACAGGCGGCCGTGTGGTAGTTCTTGGAAAAACAGGAAAGAACTTTGCAGCAGGTATGAGCGGCGGTATCGCTTATGTCCTTGATGTGGATAACGTTCTTTACAAGAACCTCAATAAAGCAATGATCTCCATTGAAAAAGTGGATAATAAATATGATAAAAAAGAGCTTCGTGATCTTATCGAGGCTCATGTGGAAGCAACAGGCTCTGAGATCGGTAAGAAGGTGCTGGCTGATTTTGATTCCTATCTGCCTCACTTCAAAAAACTCATTCCGGATGAGTACAAGAGAATGATCACATTAAGTGCAAAGCTGGAAGAAAAAGGTCTGACCAGCCAGCAGGCACAGATGGAAGCGTTCTATGAGAGCATCGGCGTGAAACATTAAGGAGGATGAGGAAATGGGAAAGCCAACTGGATTTTTAGATTATGAAAGAGAAACGGCAAAGGTTCTGCCGCCAAAGGAACGTATTCAGAATTTCAACGAATTTCGTATTCCATTAAATAAAGAAAAACAGAAACTTCAGGGAGCACGCTGCATGGCCTGCGGCGTCCCCTTCTGCCAGTCAGGTATGATGATCGGCGGAATGGCTTCCGGCTGCCCGCTGCACAACCTGGTTCCTGAGACAAATGATCTTGTGTACACAGGAAACTGGAAGCAGGCATTCCTTCGTTTAAACAAGACACACAGCTTTCCGGAGTTTACATCCAGAGTGTGTCCAGCACTTTGCGAAGCTGCATGTACCTGTAACCTGAACGGAGATCCGGTCAGCACAAAGGAGAATGAGAAAGCGATCATTGAGACAGCCTATGCAGAAGGATGGGTAAAACCGCAGATCCCGCCTGTCCGCACAGGAAAGACGATCGCAGTCATCGGAAGTGGTCCTTCCGGACTGGCAGCAGCACAGCAGCTGAACCGCCGTGGCCACAGCGTAACCGTATTTGAGAGAAACGACCGTATCGGAGGACTTCTCCGCTACGGCATTCCGAACATGAAGCTGGAGAAAAAGGTCATTGACCGCAGACTGAAGCTGATGGAAGAGGAAGGCGTGAAATTTGTTACCAATATCAATGTTGGTGTTGACATCACTGCAGAACAGCTTTTGAAGGATTATGACCGTGTCCTTCTCTGCTGTGGAGCTTCTCATCCGAGAGATATCAAGGTTCCGGGAAGAGATGCTAAGGGAATTTACTTTGCAGTGGATTTCCTGAAGCAGGTAACAAAAAGTCTTCTGGATACAGATTTTGCAAAATTTCCATATGAGCTTGCAAAGGGCAAAAATGTTCTGGTCATTGGCGGTGGTGATACCGGTAATGACTGTGTGGGAACATCCATCCGTCTGGGAGCGAAATCTGTAACACAGCTTGAGATGATGCCGCAGCCTCCTGCAGCAAGAACTCCTTCCAATCCATGGCCGGAGTGGCCGAAGGTCCTGAAAACCGATTACGGCCAGGAAGAGGCTATTGCAGTATTCGGCCATGATCCTCGAATCTATCAGACAACCGTTACCGAGTTTATCAAGGACAAAAAAGGAAATGTCTGCAAGGCCAAGATCGTAAAACTGAAAAGCGTAAAGGATGAAAAGACCGGAAGATTCAATATGGTGCCGGTCGAGGGCAGTGAGGAAGTGATTCCTGCAGATGTGGTCCTTATTGCAGCCGGCTTCCTTGGCAGCGAGAAATATGTGACAGATGCTTTCCGTGTAGCGCTTACACCAAGAACCAATGTGGAAACAAAACCGGAGCAGTATGCAACAAGCGTAGATCGTGTGTTCACAGCAGGTGATATGCATCGTGGACAGTCCCTTGTCGTATGGGCGATCCATGAGGGACGTGAGGCTGCGAAAGCAGTGGACGAATCACTGATGAGCTATTCATATTTACAGTAAAATAACAGATACCAGGGGCAAAAGGTCAAAAAAACTGTTCGTGTTTCCGCGATAAAGCTTTTGAACTTTTGCCCCTTTTAAAAAATGGTTGACAAAGAATTGACCGATTGCTATAATTACGTCCATGAACAAGGGTGTTCTTCAGGAGCGGAAGCTCTCTGAAGTGCACCCTTTTTCTGATTTTGAGGGTAATTATTTTGTGTGATGAGGAAATAAAGGAGAGAATACTATGGGGAATTATACCAGAGAAGAGATTCTTGCAATGGCAGAGGAGGAAGACGTAGAGTTCATCCGCCTCCAGTTTACAGATATGTTTGGAACTCTGAAAAATATTGCGATCACAGCAAGAGAGCTTCCAAGAGCCCTGGATAACCAGTGCGTTGTATATGGCTCTCATATTGCGGGCATTGTGGGAGAAAAGGAGCCGGATCTGATCCTGTATCCGGATTATAATACTTTTTCAATTCTTCCATGGCGTCCTCAGCAGGGAAAGGTTGCAAGACTGATCTGTGATATGCGCCGTGCAGACGGATCAGAGCATGAGATGAGCTCCAGATATATTCTGAAAAAAACAGCGCAGGCAGCAGAGGAGGCAGGGTATACCTGTTATGTTGACCCGGAATGCGAGTTTTTCCTGTTTCATATTGATGATAACGGAATGCCTACAACGGTTTCTCACGAAAAGGCCGGATATCTGGATGTAAGTCCGGTGGACTTAGGCGAAAATGCAAGACGTGACATGGTACTGACTCTTGAGGATATGGGATTTGAGGTGGAATCCTCTCATCATGAGACAGCACCTGCACAGCATGAGATCGCCCTTCATTACGGGGAAGCACGTGAGATGGCAGACGAAGTTATAACCTTTAAGATGGCAGTAAGAACTGTAGCCAAACGTCATGGACTTCATGCGACATTTATGCCGAAGCCAAGACGGGAAGTAAACGGTTCAGCCATGCATATCCATTTTTCACTGTTTAAAAATGGAAAAAATATTTTCGTGGATCCGGAGGATCCGTCCAGATTAAGTGAAGAGGCATACTATTTTATCGGAGGTCTTCTGGCTCACAGCCGTGAGATGACTCTGATCACCAATCCGCTTGTAAATTCTTATAAGCGTCTTGTACCTGGATTTGATGCACCTACAGAGCTGACCTGGACGAGAAATAACCAGAATTCACTGGTAAGGATTTCGAGAGTCAATGGTGCTGATACCAGGATCGAGCTTCGAAGCCCGGATGCTGCATCCAACCCATACCTTGTTTTTGCGGTATGCCTGGCAGCGGGCCTGGATGGAATCCAGAAGAAGATCTATCCTACAAAAGCTTCTAACCGTTCTCTTTCCGAGTCGGATCAGAAGGAACAGGGTATCGAGAATTTACCGGAGAACCTGCGGGAAGCGATCACACTGTTTGAGGACAGCAGCTGGATGAAGGAAATCCTTGGAGAAGCTTTCTGCAAACAGTATGCGCAGGCCAAGAGAAAAGAGTGGCTGCGTTATTCCCAGGAGATTTCCGACTGGGAGATCGAGGAGTATCTGTATCGGATCTGATGAACGAGGCATAATGGGACGAAAGAGAGTGGCGGCTTATGAACACGAGTATCGTGATTGCATTACCGAAAATAGAAGATGCCAAAAAGATCCGCACAGTCCTTAACCGATATGGATTCACGGTGGCGGCAGTATGCAATTCAGGTGCCAATGCTCTTGCCAGTATCTCGGAGCTTGATGGCGGCGTTCTGCTTTGCGGTTATCATCTTCAGGATATGTACTACCGTGATCTTCTGGACTATATGCCGGATTATTTTGAAATGCTGCTTATGGCCTCCCGGGGAGTGATCAGTGAGGCGCCAACATCCATTTTATGCGTGGGAATGCCTCTGAAAGTCGGAGATCTGGTAAATACGGTAAGCATGATGCTTTCCCAGATCGAAAGGCGCTGGAAAAAAGATAAGAAAAAGCCGAAGCAGCGTTCATGGAAAGAACAGAATTATATTTCAAATGCAAAGATGCTTTTAATGGAAAGAAATCACCTGAGCGAGGATGACGCATACCGCTATATCCAGAAATGCAGTATGGATTCCGGGACCAATATGGTGGAGACGGCCCAGATGGTTCTGATGCTTTTATATGATTCTGTGTAAAAAACAACAAAAAACAGCAGAGCGGACAGGAATGATCTGTTCTGAATGACTGATATCACACCGGATCGGGAAAAATTCCGCAGGGGATTTCCTGATTCGGTGAAACTACTTTGAATTGGAGGATGAGGGAATGGAATTTATGGATGGAATCTGTAAGACTAGAGAATGTGCCTGGGATGTGCTTCTTTCTGAGAGCATGAAAGACCAGGAAGCAACAGTGGAAGGTGCAATACACAGCATCCGTAATATGGGTGACGTGGCATTTGTGATACTTCGAAAAAAAGAAGGGCTTTTTCAGACCGTATATGAAAACGACAAGACAAATGTTTCCATTCATGATCTGAAGGAGGCAATGTGTGTGCGCCTCACAGGAACTCTTCATGAGGAAGAAAGAGCGCCTCACGGAAGAGAACTCCGCATCAGCCATGTGGAGATCCTTTCCTCACCTGCAGAGCCTCTTCCGCTGGCCATCGACAAATGGAAGCTGAACACTTCCCTGGAGGCAAAGCTGAATTATCGTCCTATCGCCCTGCGTAATGTGCAGGAGCGTGCAAAATTCAAGATCCAGGAGGCTCTGGTGCGGGCATTTCGTGATTACCTCTATGAGAAGGGATTCACCGAGATCCACACACCGAAGATCGGAGCCAGAGGTGCAGAGGGTGGTGCAAACCTGTTCAAGCTGAGTTATTTCCATAAACCGGCAGTTCTGGCACAGAGCCCGCAGTTTTATAAACAGATGATGGTAGGCGTTTTTGACCGTGTATTTGAGACCGGCCCTGTATTCCGTGCAGAGAAGCATAACACAAAACGTCATCTGAACGAATATACAAGCCTTGATTTTGAGATGGGCTATATCAACGGATTTGAGGATATCATGGAGATGGAAACCGGATTTCTCCAGTATGCGGTAGAGCTTCTTAAGAAAGACTACGCTCATGAGCTTTCCATTCTGAAGGTGGAGCTTCCGAAGGTGGACAAGATCCCGGCAGTACGTTTTGACAAGGCCAAAGAGCTGGTAGCTGAAAAATATAATCGTAAGATCCGCAACCCATATGATCTGGAGCCGGAGGAAGAAGCGCTGATCGGAAGATATTTCAAAGAAGAATATGATGCTGATTTTGTTTTTGTCACACATTATCCGTCTAAGAAGCGTCCGTTCTACGCAATGGATGATCCGTCCGATGAGAAATTTACATTAAGCTTTGACCTTCTGTTCAAGGGACTTGAGGTAACTACAGGCGGACAGCGTATCCATGATTATCAGATGCTGAAGGATAAGATCGCAGCCCGTGGTATGGATGAAGAGGGTATGGAGCAGTATCTGGATACCTTCAAGCATGGAATGCCGCCTCATGGAGGACTTGGAATCGGACTGGAACGTCTTACCATGCAGATCCTCGGAGAAGAAAACGTTCGTGAGACCTGTCTGTTCCCACGTGATATGAACAGACTTGAGCCGTAATAAGGAGAAAAAAGATGGCAAAGATAATCGATGATGAAACAATGGAAAATGTCTGCATCCTTGCAAAGCTTTCTCTGACAGAGGATGAAAAGGAAAAAGCAAAAGAGGACATGCAGAAGATGCTGGACTATGTAGACAAGCTGGATGAACTTGACACTTCTTCCGTAGAGCCCATGTCCCATATTTTTGAGGACGAAAATGTATTTCGTGAAGATATTGTGACAAACGGAGACAATCATGAGGCGATGCTTGCCAATGCACCGAAACAGAAAGAAAACCAGTATCAGGTTCCGAAAACAATTGGATAAGACAGGAGACAGGACATGGATTTGGGAAAATTAACCGCATTACAGCTTGCGGAAAAGATCAAGCAGCATCAGATAAGCGTCCTGGACGGTGTGAAATACGTATTTGATCAGATCGAAGCAAAAGAGGACAAGGTCCACGCTTATCTTGATACTTACAAAAAAGAAGCCTATGCAAGAGCAAAAGAGGTACAGAAGGGCATTGAGGATGGAACCTATACAGGACCTCTTGCCGGTGTACCTATTGCAATTAAGGATAATATCTGCATTAAGGGAAAAACAACTACCTGTGCATCAAAGATCCTTGAGAATTTTGTGCCGCAGTACAATGCCGAGGTTATTGACCGTCTGGAACAGGCAGGTCTTGTGATCATCGGAAAGACAAACATGGATGAGTTCGCCATGGGAAGTACCACAGAAACATCCGCTTACGGCGTCACCAGAAACCCGTGGGATCTGGAGCGTGTTCCGGGAGGATCTTCTGGCGGCTCCTGTGCGGCAGTGGCAGCAGGCGAGACTTATCTGGCATTGGGTTCTGATACCGGCGGTTCCATCCGTCAGCCAAGCTCCTACTGCGGTGTTACCGGAATCAAACCGACCTACGGAACAGTATCCCGTTACGGACTGGTCGCCTATGCATCCTCTCTGGATCAGATCGGACCGGTAGGAAAGGATGTTGCGGACTGTGCGGCACTTCTTGAGATCATTGCCGGACACGATGCCAAGGACAGCACATCCATGAAGAGAGAGGATCTTGATTTCTCCGCTTCTATGACAGATAAGATCGTGGGAATGAAATTCGGCGTGCCGAAGGAATATCTCTTAGAGGGACTGAACCCGGAGGTAAAAGAGGCCTTTATGAATACGCTGAAGAGCCTTACCGAGATGGGCGCAGTGGTAGAATTTTTCTCCATGAAGACAACAGAATATATGATCCCTGCCTACTATATCATTGCCAGCGCAGAGGCCAGCTCAAACCTGGAGCGCTTTGACGGCGTGAAGTACGGTTTCCGTGCAAAAGAGTACGAGGGACTTCATGATATGTACAAGAAGACAAGGACTGAAGGTTTCGGCGAGGAAGTAAAGCGCCGTATCATGCTTGGCTCCTTTGTGTTAAGCTCCGGTTACTACGATGCTTATTATCTGAAAGCACTTCGCACAAAAGCCCTTATCAAAAAGGAATTTGATCAGGCCTTTTCCAAATATGACGTTCTTCTTGCCCCGGCATCACCGTTTACCGCGCCGAAGCTGGGAGAGAGCCTGAAAGACCCGCTTGCCATGTATCTTGGCGATATTTATACGGTAGCAGTAAACCTGTGCGGACTTCCTGGAATCACAGTTCCATGCGGAAAAGACGCAGCCGGCCTTCCGATCGGGATCCAGATGATCGGTGACTGCTTCAAAGAAAACAACCTGTTCCGCGCAGCACATGCATATGAGAAAAAACGCGGCGATTTCGGAACAGCAATGGAAGGGGGAGAAAAGGCATGAAACAGTATGAGACAGTCATAGGACTTGAGGTGCATGTGGAGCTTGCCACAAAAACAAAGATCTTCTGCGGATGCTCCACAGAATTCGGAGGCGCACCAAATACACATACCTGCCCGGTCTGCACCGGTATGCCGGGCTCTCTTCCGGTCCTCAACAAAAAAGTGGTAGAGTTTGCCATCAAGGCAGGTCTTGCGGCAAACTGTCATATCCATCAGTACTGTAAGTTTGACCGTAAGAACTTTTTTTACCCGGATAACCCCCGGAATTATCAGATCTCTCAGCTGTATCTGCCGATCTGCTATGACGGAGCTGTTGAGATCGAGACTTCCGCAGGCAAAAAGACCGTACGTATCCATGAGATGCATATGGAGGAGGATGCCGGTAAGCTGATCCATGATGAGTGGGAGGACTGCTCCCTGGTTGACTACAACCGAAGCGGGGTACCGCTGATCGAGATCGTATCCGAACCGGATATGAGAAGCTCCGAGGAGGTTATCGCTTATCTGGAAAAGCTCCGCTGCACCATGCAGTATCTTGGAGTTTCTGACTGCAAGCTCCAGGAGGGATCCATGCGTGCCGATGTCAACCTTTCTGTCCGTGAGGTGGGAAGTGAGACCTTCGGAACAAGGACGGAGATGAAGAACCTGAACTCCTTCAAGGCCATTGCGAGAGCGATCGAGGGAGAGAGAGAACGTCAGATCGAGCTTCTGGAGGAAGGCAGAGCCGTTGTACAGGAGACAAGAAGATGGGACGATAACAAAGAGTCTTCCCATGCTATGCGTTCCAAGGAGGATGCAAAGGATTACCGTTACTTCCCGGATCCGGATCTTCCGCCGATCCACATTTCCGATGCATGGATCGAAGAGCTGCGTACTTCCATTCCGGAGCTTCGTGAAGCCAAGATGGAGCGTTATCAGAAGGAGTATGAGCTTCCGGCTTATGATGCAGGGATCCTGACCGAATCCAGACATCTGGCAGGACTTTTTGAGGAGACAGCAGTTCTTCTCGGAAACCCGAAAAAGGTGGCAAACTGGTTTATGGTGGAGGTTCTCCGCCTGACAAAGGACAAGGGCCTTGATCCGGAAAGGGTAAGCTTTACCCCGAAGCATCTGGCAGACCTTCTTTCCATGGTGGAGAAAAAAGAGGTCAGCGCACAGAATGCCAAGAAAGTATTTGAAAAAGTGTTTGACGAGGATATTGATCCGGTTGTATATATAGAAGAGAATGGTCTTAAGATCGTAGAAGATACAGGCCTTCTCACCGAAACTGTGAAAAAGATCGTAGATGCAAACCCCGGACCGCTGGCAGAGCTTCTGGGCGGCAAGGATAAGGTTATGGGATTTTTTGTAGGACAGCTGATGAGAGAACTGAAAGGCAAGGCAAATCCTGACAGCGTCAGAAAAGCACTGGCAGAGGAAATTGAGAGAAGGAGATAAAATACTATGGTTACAGTAAATCAGAATTATTTAAAACTTCCGGGAAGCTATCTGTTTTCCAATATCGCAAAGAAGGTAAGTGCATATAAGGAGGCCAATCCGGAATTTAAGGATTCTGTGATCAGTCTTGGAATCGGTGATGTGACACAGCCCCTTGCACCGGCGATCATCGATGCCCTTCATAAATCCGTAGACGAGATGGCACACGCAGAAACCTTCCACGGATATGCTCCGGATCTCGGATATGAGTTCTTAAGAAGTGCCATTGCAAAAAATGATTATCAGTCCAGAGGCTGCGACATCAGCGCAGACGAGATCTTTGTTTCCGATGGAGCAAAAAGTGATTCCGGAAACATCCAGGAGATCTTCGGACTGGATAACAAGGTTGCAGTCTGCGACCCGGTTTATCCTGTATATGTAGACACCAACGTTATGGCCGGACGTACTGGCTTTTATAACAAAGAGCGTGAGAATTTTGACGGTGTGATCTACATGTCCTGCAAGGAGGAGAATGGTTTCCTTCCGGAAATTCCGGCAGATGAGGTACCGGATCTGATCTATCTCTGCTTCCCGAACAATCCCACCGGTGGTGCGATCACAAAGGCAGCTCTTCAGGAGTGGGTTGACTACGCCAACAAAAACGGCTGCGTGATCATCTATGATGCAGCATATGAGGCATATATTTCTGAGGAGGATGTCCCGCACAGCATTTATGAGTGCGAGGGTGCGAGAACCTGTGCCATCGAGCTTCGAAGCTTTTCCAAAAATGCTGGCTTTACAGGCGTTCGTCTTGGATTTACTGTTGTTCCGAAGGAACTGGTGCGTGATGGTGTAGAGCTTCACAGTCTCTGGGCAAGACGTCACGGAACCAAGTTTAACGGTGCTCCGTACATTGTACAGAGAGCAGGCGAGGCTGTTTACTCTCCGGAGGGAAAAGCACAGCTGAAGGAGCAGATCGCTTATTACATGCGTAATGCAAAGACGATCCTGGAGGGACTTTCCGCAGCAGGATTTTCCGTGTCCGGTGGAAAAAATGCTCCATACATCTGGCTGAAAACACCGGATCAGATGACCTCCTGGGAGTTCTTTGATTATCTCCTTGAGAAAGCACACATCGTAGGAACACCAGGTTCAGGCTTTGGTGCACATGGTGAGGGATATTTCCGTCTGACTGCATTCGGAAGCTATGAGAATACTCTTGAGGCAATTGAGAGAATTAAAAATCTGTAATATGAGTATAAATTGCGGAGCAGGTCTTTGGAAAAGAGCTGATTCGTTTTTAACCGGATCAAAGAAGTATCCTGCTTCAATTGCGAATAGAAGCTCCAGACAGGGTTGCGAAAAGCAATAAACAGTGGGGAAAATTTGCCTGTAAGTTAATTTGCGAAAATAACAATAAGGATTGCGAAAATAACAATAAGGATTGCGAAAATTTATCATATCATTTATAATTGTACAGGAAGTAAGGCACAGGCCGCAGAAAGCCTGTGTTCATAAAATTTCACAAATTTACGCAATCACGAAAGGGGATTTTATCATGGGTATCAGAAGAGTAGAAAATATGTGCGGCGGTAAAGGCCATGTGATCATCAAAGACATTCTTGAGGGAGACGAGCTGAAGGGAAAATGCGGACTTTACGCACAGGTTACCATCGAAAAAGGATGTTCTCTGGGATACCATGAGCATCATGGCGAGACAGAAACCTACTATATCTTAAGCGGTGAAGGCGAGTACGACGATAACGGCGTGAAACGCCCAGTAAAGGCTGGCGACATCACCATCACACCAGATGGAAAAGGACACGGTCTTACCAATACAGGCGACACAGATCTTGTGTTCATGGCACTGATCATTTTTGACTGATCCATATAGAAAAAAACAGAAGTGAGACAGAAGGGCGGCCTTTGTGAAGAGGCTGCTCTTTTTACGACTGAGGCGTAACCTGTGTCGGAGTATAAATTCTGGGATGAAAGATTCTCTGTCTCAGATTGTTATTAAACGAAATGTATTAATTGTATAAACAAAAAATATTTTTGGATTTTTTTAGAAAAAAACTGTTGACATACAAAAAGCACTTTGATATACTATCACTTGTCGCGAGGGAGAAGATAAAGAATCCCGAAGAAATGCGATATGCGGAAGTGTCGGAACTGGCAGACGAGCAAGACTAAGGATC
>OFMA01002295.1_pt1 | contig 11038 bp, 10 predicted proteins | sample 1541011 | NCBI WGS metagenome assembly OFMA01 (sample SAMN04209225, study PRJEB22552) | human gut metagenome | biome: gut; material: feces | host: Homo sapiens | place: USA: Oklahoma
GAGATATCCAAGAAAACCAGCATTGTTGGATGAATTGGAGAAGGTGGAGAAGAAATTGTAATTCAAATAAAATCAATTTGGTAAGGATAGACCATTGCCCCGTCATTTGCCGTCATCTTCCGACTCTCCCATGCAGGGTATGTCTTGCTTCAAGACATACCCTGCATTTGTGTTTTAAAAGCCATCATGCTAAAATAGGGTAGATAGTGACAGGCAAAAGGAGGTTTTACCATGTATTATGTACCGGATGGCACAAAGCAGTGCGGATATTATGAATGTAAAAAGTGCGGGAATCGGTTTCTGTCCTTGCAGACGATGACGCGGATTCCCTGTCCGGATTGTGCATCGGAGGTTGATTATGAGATCGGGCCGGATGAAACGCTTGCGGACGTGACAGATACGGCAGTGCTTCTGCAGAAAATCGAGGGCGAGGAGGAAGTGGCGAAAATGGATGCGCTCTTAAGTCTTGCGATTACCGGCGGAGACTTTAATTGGATTTAAGAAAAGATAGAACGGGAAGTGGATGAAACAGATAAGACACAGAACAGGAGCGGTGACAGAGATGGAACAGACAACGGCAAAAAAGAATAAATACGAGATTGATATGTGCAATGGAACGATTATGGACAAATTGATTTCCTTCTCGCTGCCGCTTATGCTGTCGGGTATTTTGCAGCTGATGTTCAATGCGGTAGATATTATCGTGGTGGGCAGGTTTTCCGGCAGCCAGGCGCTGGCAGCGGTGGGATCGACCAGTGCGCTCATCAACGTGTTCACGAATCTGTTTATCGGAATTTCGCTGGGGGCAAATGTACTGACGGCGCGTTTCTATGCGGCGGGGCGTGAGAAAGAGGTATCTGAGACCGTACATACCGCGATAACCCTGGCACTGGTCAGTGGAATTGTCATGGCGCTGGTGGGACTTGTTTTTTCCAAGGGAGCGCTGGCGCTGATGGGGACACCGGATGACGTCATCGGGCTGTCGGCACTTTATATGCGGATTTATTTTCTGGGAATGCCGTTTTTCATGCTCTACAATTATGGCGCGGCGATCCTGCGCGCCGTCGGGGACACGAAGCGCCCGCTGCTGTTTTTGATGATTGCGGGAGTTATCAACGCGTGCCTGAATATGGTGCTGGTCATCGTATTTAAGCTCGGCGTTGCCGGTGTGGCGATCGCCACGGTGATCTCGCAGATGATTTCCTGTGTGCTGGTGCTGCGGTGCCTCTGCCGGTCGGAGAGCAGTTACCGGCTGCGTTTTTCCGAGCTTGGCATGAAAGGGTACTACTTGAAGCAGATCTTTTCGGTCGGCGTTCCGGCAGGAATCCAGAGCACGGTCATTAACTTTTCCAATGTGCTCCTGCAGTCCTCGGTCAATTCGTTCGGATCGACGGCGATGGCAGGCTACACGGCGGCAAACAATCTGCTCGGCTTTTTGTATGTCTCGGTGAACTCCATCACACAGGCGTGCATGAGCTTTACCAGCCAGAATTACGGCGTTGGAAAATTAAAGCGCATGGATCGTGTGCTGGCAGACTGCATGATCTTATCGGTCGTGGTCGCTGTAGTTTTGGGATGCATCTGCTATGGGTTCGGACCGGAAATTTTACAGATCTACACGGAGGATGCCGAGGTAATTGCGTGCGGTATGGAGATCCTTGCATACACGACGATCACCTATTTTCTGTGCGGCTGGATGGATTTGTTCCCGGGGGCGCTGCGCGGCATGGGATATTCCGCGGTGCCGATGGTGTTGTCGGTCATCGGAACGGTTGGTACGAGAGTGGTGTGGATTTTTGGCATTTTTCCATACCACAGATCACTGGCGATTCTGTTTATATCTTATCCAGCGTCGTGGATTATCACGATTGTCCTGCAGGTAATCTGTTTTTACTTTGTGAGACGGAGAGTGCACCGGAGAAGTCAGGCGCTCGCCGGACAGGAAGCCTGATTCCTCAATCAGCCAGGAAACCCAGTGGAAAGTGACAGGTCATCTGTCGGAACTCTGCCGGATCGAGGCAAAAGCCCAATCCCGGAATCCAGCAGGAAGTCTGGCTCAAATTCCACCCATACCCACACACGGAGACAACGATGGAAGCATATTATTACAGCAAAATGGACAAAACAAAGCAGGCGGCATATCATGCGATGCTGCAGGGACTATTGGCGTTGGAGGATTCCATTCCGATGCCGCGCCTTGAGGCGGAGGATCTCTATCAGGTATTTTTCCTGCTGCGGCTGGATCATCCGGAGATTTTCTGGGCGACCGGCTACAAGTACCGGTATTATCCGGAGTCGGCGAACCTTGTGTTCCTGCCGGAATACCTCTTTGAAAAAGGCAAGATCAGAGAGCACCAGAAGGCGATGAAGGCGCGGGTGGAAAAACTGGCGCGCGCGGCGCAGAATCTCTCCGAGTGGGAGAAAGAAAAATACGTCCATGACTTTATCTGCGAAAACGTGCACTACGATAAGCTGAAAAAGCCGTATTCCCATGAGATCATAGGTCCTCTTGGGCAGGGCGTGGGCGTCTGCGAGGGAATCGCAAAGTCAGTAAAGGTGCTTTGCGATGCACTTGGCGTCTGGTGCGTGATCGCACTGTGTGGAAACTGCCCTGAGAAGGGGATCAAATACCGCCATACGTGGAATATCGTAAAAATTGGCGGGCAGTATTATCATCTGGATGCCACATTTGACAACACGCTCGGTGCGGGAGCACAGATCCGGTACGATTATTTCAATCTCTGCGACAAGAGCGTATTCCGGGATCATCAGCCCCTGATCGCGCCTGCGCCGGAATGTACGGATGCAGCGCATTTTTATTATCGGGAGAAAAAGCTTTCCTTCACGAAGGTGGAGGATGTCTATAAACGTGCGCTTCAGACAGCAAAAAAAGGAAAAACGTTTACCTTTCACTGGAGGGGCGGGTATCTCACCAGGGAGGTCTTTGGGGAACTGTTAGAACAGATTTCCGCGGCCGGCAGGGAGCGAGGAAAAAGCGCCAGAGTCAGTGTGAACTGGCAGCAGGCGGTGCTCCGGTTCGATTATGTGGAGGCGGGCAGCGCGCCGGAGGCGCGTGTTGTGATGGAAGAAGCAAATGAGGGAGAAAAAGAATGACGGAAGACTTACTGGAACAGATTCAGAGAAAAGACGCGGCGGCGTTTACACACGGAGGGAAATTTCATGCAGACGATGTGTTTTCCGCGACGCTGCTGCTTTACCTGAATCCGGAGATTGTAATTACGCGCGGCAACAGGGTGCCGGAGAATTTTGCCGGGATCGTGTTTGACATCGGAAGAGGACGGTACGACCATCATCAGAAAGACAGCCGGGTGCGGGAGAACGGTGTGCCCTATGCGGCGTTCGGACTGCTGTGGGAGGAACTCGGGGGAGCAATCCTCGGGGAGGAGCTGGCGGCGGAATTTGACGAGGCGTTTGTACAGCCGTTGGATAATAACGACAACACTGGGGAAAAAAACGAGTTGGCGACGCTCATTGGCAATTTTAACCCGGCATGGGATGCGCAGGGCGGAAGCGATGCCGCCTTTTTTCAGGCGGTTAGTGTGGCGGGCATGATTCTTGAAAATAAATTCGAGCGCTACCGCGGAAATGAGCGCGCCGACCGTCAGATCGAGGAGGTGCTGGCGGCGCATGAGCGTGCCGTAACGTCCGGGGAGACGGCGGAGCGCGATGCCGCGATTCTGATATTGCCCTATTTTATTCCGTGCCAGAAACGCCTGTCGGAGACCGGGATTGCGTTTGTGATTTTCCCGTCGAACCGGGGCGGATACTGTATCCAGCCGCAGAAGCGGGAGTATTCCCTCCATTATAAGTGCAGCTTCCCGGAACGCTGGCTCGGACTGGAAAAGGAAGAGCTGGTGGAGGCATCGGGCTTAGAGAGCGCCGTTTTCTGCCATAAGGGAGGTTTTCTCATGACGGTCGGGGAACTTTCCGATGCGGTGGAGGCATGCCGGATCAGTCTGGACAGCTTCAAGGATGAGAAGGCGCTTGTAAACGTGGGCGGCGGCGATGCGGCGGACGAACTTTTAAGAGAACTGCCGGGGATGGCGCAAGCACAGATCTATCATATCCCGCTGCCGGAGCTGCCCGGGCTGGAGCAGGACGGCAGTTACGGTGAAGTGGCGATGGAAAAAACCGACTGGAAGCTTCGGAACAGGGACTATGTGAAACAGATCCTGCAGTACCGGCCGGAGGCTGTTTATGTCGAGGGGGATGTATTTTCGGCATATCCGGTGGTGCATCTGCTCCGGAAAAAGCACGTGCCGGTGCTTGCCATGGCAGAGCGCGGCGGGGAGCGGATCCTCGTGCAGATTCCGTCCGGTTCCTAGATGGGACTTGTAGAAGACGAGCGAAAAGTGCTATGATTCTTATGCAATGTGGAATATGCTTTAGGGAATTTCTGCTTCCGGCGAAGAGGCAGGAAAATCAGATAGACATACCAAGGAGGAATGGATAATGGCTTGTACAACGATTTTAGTGGGAAAAAAAGCATCCTATGACGGATCAACGATGATTGCGCGCAACGACGATTCGGGTTCGGGACATTTTACACCGAAGAAATTTGTGGTCGTGCAGCCCCAGGAGCAGCCGCGACATTATGAGTCTGTGATTTCACATGTGAAGATCGAGCTGCCGGAGCAGCCGATGCGCTACACGGCGGTGCCGAACGCGGTCGACGGGGAAGGCATCTGGGCGGCAAGCGGCGTGAATGAGGCGCATGTTGCCATGACGGCGACGGAGACGATCACCTCGAATCCGCGCGTGCTCGGCGCAGATCCGCTGGTGGTATACCAGAAGGCAGAGGATGGTCAGCCGGAGATATGTGGAGGGATCGGCGAGGAAGATCTTGTGTGTCTTGTACTTCCGTATATCCGCAGCGCCAGAGAGGGTGTCAGACGTCTGGGAAGCCTGCTGGAGCAGTACGGCACCTATGAGATGAACGGCATTGCATTTCAGGATCAGGATGAGATCTGGTGGCTGGAGACAATCGGCGGACATCACTGGATGGCGCGCAGAGTGCCGGATGATGTCTATGTGGTCATGCCGAACCAGCTTGGAATCGACCGGTTTGATTTTTCCGATGCCCTCGGGGAGCAGAAGGAATATATGTGCTCGGCGGATCTGGAAGAATTCGTAAAGACGTATCATCTGGATCTCTCACAGGATGGCGAGTTTCATCCGCGCGACGCGTTCGGCAGCCATGACGATGCGGATCATGTATACAACACGCCGCGTGCGTGGTTCATGGAGCGCTATCTGAATCCGCACACGAAGGTGTGGGACGGACCGCATGCGGATTTCACACCGGTTTCGGATGATCTTCCGTGGTGCATGGTACCGGAGAAAAAGGTGACGGTGGAGGACGTCAAATACGTCTTGTCCTCCCATTTCCAGGGAACGCCGTATGATCCGTATGCCGCTTACGGGGATAAGTCCCTGCGCGGTGCATACCGCTCGATCGGCATCAACCGGAACGATTTTCTCGCAGTGATCCAGATGCGCCCGCAGATGGAGCAGGAGAACGGCGTGATCGAATGGCTGGCATTTGCGTCAAACGCATTTAACGTGCTGGTGCCGTTCTATGCCGATGTGGAGGAGACGCCGGAATATCTGTCGAACACGACAGGCGAGGTGTCCACGGAGAACTTTTACTGGTCGAGCCGGCTGATTGCGGCGATGGCAGACGCGTCCTACCGGAGCTCGGTGTTCCATATCGAGCGCTATCAGGAGCATGTGATGGCGAAGGGACATGAGCTGATCCATCACTACGACGCGCTCCTCTCCAGGGAGACGGATGCCGTGATGCGCAGAAGACTTCGCGAGGAGGCAAACCGCAGCATTGCGAAGATGCTGCAGAAGGAGACGGCAGATACCCTGGACAAGGTTTTATTTGAACTCAGCAGTCAGATGAAGAATGCATATTCCAGATCGGATGCATAGGGAGGACTGCCATGGTAAAAATTGATCTGATCACGGGCTTCCTCGGATCGGGGAAGACGACGTTTTTGAAAAAATATGCGAAGCGCCTGATGGAGCAGGGGCAGAATATCGGAATTCTGGAAAATGATTTCGGCGCGGTCAATGTTGATATGATGCTGCTGCAGGAGTTAGAGGGGGAGCAGTGCGAGCTGGAGATGATCTCCGGCGGCTGCGATCCTGAGACGCACCGCAGAAGGTTCCGCACCAAGTTAATCGCCATGGGAATGTGTGGGTATGACCGCGTGCTCGTGGAGCCGTCGGGAATCTACGACATGGACGAGTTCTTTGACGTGCTGCATGAGGAGCCGCTGGATCAGTGGTATGAGATCGGCAATGTAATCGCTGTGGTGGACGCGCGTCTGGAGGACACACTTTCGCCGGAGGCGGAGTATCTGCTGGCGTCGCAGGCGGCAAACGCCGGCTGTATGATTTTAAGCAAGTGCGACACGGCGACAGAGGAGCAGCGGCAGAATACGATCGAGCATCTGAAGCGGTCGCTTGCGGCGCTCGGCTGCAAGCAGCGGGCGGATCAGAAAATTTTGTGCGAGGGTGCAGAACCGCTCCCGGATCAGGATTTTGCCGCGATTCTTTCCTGCGGTTATCACATCGCAAGCTATGAGAAGCCGGACTTTGCGAAAGGACAGGCGTTTGAGTCGCTGTATTTTCTGGATATGCATCTGGACGGGGATGCGGTTACGGCGGCGGTGAAGAAGATGTTAAAAGATCCGGCGTGCGGACATATTTTCCGTGTGAAGGGATTTTTGCAGAATCCGGACGGCACATGGCTTGAGATCAATGCAACACAGCAGGAGATCACGCGAAAGCCGATTGCAAACGGACAGGACGTTCTGATTGTGATCGGGGAGAATCTTGTGGAAGACGCCATCCGGGCATATTGGAAAGGTTAGAGACAGACGATGATTTATGTGGTGACGGCGCTCTATCAGGAGGCGCACGGACTCATCCGGGAACTGGAATTAAAAAAGAACACGGCGTATGCACCGTTTGAGGTGTTTGACAATGAGGGCGCCGGCATCCGGCTGGTTGTGACCGGTGTGGGAGAGATTGCCGCGGCCGCTGCGACCGCGGCAGTCTGTGCGCGGGATGGAGCAGATGCGGCAGACTTTCTCATCAATATCGGCTGCTGCGCGGCAGCAAACGCCGGCGCGGACAGGGGCTGTGAAATTGTAGACCGTGGCATGGACAGCGGATCCGGGGCAGCAAACGCCGCGCAGATCGGAGATCTGTACTTGTGTCACAAGATTACAGAACAGGCGACCGGAAAAACGTTCTATCCGGATATTCTGTACCGGCACCCGTGGAAGGAAAGAGAACTTGTAACCGGGATGCAGCCGCTGCAAAGAACAGCGGCACAGGGAGTTTTATATGATATGGAAGCGGCGGCCGTCTATCAGGCAGGCATCCGCTTTTTTTCTCCGGACCGGATGCTCTTTTTGAAGGTGGTATCGGATTTCGGAGTTGTGGGACAGGAGAGAATGACGGCGGAGACGCTCGCGGGGCTGCTGGAGCAGCATGTAAAGGCGGTCGCGGCATTCCTTACAAATCTGCGGGAGGCGGCAGACGAGGAGGAGACGCTGCGAAACGACGGTATTTTGCAGGAAGACGAGACGGTGCTGGAGCGGCTTTTTGCGGCGCTGCACTGCTCGCAGACGATGCGGGCGTCGGCGCGGCAGTATATCACGTATGCGGCGCTTACCGGATACGACTGGAAAGCGGAACTGGAAGAATGGTATGCGCGGGGGCTGCTCCCGTGCAAAGACAGGAGGGAAGGGAAGGTGCGGCTTGAAGAACTTAAACAGGTCTTATTATAATCCGCCGTTTTCCCATATTTATGTGGAGCGGGAAGTGGCGGAAGATCCGGAGACTAAGCGGATGCTTGCGCAGTTTCCGCAGGCGGAAGTGATTGACATCGACCACTATAAGGATGTTTTCTGCCGGAGCAGGCAGGACTATGTCAGGCAGCATGCGGCGCAGAATCTGATTCTGGCGGCGAAGCACGGTGAGCTGCTTTATCCGGGCGCGCAGGTCTGCCAGAGCTTTGGAAATGAACATTTTTACTATACCTCCTGTGTGATGAACTGCGTGTTTGACTGTGAATACTGCTATCTGAAGGGAATGTATCCGTCCGCGAACCTGGTGGTGTTCGTCAATCTGGAGGATATTTTTGCGGAAGTGGAAAAGAGACTTGCCGCGCACCCGGTCTACCTGTGTGTGTCCTACGATACGGATCTGCTGGCACTAGAGCATCTGACCGGCTATGCGGCGCGCTGGATCGAGTTTGTGCGCAGGGTGAATGCCGACGGGCAGCGGCTGCGCATCGAGCTTAGAACCAAGGGAACCGGAGGCAGCCTGTGGCAGACGGTCCGGCCGGAGGCAGGGGTTGTCTGTGCGTTTACCATCTCGCCGCAGCAGGTGATTGATGCATATGAGCACGGTACGGCTTCGCTCGCCGGGCGGCTGGCAGGAGCGAAGGCGGCGATGGAACACGGCTTTTCGGTGCGTCTCTGCTTTGACCCGATGATTTATTGCAGTGACTGGAAGAATCACTATGACGCGATGCTTGCGCAGGTCTGTGGGACGCTGGATCTGGAAAAACTATCGGATGTCAGCGTCGGAACCTTCCGCATCTCCCAGGATTATTTGAAGAAGATGCGGAAAAATGAGCCGGACTCGGCGGTGGTGCAGTTCCCCTACCAGAATGACAGCGGGGTGTATCACTATCCGACGGCGCTCATGGAGGAGATGGAGCAGTATATGACGGAAAAACTTGCCGCTTATCTTCCGGCAGAGCGGATTTTCAGATGGAAGGAATAAGGAGAGAGTACATGGAGCAGTGTAGAGAAAACAAGGCGGCGATTGTCACGGGGGCTTCCTCCGGGATCGGGGCGGCGATCAGTGCCAGACTGTGCGAAATGGGATATGAGGTGTTTGGCATCGGGCGCTCGTTCGGCAGCAGTTTTGCGGAACAGTTTCCGGACGCTGCAGGCAATCCGCTGTTTCATGCGGTGGTCTGTGATCTTCTGGACACGGAAAAAATGTTGAAGATGGTGCGGGAAATCGCGGCGGAAGCCGAGGTGACGCTGCTTGTCAACAATGCCGGCAGCGCATACTACGGGCTGCACGAGGAGTTAAACCCGAAGAAGATTCAGGAGATGGTGCGCACAGATCTGGAAGTGCCGATGATATTAAGCCAGCAGCTGCTGCGCGGGTTTAAGAAAAACAAGGGCTGCATCGTCAATATCGCATCCGTGACGGCGCAGCAGTCGAATCCGCATGGCTGTGCCTACGGCGCGGTGAAGGCGGGACTTGCCAGTTTTTCACGCAGCCTCTTTGACGAGGCACGGAAATACGGCGTGCGGGTGGCGGTGGTATCTCCGGATATGACGAAGACAGAATTGTACCGCAATGCAGACTTTACGGTGGGGGAGGAGACGGAGAGCTATCTTCTGCCGCAGGACGTTGCGGACGCGGTGGCGTATATCGTGGAGCAGAGAGAGGGCGTGGTGGTGTCGGAGGTGACGCTCCGCCCGCAGTATCACAGAATCCGGCGCAAGCCGGTGACGAAAAAGGAGAGACCGGTCGAATGAAAGATCTTACAAAAGGAAAACCGTCAACGCTGATTCTTGCGTTTGCACTGCCGATATTTCTCGGGAATCTGCTGCAGTTGACCTACAGCGTGACCGACACGAGAATTGTCGGCTCTTTTCTCGGGGAGGATGCGCTCGCCGCAGTCGGTGCAACGACGACGCTCAGCAATCTCATCATCGGCTTTTTGCTCGGACTGGCGAACGGGTTTGCCATCATCACGGCGCAGCGATTCGGCGCAAAGGATATCCGGGGCGTGAAAAAATCGTTTGCCGCTTCCCTGGTGCTAGGAACGGTGATCTCGGTCGTGCTGACGGTGCTGGGACTGGTGTTTTTACAGCCGATCCTGCGGTTTTTAAATGTGCCGGAACATCTGATTCCGGTGGCGGGACCTTACATATTTATCATCATAGCGGGACTTCTTGCGACATTTCTCTATGACGCGTGTGCCGCGGCGCTTCGGGCGCTCGGGGATACCGTCACGCCGCTCGTGATTCTGGCAGTGTCGGTGGCGTTAAATATCGCGGGAGATCTTCTGTTCGTGCTGGTGTTAAAAGCGGGAGTGCGGGGAGCTGCCGCCGCCACGGTTCTGGCACAGATCCTGGCGTTTGTGATCTGCTGGCTCTACATGTTGAGACGGTATGAAATGCTCCGCCTTGTGCGGGAGGATTTCCGGGATGCGGATACGGCGATGATGAAAAACATGCTCGGATCGGGGCTGTCAATGGGCTTTATGAGCTCGCTGGTCAATATCGGCTCGCTGACACTCCAGACGGCGATCAATAAGCTGGGGCAGGATATCATCGTGGCGCATACGGCGGCACGGAAAATTTCCGAGATTTTTATGACGATGTTCAGTGTCTTCGGACAGACGATGGCGACTTACTGCGGACAGAATCTGGGCGCAGGCAGGATCGACCGGGTTAAAAAAGGCATCCGGCTCGGCATTTTCTACACCTGCATCTGGTGTACGCTTTCCGCGGTGGCGAGCTACACGATTGGCAGATGGCTGGTATATCTTGTGACGGGAAGCACGAATGAAGTTGTGATCTTAAATGCGACCAACTACCTGAAATTCGACACGCTGTTCTACTATGTGACGGCGGTGATCTGCGTGCTCCGAAACGCCATGCAGGGACTGGGCGATCATATCACGCCGCTCATTTCGAGTTCGCTTGAGATGGTCGGGAAAATCGTGATCGCCGCCACGCTTGTGCCGATGTTAGGCTACACCGGTGTTATTGTGGCGGAGCCGCTCGTGTGGTTTATCATGGTAATTCCGCTCGTCGTGCAGATCTTCCGGATGCCGGTACTTCGGGAAGAAAACAGGGCGAATCAGGGGAAATGATGCATCGTTGGACAATAACAACGCTTGAAATGCCCTAAAATCAAGCAATTATAGGATTTCACAAAAAGTTCACAGAAAATTAGCACT
>OFMA01002297.1_pt1 | contig 11031 bp, 6 predicted proteins | sample 1541011 | NCBI WGS metagenome assembly OFMA01 (sample SAMN04209225, study PRJEB22552) | human gut metagenome | biome: gut; material: feces | host: Homo sapiens | place: USA: Oklahoma
CTGTATTTATCAATCCGTTAGGATGATAACCCTGTACCTCTTTGCCGTCAATAGTTACATATGTTGGACCTGTAGCTGAAGCGATAGTTACATAGTCACCCACATTGTTGTTACCGGTAACACCGTATGAAAGACGGAGTTTTGCATTGTCAAGCCAGTTGCTGAACTGCTTCATCCATGCTTCATCAGAGATACGCCATGCTGCAGCTACAGAAGGGAACCAGCCCCAACGGTTGCCGTCTGCGAAACGGGAACTACCATCGGTACGGAGTGTAGCTGTAGCCATGTAGCGGCCCTTGTAAGAATAGTTTGCACGGAAAGCGAATGACTCCAGTGATGACTCTGTATAGTCGCTTGAGAGTACCTTGTCGCCGCTGGCTGTTCCCAGGTTGTGGAATGTAGTAAGGTCGCTGGCGATACCCTTACCTTCTTCATACTGGTATTCTGTATTACTCTTGTAGAGTGAGAACAGTGCCATGGCACCAACAGTGTGGTCGCCAAATGTGCGGTTGTAGTCAAACTGGTTGTCCCAAGTCCAGTCTACACGGGTAGTATTGGCTACTGAACCGAAGTTGGTCTTATTCTTCTGGTAGTAAGTAGAACCTACGTCATTACCCTCATTGATACCTGTTGCATAGAAGATGCCCTGGCGCTTGTGAGAGTAGTTAGGAGAGAAGGTGGTTGTAAACTTCAATCCCTTGATGATGTTGGCACGCAGATAGAAGTTACCCATCAGTCGGTACATCTTGGTCTCATTGGTATAGTTGCCGTCATTCAAATCGATGAGCGGGTTATATGTAGATGTAAACTGTGCGTCTGAACCAAAGGCAGCCTTAGCTCCCGGGTTAGGAATCAGGTTGCCATCTGCATCTGTAGGAGATACGAATGGGTTGAAATAGAATGCATTTACGTATGGAGAAAAAGTACCATCAGTACATACATCCTGGGTGCGGCTCATAGACATGTTGGTAGAGAATCCTGCCTCGAATATCTTGGAGAGCTTGGCATCCATAGATCCCTTGAAATTGAAACGCTCATAGTCGTTGCCTTTGAATACGTTCTCTTCTCCCTGATAACCCATACCTACACGGTAGTTTACCTTGTCTGTTGCACCGGCAGCACTGATAAAGTGGTTCTGCTGGGCTGCAGTACGGGTAACCTGCTTCTTCCAGTCGTAACCGTCGAAGTTTGGATCCATCATCAGTTCGTAAAGTTTGGAATCTTTATAGCTGGTTGCTCCCTTGCGGGTAAGGAAGGCAGAATTCAAGTCGGTATTCTTGATGATGTAATGTGGATGTCCTTCTGCATCAACACCCTTGCGGCTAGAACCATCGTAGCTCTTTCCATCGAGCGTGGTATATCTGGCAAATCGGTAATCCATGAACTCGTTGGCATCCATAAACTCAGGCATGCGTGCCAACTTCTTGATACCATAATATCCGTCATAAGAGATGGTAGCCTTCTGTGCCTTGTCTGCACCCTTGCTTCCCTTGGTGGTAATCATGATGACACCGGCAGAAGCACGGGAACCGTAGATGGCGGTAGAAGATGCATCTTTCAATACGTCGATGCGGTCGATATCGTCAGGGTTGAGGAAGTCCATGTTGTCGCAAACTACACCATCAATAACATACAATGGCTGTGCCTGCTTGTTGATAGAAGCCTGTCCACGAACCTGAATATTGAAGCCTGCACCTGCGCGGCTACCAGACTGGGTGATGTTGACACCAGGAACAGAACCCTGCAGAGACTCTGCAAGATTGGTAGTACCACGAGCGGCAATCTTTTCTGAGTTGACAGATGCGATAGAACCAGTTACGTCGCGTTTACGCATAGTACCATAACCAACGACAACGACCTCGTCAAGAGCTGCATTGTCATCTTCAAGTACGATGTTCCATGTTTTCTGACTTCCTACTTTTACTTTCTTAGGCTTGCAGCCGATGTAGCTGAAAGTCAAGACCGTATTAGGGTCTGCGTTCTGAATGGTAAACTTACCGTCAAGGTCGGTGATGCCACCTGCCTTACCATTCTGGTCAGTAATGGTTACACCAATCATTGGGTCGCCATTAGCATCCTTAACGGTACCTTGGATTGTTTTCTGCGCAAAGGCGAGGAAACAAACCGAACTCAAGGTCAGTGCCATGCTGGCACGTTTCAGTTGTTGATACATAACGATGTTTGTTTTGTAGGTTATTATTAATCTTGTTAAGTTTCTCTGGTCTAATTGAACTTACTAGCGATTAGTTGTTGTCGTGTTTGATTCTCAATAGATCATAAGGAATCTTCGATTTTTGGTTATAATCTTAGATTTCTGCTACAAAGGTAATTAAAATTTTTAAATGTTGAATAAAATAAACGAAAAATCTAACGTAAACGTTTTCGGAAGTGTTGGTTTTACAATATAGCCTTTAATGGTGTTGATTCTGGCTTGCAAGTGAGGCTTATTTGATGGGGCAGGAGGTAGCCGGAATTACGTCACGACGTATCTGTTGCTGCGTCGCGACGCACTGGTTATTACGTCGGGACGCAGCAAATGCTACGTCGTGACGTAATTTCAGCAGCCCATGGTAAGCGGATCCGCTTACCATGGGGCGTGGCAATAGGTTACAATAGGTGATAATAAAAATATCGCTTATTGCCACCCATTATTCATTTATAATCAGAGAGTTATAGCACGAGTGGCAGATGTGACAACAAAATCGAAGAAAAAAAACTTCTACAGAAGTCTTTCACCACAAGAAAACAAGTTAGAAATAGCATAAAGAGGATTGACTAATCAGTTATTTATAAAAAGTCAGAGGCTTCAGTTGGCTTGTAGATTCGACTGTGCTGGCCTAAAGATTCGACTGTGCTGGCCTAAAGATCCGACTGCGCTGGCTTGAAGATTCGACTGTACTGGCTTAAAGATCCGACTGCGCTGGCTTGAAGATTCGATTGCGCTGGCTTGAAGATTCGACTGCGCTGGCTTGAAGATTCGATTGCGCTGGCTTGAAGATTCGAATTCGTAAGCAGAATGAGACGGATTTGTTTGCAGAATGAAGTAGCTGAATTAGCTGACTAAAGTGGCTGAGTTAGCTGACAGAAGTGGCTGAAATAGCGAAAAAAAAGAGGGCATGTCATCCCACTTATGACACACCCTCTCTATTAATAGTATTATTGTTCCAATTTCTTAATCTCTTCGATAGATAAGTCGGTGAGATTGGCAATTTCGTCTAATGGAAAGTTGTGCGCCAACAACTTCAAAGCAAACTCTTTTCTACCTTCTTCTTTGCCTTCTTTTCTACCTTTTTCTATTCCTTTTTCTATTCCTTTTTCTATTCCTTTCTCTTCAGCATGCTTATATACAGCATAATTGTCCCACATGACCATCATGCTGTTGTCGTATTTCTCCTGTTCCTCTTTGGTCAGGCTCTTGGAGTCGGCGATTTCTGCCAGCCTCTTGAATATCTTATGCTGAGCCTCGAAAGGCATTTTTTCCAAAGTCTCCATATGCTTCAAATTATAAATCCAACAATCTAAAAAGTAGTACACTCTTCCTCTTTCTTCTTGAAAAGAGGCATTACCAAGTAGATGAAGCGGATTTTGTTAGAATAAACCTCTCCGCTATCCTTGTCTGCCAGCACAACGTCTGTTCTAAACTTCTTAGGTGTATTTTCATCTACATCAAAGTTCATGAAACAGATAACATAAACAGGTGTGAGATGATAATCCCATTGTCCTTTTATGCCTTGGTCTACTATCGTTTTCGATGCATAGTAGAGAGACCGGTCGATAAAATAGGACTGGCTCCTGTTTTGCATTTCAACGATAATGTGCTCACCTGTGTCAGTTTCACAAAAGACGTCGTAGATGATACCTCGTTGGTCTTTTGTTTCTGGCAACATCTCCTTGTCCTTAAACTTCACATCCGTGATGTGCTGTTCTCCCAGGAGCAGCTGGTTCAAGAACTCAATCAGCAAGTCTTTGCTGTATTCCTGGCCGAAGATTCTTTTGAACGACCAGTCAGAGAATGGGTTGATGTATCTTGCCATATCTTTGCGATTTTATGTTCTCGCTGCAAAGATACGCTTTTCTTTCGTAACTTCCAAGAAAATAATTGTAAAAATGAGATAGAGAATAAGAGAAAATAAAAAAAGTGCAATGCTTATATGGAACATAGCACTTTTTCTTAAATTTATATGAGATGTTAATCCTTGTAGATTAATCCTCTACTACATACCAGCGTGGGTCACCAGCCTTTTCCTTCAAAGTACCAGCCTTGATGGTGAAGTTGCCATTGGCTGGGTCAGTGAACAACTGGGTAGAGCTGAACTCTGTATCATTCACGCCCTTAATCACCTTGAAGAAGTCTGTTGTTCTGAAGCTGTTTGCTACAGTTGCTGGAGTCTTGCTTCTAATGTTCTTATTAGTAGCTTCATCAGCACTCTTACCGAAGATACAGTTCTCAATAGTGAAGGTGCTTGGTCCGAATGTGTCAGCGTTGAAGTCAACGAAGAACTGACCATTACCATTACAGTTGTAGAATGTGCTGTTCTTGATGGTGATGTCTTGCATATCTGTCTTCTTGCTGAAGATAAATACCTTACCGGTTACACAGATACTGTTGAATGTACAGCCGTCAATCTCTACGTTGTCGAGATGACCTTTACCGCTGCCTGCATCAATGTGGATGAAACCATAACCTGCACAGAGTTTGGTGAAGATACTGTTCTTCAAGGTAAGTTTGCCGATAGACTTAGCATCACTTCCCTGGATACGGAAGAATGATGTTTTGATATTGCTAACCTCGCAATCCTCCAAAGTGAACTCGCTTATGGTACAAGCTTTGCTCTGGTTGATGAAGTAGCCAGCACCATTCTCTTCCAATTTCACGTTCTGGAACTTGATGAATGCATGAGAACCTGCAACATCGAAGTTCTTGTCAAGATTGATGGTAGGCGCATCACCACCTGCCAAACCGAAGAATGTAACAGACATTCCGTCTGGGATGGTTACGTTGGTCTTGCCACCATCTGAATCATTTGTGCCGTAGAGAGAAACTGTGGCACCAGCAGGAATACCGATGGTTGCACTATAGTTAGTCTCGTTTCCTGCTGCAGCTTTGGCCTGCTCTGCAATCTCTTCAATGAGAGTCTGGGAGATAACATTCACATCGCTTGGGAGCGTGTACTTATAGTTTGCAGATGGCATTGCTGCAGGTGTGGTAAACTGCAACTGACCACGTTTTGCCTCATTGTTATATAATGTGGCGATGTAAGTCGTTGTTGGTTTCACGTTAGAGTAAGTAACTTTACCAGCAGCAATTTGGTCTGCGGTAAGTTCATGCTTGCTCTTATCCTCTGGATCTGCTGCGTTAACAATTGTGATATGGGTAACTGTCGCACCTGGAGTCCAAGAGAAATTAACGTGGTCTTCAAAGAGGTCGGCTGTAGTAAGCTCGTTGAATAACTGTTCAGCCTTTGTCTTGAATGATGAACCATCCTTGTAGTAAACCCACTTAGACTCATTGCTTGTTGAAGACATAGCCTTTACACGCATGTAGTACTTGCTGTCGCCATCGAGACCAGAGAGAACTACTGGAGATGAAGTCAACGACTTATCTTCTCCGAACTTGATGATGTTAGCATTCTCAACACCTTCGTAAAGAGAGTCCTTGCTTACCTCGAATACATAGTACTCTGGTGAAGAAACTGCTTTTGATGTGAAGGCAGAGAATGTAACCGTAGCTGATGTTTCGGCAGTTTCAACGGTGATTTTGTCACCGTTGAGACCGAACAATCTTGACAGGCTGCCATCTACGTCCCAGTCATTGCCATCGGTACAAGAAGTAGCCGACAGAGCCAATGCAATCATAGACGCTGTGCCCAATATGTTTTTAATGCTCTTCATTTTCTTTTCTTTTTTGATTAAAGATGAATTAGTCTGCATAACCATAAGAGTTGTGAATCTTACCGTTGGTTGCAGAGATGGTTGTTGAAGCGATTGGCATGAGGTAGCGGTTCTTCACTTCTACGTTGTCGCCAACCAAACCGCTGCTGATAGAAGGCAGGTTTACGTCAACCTGTGTATCAGAACCTGAATCCAACTTAGCTGCACCGAATGAGTCGATGCTGCCATCGTAGTCAGCAGATGTTTTTCCGTCAGGAATACCATACCATGTTACGCTAGAGAAGTCAATCTTGGTTTTCTTCTCATCCAGGTAGTTGAAGTAGATGGTCTTCTGGTAAGTACCATCTGCAAGTTCAGCCAGATAAGTCTGTTTGAACTCTTTGATCTTCTCTACGAGGAGGTTCCAGCGAATCAGGTCGTATTTACGGATACCTTCACCAGCAAACTCCCACATGTTCTCCTGAACGAGAGCATTAAAGAATGCGTCTTTGTCAGAGGCAATGTTGTTGACGTATGCCTTGGCATCGTTCTTGTCATCCTTATTGAAGGCACGAGTGTGAACTGCTTCCAGAGCCTGGCGGGCTGTCATGCCGTTTGCTGAACCTTCGTAGTTGGCATCTGGATTGCCAGCCAACTCGTTCATGCACTCAGCATAGTAGAGCAATACCTGAGCATAGCGCATCTTTACAGGGTTGATACCTGTAGTGTGCTTAGCTGTAGCCTTTAGGTTGTTCTGCAACCAGGTGTTGTTCATTTTGCGGGCATCCCACTTTCCTACATATATACCGAAAGGAGCATTCTTGAGCATGCTCTCTATGGTGTTGCTGCCATCCTGCTTGATTTCAAAGTTGGCGCAAGTGATGTCACGGCGTGTATCCTTCTTGTCGTAAGAATAGAGCAGAGGTGCAGTAACCTTCATCTTACCAGATGAGTTGCCATAGCCATATTCTGTTGTAACACCATTCATGCGGACACCTACAGTGTAACCCAACTCACCAGTTACGTTCTCACCGAAAGGAATCTCGAAGAGGTTCTCGTGGTAAGTCTTGTCGAGAGAGAGCTGGTTAATCAAGTACCACTCGTTCTCGAAAGATGGGTTGAGATTGTGAGTATTGTCGTTGATGATAGCAGACCAGTGCTTCAGGGCACGCTCGTAGAGAGCCTTGCGGTCTGCTGCACCAGGGCGCTGTGTTGGATAAGTAGCATCGCTGTAAGATGCTGTCTCATATCCGTCCTTTGACTTCTCACGGATGGCGTAGCCGGCACGTGTCATGGCAATCTGTGCCAGGAGAGCGTGAGCATAACCCTTGGTTGTGCGCTCTGTGGTATAGCCTGTTGCCTGATCTGCCCATGGTAAGTATTTGATAGCCTCATCCAGGTCGTTCATCAGGGAATCCATAATCACGTCGCGGTCGGTCTTCTCCAGGTAAGCGTTGCTCAAGTCAGACTTTGATGCTTCAACCTTGAAAGGAATATCACCGAAAATTCGAACCAGGTCAAAGTAAACCATGGCACGGATGGTGAGTGCCTCGCCGAGGCTACGTTCCATAGACTTCTGGTTAGCACCACCGGCAGTGAGAGTTGCGCTGCTGCGGATACCCTCGATAATCTGGTTGGCATCCTCGATGATACCATACTCAGCATCCCATACGCCGCTAATCTTGCTCCATCCCGGGTCCATGTTATAGTTCATGTTACCACGTTCACTTGAGGTGTTGGTAGCATTGCTGCCAAGACCGTCAATCAATTCGCAGTCGCTGTTCAGGTTCCATACAATAGACAGGTCCTGTGCGTAGGTACGGTCCTGAGCCATTCCGCCATAGAGCTTATTGACGCGAAGATTGGTATAATAAGGTGAGGCGTAGGTATTCTCAGCAGTCATCTCTGATGGAGAGTTCTGGTCCAGGAAGTCGGAGCATGAAGACAATCCTAATACGCCTGCCAATGCAAATGCATATAATATCTTGTTCATTGTTATTATCTTATAAAGTTTTAGAATGTAACGTTAATACCACCTACGAAGGTGCGGCTCTTTGGATAAGCTGCATAATCGATACCTGGGGTCATTGGGTTCTTCTTAGAACTTGTATCAACCTCTGGATCGTAGCCTGAGTAGTTGGTGAAGCAAAGCAGGTTGTAACCTGTGAAGTAGATGCGTACGTTCTGCATATAGCACTTGTTTACCCACTTCTTTGGCAAGGTGTAACCCACTGTTACGTTCTGCAGACGCAGGAATGATGCATCTTCTACAGCATAGCTGATGAGCTGCATGGTTGATACGCCTGCTGGATTGTAGATATTGGCGTTGGCATTGATCTCGTTCAAGCGGTTCATCACCTTTTCTACACCACCATATTCTGTGATGAGGCTAGCTGATGGGCGGCCGATGTTGTTTCCGTTGGCTGGGTCAATCCAGGTATAGCGGTTGCCTACGTTGAAGTCATCCACCAGGTTGTAGTTCTTGGCTGAACCTGCATAGAATGAGTTAGCAAGCTTGGTACCGTTTACCAGCTTGTTGCCCAGTGAGTAGTTGAAGAACAGGTTGAAGTCGAAGTTACCAACGTGACCGTCGAAACCGAAACCACCCGTTGTGGTAGGTACGGTGTTACCCAGGCGCTGCTTCACTGCTTCACCATTCTCGTCAACTTCTACCTTGGCAACGCCTGGATAGAGGTTACCGCCGAAGAGCTTGTAGCTGTTGTCCTTTACGCCTTCTGCCAGTGCCCAGGTTCCGTTTTCCTTCAATACCAAGTCTCCCTTGCCTGTTGCAGCATCAAATACGGTGTAGAAGCCGTTGCTCTTGTAGCCCCAAAGCTCACCGAGGCGGCCGCCTTGCTCTACGCGGAAGTCTTCATACTTGGCGATGGTAGAACCACTCCAGTTAGAACTCTGCCATGGGTTCTCCATGTTCAACTCATCAATCTTGTTCTTGTTATAAGATACGTTGAAGTTGAAGTTCAAGCCGAAGTTCTTCTTGTCTACGATTACTGCATTGAGTGCCAACTCAACACCCTTGTTAGAGGTCTTACCTACGTTCTGGAACTGGTAGGTGAAACCTGTAGAAGTATCAATAGGAACCATCATCAAGATGTTCTTGGTGGTGTTCCAGTAGAAGTCTAATGTACCGCGCAGACGACCGTCCCAGAAACCAAAGTCGAGACCGATGTTGCGAGAGATGGTAGTTTCCCACTTCAGATCGGGATTAGGCATCATGGTGCCAGGGCGGAAGGTGTTGACAAGGTGACCGTCAACCTCGGTAGTCTCGCTTTCCCATGTACCCTTCCACAGAGAAGCATCGATATTATCGTTACCGGAAGTACTGAAAGAGAGACGGAGCTTCAAGTTGCTCAGCCAGTCTTGTGTGCCATTCATCCAAGGCTCGTCAGAGATACGCCATGCGGCAGCTGCTGCAGGGAAATAACCCCAGTGGTGGTTGGGTGCGAACTTAGAACTGCCATCAGCACGGAAAGTAGCGGTGAAGAGGTAACGGCTCAGGTAAGAGTAGTTGACACGTCCGAACCAAGAAAGGGTGTGGTTAGGAGTGCCGATCTTCGACATGTTGGTGTCTTTCAGAGAAGTAGACTCCATGTGGCTCATGTTGAGCTGACCGAAGGCAGTGTCCATATCCCATCCTAAAGGATAGCCATAGCCGTTGAATGTTGTGGTGTTGCTCTTGCTGGCAAGAACCTCGTTACCCAAGAGGAAGTCGAGGCTGTGGTCCTCGCCCAATCCCTGTACGGCATAGTTGGCAGTGGTGGTCCAACGCACGTTGTAGCCGTTGCTCTTTGTCTGGGTGGCATGGTTGTAGCCATTCTCGTAGCCGTCGTCCCAGGTCTGCTGCTCACGCCAGTTGCGGGCAAGGGTAAGCTCGGTCTTGCCTGTCAGTCCCTTGATAGGAGTCCAGGTAAGCGAGTTGGTGGCACGCAGACGGTAGTGGGTGTTGTATTGGGTATAGCTGTCGTAGATGCTGACAGGGTTGTATTTAGGGTCAACGTTGGCATCGCCCATACCCAATAATGATGGGTCGTCCACGCCTAAAGGAGTGTCGATGGGTCGGTATGCATAAGAAGATGTGGCATACTGGAACTGGCAGCCCTGGAAGCGCATCTCGCTATAGCGGGCATCGATGTTCCACTTCAGGTTCTTGGTGATGTCCTGTGCCAACTTGAAGTTTACATTCCAACGGCGGAAACCAGTGTCTTTCAGCGAACCCTTATCATTAGTATAGTTGACAGAAGCATAGTACTTGGTATGCTCTGTACCGCCACTGACGCTCAGGTCGTGGTTCCAAGCGTGAGAACTGCTGAGCAAGTCGTCCTGATAGTTGTGGGTACCCATGTTGCGGTATTCCTCCAAGTGGTTGCCGTTCTCGCTGCCCAAACCAAAATACTTGGCAACATTGGTGCCATACTTGTCACCATAAGAGGTGGCATAGCTCCAGTTGCGCAGTACGTAGTCGTAGGCGCTTTCAGTGTCGTAGGTAGTAGGCTTCTCCTTTACAGAGTAGTACATGTTGTATTTCACCTGTGCCTTGCCTTCCTTGGCGCTCTTGGTGGTGATCATGATGACACCATTGGCACCACGCGCACCATAGATGGCTGTTGAGGCGGCGTCCTTGAGCACGTCAATGCTCTCGATATTATCGGCAGGAATATCATCAATACGTGATACCTGCACACCGTCGACGATGAAGAGAGGGTCGTTGCTCTGGGTGATGGAACCACCACCACGTACACGGATACTCATTGAACCGCCAGGACGGCCATCCTGAGAGGTTACTGATACACCTGGCAACTGGCCTTGCAGTGCCTCGGCGATGTTGGATACAGGGTTTTGAGCCAACTAGTCACCTGTAACTGAGGCTACAGCACCCGTCAGGTCGCGACGCTTCATCGTGCCATAACCGATAACTACCACCTCATCGAGGCTCTTGTCGGTAGACTGCATGACGATGTTCAGCGCAGACTGGTTGCCCACGGTGATGGTTTGTGTTTTACATCCTAAATAGGAAATGGTGATCTTGTCACCAGGCTTTAGGTTTTGGAGACTGAAGTTACCATCGATGTCTGTAACTGTTCCGCCCTTTCCGGCTTGGATAGTTACACCAATTAATGGTTCACCTGTAGCATCCTTCACATT
>OFMA01002299.1_pt1 | contig 11024 bp, 8 predicted proteins | sample 1541011 | NCBI WGS metagenome assembly OFMA01 (sample SAMN04209225, study PRJEB22552) | human gut metagenome | biome: gut; material: feces | host: Homo sapiens | place: USA: Oklahoma
CTACTGCATTTTTGAATCCCTGTTCAATTCCTGCCGGACAATCCAGAAGGACATAATCGAATTCTTCCCGGAGATCATCGGTAAGCTTGATCATCTGTTCCGGAGATACGGCAGTTTTGTCCTTGGTCTGGGCAGACGGAAGAAGATACAGTTCTGAATGCCGACGATCCCGGATCAGTGCCTGTTTCAGGCGGCAGCTCCCATTGATCACATCAACCAGATTATAAACAATACGGTTCTCCAGTCCCATGACAACATCCAGATTTCGGAGTCCGATATCGGTATCTACAACTGCAACCCTTTTTCCCATGGCAGCCAGTCCGGTCCCGATATTTGCCACGGTGGTGGTTTTTCCAACACCGCCTTTTCCAGATGTAATGACAATGACTTCACTCATGTTTTCTGATTCCTCCTATAAAATGTTCCACACTTCTGGTATCCTCATAAAGTTTGTTTAGTCATTCGATACATTACTGGTATCGCTTGCTGCATAGCCAGTGAGAATGGTGCTTTCATCTGCAAGTCCGAAAATGTATTTAAAGATATCATTAGCTGCAAGGCAGGCATTACCGGATGCATATCCGTTTGCGATTCGTACAGATATTGCGTACTTGGGATCAGAAACAGGCGCATATCCGATAAAAAGTGCATTGTTCGGATGATAATAGTCAATCTCGGCAGTACCGGTTTTTCCTGCTACTTCAACTCCAAGTCTGTTAAACTGATCATGAGTCTGCACCACACGATACATACCGTCATGGATGTCATCCCAGATATTGCTGGAAAGATCCAGCTGTCCAGCTGTTTCGGAAGGATATTCCTTTATAAGTTTTCCTTTGGAATCCGTCACACGGTCCAGAAGGGAAAGCTTATAGATCGTACCGGAAGTGGCGATCGTTGACGCATAACGTGCAAGCTGGCTGGTCGTAAACGCATTGGTACCCTGTCCAATATAGGAAGGGACGGCGTTTTTGTCAGAAACCTGCGGAGAAGCTTCGGAAATTTCAATGCCGGTTTTCTGATCCAATCCCATGAGGGAAGCATATTTCTGAAGCATTCCAAGACTTCTGGCTTCAGAAAAGTTACCTTCGGAATCTTTACCAAGTTCGAAACCAATCGTAGTGAAAAATACGTTACAGGACTGCTCAATGGCTTCACGGATATCAAGAGAACCGTGGCCCTGTTTATTCCAGCAGTTGATCGGAGGTGTTACAAGGTCAAAGCTTCCTGTACATTCAATATATGTGCCATCATCTATTACGCCCTCAGACATGCCGGCAACAGTAGATAAGATCTTTAAGGTAGATCCTGGAGCCGTCTTCTGCTGTGTTGCCTTGTTGAAGAACGGGCTGGAAAGATCTGTGGAAAGCTTTGCATAATAATCAGTATCCATATTGTTGGTCAGACGATTATTATCATATCCCGGATAGGAAACACATGCGAGAACATTTCCGGTTGTAGTATCTGTGATCACCGCAGATGCAGAGCACGGAGCCAACGCAAGCTGGGCCGGTGTGATCTCAAGATTTGCGATCTTGCGATACATGAAGGTGTAGGCATCAAGACCACCGGAGGCCATTGTCTGATACAGCTCGTCTTCTTTGGAAAGAACGCCCTGTTCATAGAGAACAAGACACAGATCTTCTCCACTGATGGTGTCTTCCTGAAGCATATATTTATACAGAAGCTTTGAAAAGCCTGTATCTGTTTTCAGGTAATCAATGATATAGGCGGTAAGAGCCTGATAGATCTCTTCAGAATCCAGATATTCTCCGGAGGTTGAGATCTGGGAAATATCGATCCAGTTCTGACTGGCAGCGTAGTTCAGATAATCCTTCAGACTGATACTCTGATCATTTTTCCAGGCTTTGTATGTTTCATCCGCGGTATCAATGGAATCACTTTTCAGTACCTTCAAGGTATTGGTAAGAAGATCATCACAGATATAGGTAAGATATTCCTGCATCTGCGTATCTTCATCCTTATAGGCTGGAGGATTGTCGCCTGTCAGCCTGTTACTTATTGTATCAAAAACCTGTTGCTGTTTTTGCTGAAATTTGACGTATAAATTTTTTTCTGTGTCGGAAGCATCTGCATCACTGAATTTATTGATATCGATCACACTGTTTGCGATCAGTGCATTGTATACATCATAGATTGGGATGGTGATCTTACTTGCATCTTTCTCTGCTTCATAATCAAAGCTTTTATTTGGTGTCAGTTTAGAGAGGACAATACCAGCAACACGCTGTTCCAGGATCTGGTAAATACTCTTCTGCCAGTCGGAATCAATGGTCAGATAAACATCGTTTCCGGCCACAGGATCAACAGTTTTAGAATTGTCGATGTCAAGGACTTTACCAAGATTATCAACTGTGACCGTTTCTTCTCCGTCTTTTCCCTGAAGTTCAAGCTCCATATACTGTTCGATTCCGGCTTTTCCAACAACCGCATCATTGGAATAATCAGGATTATCCTTACGAAGGGTTTCCAATTCCTCAGAAGAGGCCTGGCCTGTGTAACCGAGGATCGGCGCCATACTCTCATCGTCCACATATTTTCTGGTGGAATCTTCTACAATGTCAATACCCTGGAGAGCGGCCTGATTTTCTTTTATGGCTGCCACAGATTTTTCACTGACATTTGTTGCAATGGTCACCGGCATATATTTCTTGAAACTGTTGGTGTTCAGCTGATAGCGCATGATAGCAATTTCGAGGATTTCCTGTTTGGTAAGCTCTTCTGGAAGAGAATGTGCGGCAAGTTCTTCCGGGGTGTAGGCATCTTTTCCGTAAAGAACGATAGAAAATCCGCTGCTTCCGGTAAGATGATCCATGATCTGGGCTGCGGTTGCGTTTTTCTGGTCCTCACTGAGATCATCAATCTGTGCTTCTCCGTAAATATCCGCACGGAAACGGTTAAGAGTAAATCCTTCATCTACATCAAAAGCATAGTCGCCATGATCATTGACGGTAATATGAAAATTATCAGATAAGCTGTCCCCGTTTTTGGAAAGGATCTGTAATACCTGGTAGGCGATACCGTTCAGAGTCAGATTCTTTTCTCTGGTGCTGTTGTATGTACCGCTATCTTCGAATGTGACAGAATATGCAAGTACATTGGAGGCGACAACTGTGCCGTTACGGTCATAAATATTACCACGGGTGCTTTTGATCACGCGTGTTTTGGTGGTACGTGTCTGAAATTTACTGATGTAATCCTCTCCTTGTATGATCTGCAGACTGAAAAGCTGCCGGACCAGGACAGATGACAGAAAAATAAATACGATCACAAGAACTGTAGTACGTTTCAGACGGATTTTTTTGATGATTTTTTTTATTTTAATTCCCAAATAGACTCACTTTCTTTCCTTACAGTATCCATTAAGTGGTAGTTGATCCAGTAAAATACCCGGTATACGATGATGGTGAGAAAAACCGTATATACAATCTCGGGGATAATGATCCTGTATATGTAGGTCCAGAATCCAAGACGGCCTCTGAGCAGAAACTGGAGGCCATACACAGCCAGATTATAAAGAAGATCTGTTCCTGCTACAAGAAAAAGCGGAACTTTCAGATCATCATCATAAAAACTGCGGAATGCATAGCCGCTGATAAAACCTATATACATATAGATCAGTGCATAAAATCCAAACAATGATCCATAAAAGAGATCGACAAAAAGCCCGGAAAAAAATCCAGTCCACAGACCGACTTTTCTTCCACGCATAAGTCCCATGGATACACACAGGATCAAAAGCAGATTTGGAGTGATGGATCCAATGGAAATACGGTCCATTACTGTGCACTGAAGGAGAAAACAGACAATGATAGTGATAAATAATATAATCCTATTTTTCATTGGACGCATCCTCCGATTTGTCTATCGCGTCCTGTTTATTGGTGGTGATCACAAATACATCTTTCAGATGACCGAAATCAACCGGTGTAACGATCGTACCTGTTTTTGTCAGGTTATTGGGATCCTGCTGGATCTCACTGACATAACCAATAAACAGTCCTTCCACATATTTTTCACTGATGTTCGAGGTGACAATACGTTCTCCGACTGTTACCTTGTTATCCTGATCGTAAAGCTGCTCAAAGCTTAATTTGCCTTCATCGATCAGTTTCAGATCTCCAGTGACAACGCAGTTGTCGGAAGTACTGACTGCCATGGCACTGACATTGCTGCTGTCATCGATGATGGAACGGACAGTAGCCCAGGAAGGTCCCACTTCTGTAACGATACCCACAAGACCCTTTCCGGCGATCACGTTGTTATCAACCCGGATCCCGTTATTACTGCCTTTGTTGATCATAAAGGTATCATACCAGTTTCCGGGATCTTTGGAGATTATCCTTGCGGCAACCTTGGGATAGTCGGTATATTCCTGATCAAGATCGTAAAGTTCCTTCAGGCGTGTGAGCTCTGTCTGGTCCTGGATCAGGATGTTATTCTGTTCCGTAAGACTGTTGATCTGACTTTTCAGCTCTTCGTTTTCCTGAAGCACGTCCTGTTTATCACGAAGATTGTTTTTTACATTTCCAAATATATCGCTGACACCGGCGATCCCCTTTTCAAAGGGAACGATAAGAAAACCGGCTGCTTCCTGAAGTGGTGCGGAAGAGGTTCCGGAGGCTGCTGTAGCTACGATGCAGCTTCCACAGAAAAATGTCATGATTACCAGAAGATGTTTACTTTTTAAATTAAAATGAAAACGCACTTTTTTTCGGATGTTTTTCATTATATATGCCCCTTTACAGTTTTTTCTGCTTTACCGGCTGGGCCCATTTGCGCAGGTTTCTGTCGCGGATGATCTTTTCCAGGCCGTATGCTGCAGAAGTTTCATACAGATCAGAAAGATTAAAGGCAAATCCGGTATAGCTAGCCAGATAGTTATCTATATAAGGAAGCCGTGTGCTGCCGCCGGTCAGATAAATGCCCTCTTTTGCGATATGATAAGCGATCTGTGGCGGGGTACGTTCCAGAAAAGATTTCATTTCTGCTGCGATCTGGTTCACACAGTTGGCGATCCCTTCATTGACAACGTAGGCAGAAATAACTTCTTCTCGTGGAAGTCCGGAAATACTGTCGATCCCGACTACTTTTCGGGCTTCTTTTTTCTGATCATTCAGTCTTCCCATAACTACTTTCAGACGTTTTGCAGTTCGTGTTCCAATCTGAAGATTATAATGTTTTCGGATTTCGCTGCAGATAGATTCGTTCATCTGTCTGCCTCCGATGGGGATCTTACGGCTGATGATGATCTTGCCGTCGGTTATGATGGAAAACTCTGTACTCTGTGCACCGATGTTTACGATCATGCTGCCCTGATTCTTTTCAGGGTCGATTCCCATGGCAATGGCATCTGCAATAGGGGACTCCACCATAAAAACACGGTTTTTCCGCAGCCAGTGACCATTGACCAGATGATAGTATGCCCTCTTTTCAATAGCAGTCATATCAAGTGGTACGGAGAAATACATGTCTGCTCCGAGACCGGATGTATGATCGATTTTTTTTATCATGCTGTAAAGGACGATCTCTTGCAATTCCAGATTTGCCAGCATACCGAAAGCCATAGGAGAATTTACGGAAATATCTGCAGGTGATTTTTCAAACATTTCATAAGCTTCGTTCCCTATGGCAAGGATCCGGCGTCCTCTGTAGGCTACCATGTTCTTTTCTATGTAACTTTTGTTTCTGAAAAATGAATAGACTTTTACAGAGCTGCTTCCAAGGTCTACTCCGTAATTATTTCTAAAAAGCATAAATCTGTCCCTTCACTTAAGTATATTCATCAAAAATCCCTTTTTCGCGGAAACTGACATACCTGTGATCACCGATGATGATATGATCCAGAAGATGGATGCCGAGGAGTTCACCACAATGATAGATCCGTTCCGTAACATCCAGATCAGCCTGGCTGGGGGAGGGATCGCCTCCTGGATGATTGTGGACCAGGATCAGGTTCACCGCCCGATACTTTACAGCTTCTACAAAGACTTCTCTTGGTGTGATCAGTGTGGCATTGACTGTACCGCGGCTTAAAAGCTGTTCCCCCGACAAATGGTTATGTCCGTCCAGCATCATGCAGTAAAGCAATTCCTGCTCTTCATGCCGGAGCCGCTCCATATAATATTTCGCAATGGTTACCGGATGGTGAAAAGATAATTCCGGTTTTGCAGCTGCGGTTGCCATACGCTTGGAAAGTTCCCCGATACATTTCAGCTGTATGGCTTTTACCTTACCGATCCCATGGATCTTCATCAGTTCCTGCATGGAAATATGAAACAGTCCAAGCAGGCCACTGTATCCGGTCTGTTTCGATAAATTCAGGATTTTATCTGCCAGAGTCAGGGAACTGGATCCCTGTACGCCACAGCGCAGGATCACGGCAAGAAGCTCTCGATCGCTTAAGGACTGTTCTCCTTCCCGCAGACATTTTTCATACGGACGCTGATAATCTGGCATTTCCATTATAGTATCTTTCATATGATTTCCCTTTTCGCTCTCGAAGAAGGGGATGCAAAATTGCAGAAGTTATTTTAGCATAAAAAAGCAGGGATGTACACTCTATCCCGGAAATTTCCACTTTTTTCACATTTTGTTTACAGGCAGGGCATAAACAGAAGCGACTGCTTCTGCCACCTTGATCCCGTCCATCGCTGCGGATGTAATGCCTCCGGCGTAACCGGCGCCCTCTCCGCAGGGGTAGATTCCTTCTATATTGGAAGTGAGCTTTTTCGGTTCCCGAACGATCCGTACAGGAGAAGAGGTACGGCTTTCTACTCCTTCCAGCAATGCATCCGGTCGGTCAAAACCGGAAAGCTTTTTTCCAAAAGCATGGATTCCTGCTTCAATGGAATCGCCGATCTCTTTTGGGAAAATACTGCGGACATCGGTAAGTGTATAAGCTCCTTTGATACAGGGGATCACATCTCCAAGCCTGGTACTTTTCTGATGGGTACAGTAATCTTTGAAAAGCTGTACCGGAATTTTTCCATTTCCGGCTTCCCAGGCAGCGCGCTCCAGTTTTCGCTGCAGAGCGATTCCGCCGAGAACTCCCTCTTCAGGAAAATCAGAAGGGTTTACCGTAACGATGATAGCACTGTTGGCATTATGGCTGTCACGTGCCTGATAGCTCATACCATTCACTGCAAGCATACCTTCTTCAGAAGATGCATTTACAACATATCCGCCGGGACACATACAGAAAGAATAAACGCCACGTCCGTTTTCCAGTGTATGGGTAACCTTGTAGCTGGATGCACCCAGACGGTCGTTTTCCGGTTCCCCGTAAAGATCCTGGTTGATCATGGTCTGCGGATGTTCCACACGTACCCCCACTGCAAAAGATTTCGGCTCCATGTTAATATTGTGTTTTTCCAGCATGGCAAACGTATCTCTGGCGCTGTGGCCGGGAGCAAGAATGCAGATTTCTGCCGGTATTTCCTCTTTTGCATTGACAATGACTGCATTAAGCTTCCGGTCACGAATCATCAGATCAGTTACTGTGGAACGAAAACGGAATTCCCCGCCCATTTCTTCAATCTGATGACGCATAAACTGAACGATACCTACAAGCTGATCTGTGCCAAGATGAGGCTTTTGCTGGTAAAGGATCTCAGAGGGAGCTCCTGCCTCCACAAATCGGGAAAGAACTTCCTTTCCTCTTCCAAAAGTATCTTTTACCAGAGTATTCAGCTTTCCATCGGAAAAAGTCCCTGCACCGCCCTCTCCGAACTGTACATTGGAATCCGGATCCAAGATGCCGTTTTTCCAGAAATTTTCCACGGTTTTCTGGCGTTTGTCTGCTTCTTCTCCCCGTTCCAGTACCAGTGGACAGTACCCGGCTTTGGCCAGGTACCAGGCACAGAATAATCCTGCAGGTCCGCTTCCGATCACTACAGGACGATGGGACAGAGTTTCAGAGCCAGATGAGGGAAAATGATATTTTTTCTCAGAGATTAACATAATATTTTTATCGTGAACCTTTTTGAGAACACGGGATTCGTTATCCAGTTTAATATCTACAGTGTAGACAAATTTTTTGTCCTCTTTGTGCCGGGCATCCAGAGATTGTTTTCGGATCTCATAGGTGAACGGCTGATTTCCAAGACGAAGCATTTTTGCTATTTTTCGGTGAAGCTGCTCTTCTGTATGAGTGATGGGAAGCTTCAGCTGTGTGATCCGGATCATTTTTCTTCCTCCTTTGCTGCCCAGATACCGGCGGTAGCTCCACTTGACCATGCCCACTGCAGGTTGTATCCACCGCAGGTGCCGTCAATATCAAGGAGTTCTCCGGCAAAATAAAGGCCTTTATGAAGTCTGGATTCCATGGTTTTACTTTGAACTTCAGAAGTATCCACGCCGCCGGAACAAACCTGTGCCTGTTCAAAGGAAAGGCCGTTTTTTACCGGGAGACGAAAATCGGTGATCCCGCGGATAAGATCCTTCTGTGCACATAAAACACGGATCAGTTTTTCAGGAAAAAGTCCGATGAGAAGTTCTTTTTCTGTTTTGTAAGGACAGGCTGCTTTTCTGCGCTCCAGGTATTCTTCCAGCTCTTTCCGGTTCAGTTCCGGGAAAAAATTTATGGAAAGCTCCACATTTTTGTTTTCAAGGACGGCACGGATAGCATAGCGGGAAATCTGGAATACCGGGATCCCGGATACACCGTAATCGGTAAGCTGCAGCTCTCCTTGCTGGGAGACTGTTGGTGTGCCGTCTATATAAAGTGTTATCTTCCCTTCTGTCCGTACACCACTCCAGCCGGAAAAAGAATTTCCCTTACATTTCAGAGCTGTCAAAGCTGGAAGGGGTTCGATCAGATGATGTCCGAGACTTTTTGCAATTTCATATCCGCTTTCGCAGGAACCTGCAACGGAAGACGCACGGGAACCATTTGCAAGGATCACGGCATCACCACTGTAGGTCCATCCGTCTGTATGGATCTTCCACTGTCCGTCTGCAAAAGACACGCCGGTAACGGTCTGATTGGTTTTCAGCTTTACCTTCAGGCTGCGTGCCTTCATGACAAGAACATCTACCACACTCTGTGCCTGGTTGCTTCGGGGATAGATCCATCCGCTGCGGTCTGTGGTACAGATTCCCAGTTCCTGAAAGAATTTTAGAGTTTTTTCCACAGGAAACTGTGCCAGGGCATCTTTGGCAAATTCAGGATGAGATCCCCGGTAAGCGTTTTTATCCTGATTCAGGTTCGTCATATTACAACGGCCGTTTCCCGTAGCACAGATTTTTCTGCCGGGACGGTCATTTTGTTCCAGAACCGTAACTGCAGCTCCGTATACAGCAGCCTGAATAGCTGCCATAAGACCGGAAGCACCGGCTCCTATGACAAAGATCTGTTTTTTTAAGTCCGGTCCTTCGGATTTTTTCATAATCTCACAAGTTCCTTATCAACCATATACTGAAGAGATTTCAGGATTCCCAGCTTTGCATGCTCCCAGGTGAGACCACCCTGGAAATAAACTGCATAAGGCGGTTTCATAGGACCATCGGCAGAAAGCTCGATGGAAGAACCCTGGATGAAAGCACCTGCTGCCATGATCACCTGGCTGTCATATCCCGGCATATCCCACGGCTCCGGTGTTACAAAGCTGTCTACCGGTGCAGCAGCCTGGATACCCTGGCAGAATGCTACAAGACCCTCCGGTGTTCCGAGAGTGACCGCCTGGATGATATCCTGACGTGGCTCTGTGCTGTTGGGAACTACCGGGAAACCAAGCTTTTCATAAATGTTCGCTGCAAAAACAGCGCCCTTTAAAGCTCCTTTGGTGATCATCGGTGCAAGGAAAAATCCCTGATACAGAGAACGGTTTACACCAAGAGTTGCACCGACTTCCATGCCCAGTCCCGGGCAGGTCATACGGTAGGAAGCGTTTTCCACACAGTCTTTTCTTCCTGCGATATAACCACCGATAGGAGCAAGGCCGCCACCTGGATTTTTGATCAGGGAGCCGACCATGATATCTGCACCTACATCACTGGGCTCGATGGTATCTACGAATTCTCCGTAGCAGTTATCTACCATGCAGATCACATCCGGCTTGATCTTTTTTACAAAAGAGATCAGCTCACCGATCTGTTTTACGGAGAAAGAAGGACGGGTCTGATAGCCTTTGGAACGCTGGATGGTTACCAGCTTTGTTTTTTCATTGACTGCTTTTCTGATGTTTTCATAATCAAAGGTACCATCCTCGAGAAGATCCACCTGACGATATTTTACGCCATATTCCGCAAGGGAACCATTGGACGGGCGGATACCGATCACTTCTTCCAGGGTATCGTAAGGCTTTCCTACAGGGGAAAGAAGCTCGTCACCGGGGCGCAGGTTTCCGAAGAGAGCAATGGCAAGTGCATGAGTTCCACAGGTGATCTGCGGGCGTACCAGGCAGGCTTCTGTGTGGAAGGTATCGGCATAGACCTGCTCCAGAGTCTCGCGGCCAAGGTCGTTGTAGCCATAACCGGAGGAAGCTCCGAAACAAGCCTCACTGACACGGTTCTTCTGCATGGCGCGGATAACCTTCATCTGGTTGTATTCGGCAGTCTTATCAAATTTCTCAAAACGTTCTTTCAGGGAATCTTCCACAGATTTACCGAAATCGTAAACTGCAGAAGAGATTCCAAGCTGTGCATATAATTCTTTCATGATCATTTTTCCTTTTTTATTTTATTTGGCAGGGAGGATTCCCTTTTCCCTGCATACAGAAAGCATGTAGGAAAGGATCCTGCTGTCATCGTAATCAAAGTTATCTTTATCTACCCAGGTTACTTCGCTTTCTCTGCGGAACCAGGTAAGCTGACGTTTGGCAAAGTGTCTGGTGTCACGTTTCAGGACCCTTACGGCTTCCTCATAAGAATAGTTTCCGTCCATCCAGTCCAGGATTTCCTTATAGCCAAGCCCCTGCATGGAAACCATTCCCCTGTGGCAGCCCATCTCCCGAAGCTTTTTAACTTCTTCTGTCAGACCGTTTTTCAGCATTTCGTCCACT
>OFMA01002313.1_pt1 | contig 10954 bp, 9 predicted proteins | sample 1541011 | NCBI WGS metagenome assembly OFMA01 (sample SAMN04209225, study PRJEB22552) | human gut metagenome | biome: gut; material: feces | host: Homo sapiens | place: USA: Oklahoma
CGGTAGCGCTTGGTGGCGTACTCGGAGCAGATATTCGCAAGGCCGCCCAAGACGCGCTGGCAGCTTGCCGCCTGCTCGCGCGCAGAGCCGTCACCGGGCTTCACGCAGTAAATGACACTGCCGATTTCGATTGTCTTTTCATCGACGTCGGGCAGGATGTTTTTCACTTTCCCGAGTGCGTTTTTCAGAGCTTCATCGCTTTGTGCTTCGCCCGCAAGTCTCGCTTTTTCGAGTGCACGGACATCCTTTGCACGCTGCACGTAACCGGGGTCGCGGCGGGAGAGTGTGAACTCCGCAAGCCCCAGTGGGTTGGAGCGGTACGAAGACGTTTCGCCGGACGGGATCAATTCGTCGGTCGTTGTGACCTTATCCATGATCTTCGAGCAGACGCGCAGCAGAATGTTCTGCGCAAGTGCCTCCTGCTCCGGCCAATCCTTGATGTTCGGGCCGTAGATGAGCTTATCTTCCGGCTCTGCCTTGCCGAAGCCGTTGTAAATGCGGGCGCGGTAGGAGGAATCATCGTAGTTGTATTCCGGCACCTCATAGTTGTCCGCGTACTTTTCGGCGGAGGTCAAAATGCCGCCGTTTGCCGCCGTTGCCGCGATTGAACGGGCATCCATCAGTGCAACAGAAGAAATCTGACCGTTCTGGAGCTTGGAACCTTCTCTGTTCGGGAAGTTTCTTGTTGTATGACGGATTGAGAACGCATTGTTTGCAGGCGTATCTCCGGCACCAAAGCATGGTCCGCAGAATGCAGTCTTCACAACGGTTCCTGCCTCCATCAGATCTGCGATCGCTCCATTTTTCACAAGTTCCATATAAATCGGTGTACTTGCCGGATATACGCTGAATGTAAATTCATCCGCACCGATATTTCTTCCTTTGATGATGTCCGCTGCCGCACAGATGTTTTCAAATCCACCGCCTGCACAACCGGCAATAATTCCCTGATCTACATACAGTTTTCCATTCACGATCTTGCTCTGGAGAGAGTAATCTACTGCTCCATCCAGACTGATCAGCGCTTTCTTCTCAACTTCGTGAAGAATGTCTGCCAGGTTTGCATTTACTTCATCGATCGTATAGACATTGCTCGGATGGAACGGCATCGCGATCATTGGTTTGATCTCACTCATATTGACATAAACCATTCCATCATAGTAAGTCACTGCTCCTGGATTCAGTTCTTTGTATCCTTCGCTTCTTCCGTGGATCTCATAGAATTCCTGAATCTTCTCATCTGTTTTCCAGATAGAAGACAGACAAGTTGTCTCTGTTGTCATAACATCGATTCCGATTCGGTAATCTGCGCTCAGTTTTGAGACTCCAGGTCCGACAAACTCCATGACTTTATTGTTCACATATCCATTTGCAAATGTAGCTCCGATAATCGCCAGAGCAACATCCTGAGGTCCGACTCCTTTTGCCGGCTCTCCATCCAGATAGATTCCGATCACTTCTGGTTTCTTGATGTCATATGTCTTATTCAAAAGCTGTTTTACAAGCTCCGGTCCGCCTTCTCCCATTGCCATGGTTCCCAATGCTCCGTAGCGGGTATGGCTGTCAGAACCAAGGATCATCTTGCCGCACTCTGCAAGAACCTCTCTTGCAAACTGATGGATGACTGCCTGATGAGGCGGAACATACACACCACCGTACTTTTTCGCACAGGTAAGCCCAAACATATGGTCATCCTCATTGATCGTTCCACCAACTGCACAGAGACTGTTATGACAGTTTGTCAAAACATACGGTACCGGAAATTTTTCCAGTCCGGAAGCTCTTGCCGTCTGAATAATTCCCACAAACGTAATATCGTGGGATGTCAATTTATCAAATTTAATCTGCAGGCGTTCCATATTGCCTGAAGTATTATGACTGTCCAGGATTCCATAGGCAATCGTATTCTTTGCAGCCTCTTCTTTCGAGACAGGAAGTGACACATTTCCCGTATCTTCCAGGATTTCTGTGCCGTTTAACAAGTACACACCGTTATCATATAATTTAATCATGGTAACCTCCTTTGTCTTTCCAATAATTTCACTAACTGTTTATCATTTTAGCATGTTAAAGAGGGAATTGCAAAAAAATTCTGCGGGATTATCTTGTCTCCCGCAGAATTTTTACAACTTCCAGTCTGGTCTCCCCGACCGTGATCACATCTTCTTTCTGGATCACAATTGGCTTATGAATCTGTTTTCCATTCAAATATGTATGGTTTTTTGAACCTTCATCTCTCAAGTACAGCTTATCCCCACTTCGGATGATCGCGCAGTGTACCTTTGATACTCTTAAATCTTCCGGCAGGGACAAAAACTTGTCATACTCTGACGATGCACTGACCCTTCCGATTCCCAGCGAATCATAAAAAATAAAACTATACTGATCCTGCTGATCCACATCTTCCAGAATGATCTTCCAGCGTCTCTTCGCCGGGGCAGAAGATGTACGGCGTTCTGCCTGTTCTCTCACCGGACGACATCTCGGTTCTGGTTCATAATCATCCTCTTCCTCATCATCATCTTCTTCGTCATCATAGTCATCATCATAGTCATCATCATAATCATCTTCAGAATGATATCTCCGTTCAAACTGATTATAATCTTTTTTCTCTTTTAATAATTTTGAAATCGTAAAGAAGATTACTGCTATGATCGCTGCGATCAATATTCCGATAATTACCCAATACAACATAATTCCTATCAACTCCTCTGAAGGTATCTTACTATACTTTCAGAATGAGGGCAAGCGAAAGACGAAGAAAATTTATCTTGTTCGATCCACTCTACTGCGCAAAAGGAACCCACGGACAGCGTTTTGCAATTTCCTGATTATATGCTTCCAGATTTTTCATCTGTTCTGCAATATGAGGCACATTCATCCGTTCCACAAGAACCTGAATTGTTTCTTTTCCTTCTTCCGCCAGTTCTTTGCGTCTTTCTTCTGTAGGAATTGACGGTGTACTCATGTGGTCTTTCGGATTTCCAAAATAATATCCGATGGAACCACTTTGATATGCCAATGCGAATACATCATCAAACTCCGCACAGCTCTGCTTCTCCTGATGCTCATATTTTGTAGTCAGCGGTACATCTTCCAATCTGCCCAGCATATCATAAGCGCCCACCGTAATTGCATGGAATGTATCTGCAGATTTAAAAACATCCTGTCCATTTCTCATCAGCTGCATGATCATATCCATATACAGGATCGGAGTTCCTGTTTTATCCATAAAATCTCTTACCATCGGACTCACTGTCATATGTGCCGGACCATGTGCACTGATATAAATCTGTCTTTTAAATCCCTGGCGTAAAAGACTTTCCGCAATTCCTGTCAGATAACGAATTCCTTCCTGAATGCTGACCTGAACCGTTCCTCTTCCACTTGCAGTCGCTCCTGCATAAAAATATGGAAGGCCAGTTAATACAAGTCCGTCACATGCCTCCGCCATTTTAAGTGCAAACGCTTCACTGACTACGGTTTCCGAATCCAGAGGAAATCCCCCGTGCATTTCCACAGTTCCGACCGGAACGATCACAATATCATTTCGTGTAAGATATTCTTCCACTTCATCATTCAACATCTTTGGTATAATTCTTGTTCTCATTTTTCACCTTTCCTCTTATAACTGAAATATCTTTTTGGCATTCTCAAAACAAATTTTCCGGTAGGCCTGTGCAGATAATTTTCCTTCCTGATACTGTCTGTCCAGCCATTCTCCCAATGGAAATACCATATCCGTATTTACCATATCTGTACCGAACATCAGACGATCCTGAAATTCCTCCAAAAATTGTAAACCAAACTTTTCATCTCTCATAATAGCACATCCACCACTGTTTGCAGACAGATCTGCGTATAAGTTTTTATAATTTCTCATAAGACAGACCAATCTGCCGCCTTCCCTGACAGGACCTCTGCCCCATTCCATTCGAGATTTCAGATCCGGCTTCGCATCCTGACTGATTTCATGCCAGAACGGCTGACTGTGCCCTATGAATTTTAATCCGGGATATTTTTCTAAAGCTTCTTCCAACATCGGCAGTCCCGGTTCATCGACAATGCCATATTCATATCCCTCCTGCGGACTCATATGAAACAGGATTGGCATTCCCAGTTTTTCCGCCGCCTGAAATACAGCCTGAACAAAAGGATGGTTTATTTTTCTACAGATCATAAACTCACCAATTCCTACAGCTCCCTGCCTTTGATATTCCCTGAGCCTCTCTTCAATGGTTTCTTCACAATTTTCATCCAGATTACACATCCATACATATTTATCCGGAAATCTTCTGGCCAGTTCTCTGCATTTCTGGTTTCCGGAGACAGAAGCCATTGCTCCTTCTGTCTCTCCGGATGACATAACAACCGCTTTTTCAATCTGAAGCTCTTCCAGATGAGCAAGCATTTCTTCGCCTGTTGATATCTTGAATTTTTCTGTTCCCGGAACCGGATCTAACGCTGCATGTAAATGAATATCTATTTTTTTCATAGCATACTCAGCCTCATTTTCTGTACTTTATTTTGCCTTTAATTCTGCATACATCCGTTCTGTAGTCTCTTTATTCAAATTAAAGATCAGGCCCACTCCAACCAACTCTAAAATACAAGTTACCACCGGAATAATATTAACCAGGAAGTAAATACCATTCACTGCTTCCGCTGTCTGTACTACATTGGAACCGGAAACAAATCCGATTGCTGCTAATCCGAAAGAAACTCCTGTAGAGGCAATGGTCGAACCTATTTTTCTACTAAATGTATATAAAGAATACATAGAACCATCGCTTCTTTCATTAAATTTCCATTCGCTGTAATCCAGACAGTCTGTAACAAGCGCCCAGATCAACATTGTAAATACCGTCTGTCCAATCGTTCCCAACACAACCAATGCAGAATAAATATATACATTTTTAATTTCCATGACAACCGGGATGACACTAAAGATTGTACTGGAAACAATGGCTGCCATTAAAGTTGCTTTTTTTCCAAACTTTGCTACCAATTTCGGAACCAATGGGAAACAGATCACCAAAATCGGGATTGTCGCAAGACTGATAATAGACATTACATCTGTTCTTGCATAGTACTCTTTAAAAATGTAGCTTCTTACCTGGTTTGATCCAGTGATAAAGAGCATACTTCCTAATGTTGCCACCATAACTCCGATCAATGGTCTGTTGTGTACGGTTGCTTTTAATACTTTTCCATAATTAAATTTCTCTGCTTTTTCAGAATTCTGTCGAATACGCTCCTGTGTAAAATTCAGCAGAACAAAATAGCTGATAATACTTAAAACACCGAAGATTACCGCGATTAGTGTAAAACGTTCCGGAAGAATATTGCTCTGCTTGTCAAAGCAGACAACAGGAACGATGGAAAGTCCTACGATTCCTACGATCGTTCCACCGATACTTCTTGCTCTGGAAAGCTTACTTCTCTGGATCGGATCATCACTTACAACGCTGGCCATCGCACCAAATGGCATGGAAGTTCCTGTGTAGCTCATTCCATACAGAACATATGCAAATGCTACATAAGCATGAAGTGCAATCCCTTCCAATGGAACATTAAAAAAGCAAAGCACACCAGATAATGCCAGTGGAAGCATAAAAATCTTAATCCATGGTTTGAATTTATCTCCGGACTTTCCAATCATCCAACGATCTGGGAAAGATCCCATAATCGGATCATTGATCGCATCCCATAATCTGGCCACTAAAAATAACGTTCCCATCCATCCTGCGCTGATTCCCAATACATTGGTACAAAAAATCAGAAAATATGCATCTACAAATAAATTTACAAAGCTGCCCGCCATGTCTCCAAATACATACCCGATTTCATCCTTCACCCCGAACGGGCGAATTTGTTTTTTGTTCATCCTGCTTGTCCTCTTTTCTTTTTCTTTTCAATTCACGTGATTTGTGTTATCCTAATTATAAGTTATAATAATTGCAATTTATATTGCAAATTCATCAAATTACATTGCAAATCTAACATTTAATTTTATCGTTTTATATTATTTGCACAAAAACATGAGAGGATTTTTATGAAACTTCACGAAGCTAAATTATTATTAAATGACCCCACATTTTCCATCGATTCCATTACTTATCAGGAATTAGAAATGGACAGCGACTATGTGGATGTACATGAAGATATCAGTTACTCGAAAGACAATGTAGATTTACACAGCCATACTTTTTTTGAAATTTTATTTTGTCAAAGTGGTTCTTTGCAATATATGGTCGGCAATACCCGTTATCAGCTGGTTAAAAATTCCATTGTATGCATTCCTCCCGGTGTCAGCCACTGTCCGCTTTATCTGGAACAGCTTTCAGAACCTTACCGCAGAACTGTGATGTGGATCAGCAATAAAATCTATCATCAATATATGAACCTTTTGAACAATGATCCAATCGAAAAATCGTCCTGTTTGCTACCGCAAAATATATTCCTTCTATCCGGAAATATTCTATATCAGGTAGAAGAACTTTACGAAAAAATGTTAAACATTCCTCCTGATTTTTCGGGTGCAGAACTCTATAAGATTGGTTTGTCTGCGCAAATCGTTACTTTATTTCATCAATTTTTAAATTCTCATGAAATAAATCCTCTAAAGCCGGAAAAAACCATTCTTTTGGACGAGATCATTCACTTTATAGAAAATCATCTTTCCGAAGAATTAAGTGCGAAACGAATCGCAGCGCACTTTCTGGTCAGTGAATCTTCTATCAATCAATTGTTCAGTAAACAGATCAGTTTGAGCCTTTATCGGTATATTACACAACGCCGCCTGATCGAAGCTAAAAATTTAATTTCCAGTCAGACACCATTAAAAAAATTGCCTGAACTATGTGGATTTTCTGATTATTCCGTTTTTTACAAAGCTTTTACAAAACAATATGGTATTTCTCCAAAAGAATATAAAAACAGAATTTTTAAAATGCAGCAATGAAAAAGCCCCCGGCTGGGGAAAGAATCTTATCTTCCCCGCCGGAGGCTTTCTACTTGTCCTACTTTATTCTTTTCCTATTACAGTCTCTTCAACAGCTCTTCTCTCTCTGCTTCAAATCCAGGTTTTCCAAGGAGTGCGAACATATTTTTCTTATAGCTCTCAACTCCCGGCTGATTGAATGGATTCACACCGAGCAGATATCCGCTGATTCCACATGCGAATTCGAAGAAGTAGAATAACTGTCCCAGATAGTATTCGTTCTGTTCCGGAATGTTCACGATCAGGTTCGGTACATTACCATCTGTGTGAGCAAGGATTGTTCCGTTCATCGCGCTCTTGTTGATGAAATCAACTGTTTTTCCTGCAAGATAGTTCAGTCCATCCAGATCTACAGGCTCTTCATTGATGATGATCTCTTCTTTGGATGTCTCCACATTCATAACTGTCTCAAACAGGATTCTGTTTCCATCCTGAATGAACTGTCCCATAGAGTGCAGATCAGTTGTCAGATCTACAGATGCCGGGAAGATTCCTTTCTGGTCTTTTCCTTCGCTCTCTCCGTAAAGCTGTTTCCACCACTCAGATACATAGTGAAGGCTTGGCTCATAGTTTGCCAGAACTTCGATCGTCTTTCCTTTTCTAAGCAAAATGTTACGGATCGCAGCATACTGAAGTGCTCCGTTCTCTGCGAAATCATTCTCCAGAGCTTCTTTTCTTCCTGCTGCTGCACCTTCCATGAGTTTCTCGATATCAGCACCACTTACTGCGATCGGAAGCAGACCAACTGCTGTCAGTACAGAGAAACGTCCTCCTACATCATCCGGTACTACAAATGTCTCGTATCCCTCTTCTGTTGCAAGGTTCTTCAGTGCACCTTTTGCTTTGTCAGTTGTTGCATAAATTCTCTTTGCTGCTTCTTCTTTTCCGTATTTCTTTTCCAGAATCTCTTTAAATACACGGAAGGCAATGGCCGGCTCTGTTGTTGTTCCGGATTTTGAGATCATGTTGATAGAAAAATCTCTGTCTCCCACTACATCGATCAGATGTTTGATATATGTACTGCTGATGCTGTTTCCTACATAGTAGATCTCCGGAGATTTTCTGATCTCTTTGGATACCACATTTGCGAAAGAATGTCCCAGAAATTCAATGGCAGCTCTCGCTCCGAGATAAGATCCGCCGATTCCGATCACAAGAAGTACTTCTGAATCTTTTCTGATCTTTTCTGCTGCTTTCTGAATACGTACAAACTCTTCTTTATCATAATCAACCGGAAGATCGATCCATCCAAGAAAATCATTTCCTGCTCCGCTCTTTGCCACAAGCTTCTCTTTTGCCTGTGCCACAAGCTCGCTCATATATGCCATTTCATGCTCCTGAACAAAACCAGCTGCTTTTGAATAATCAAATGTTACTTTATTAGCCATTGTTTATCCTTCCTCTCTAACTTCTATAAATTTACAAGCCCATTTTATCAAATCTGACTTTGTTAGGCAAGGAATTCTTCCAAAATCTGACGAATCGCCTCCTCTTTGAGCGCCGGTTCTTCCAGATCCTCTTTTTCCATCGTCTTCTCCAGTTCTTTCTTGAATTTTTTCGGTTCTTCCTCTATATTGATGGCAAGCTCCTCATCCTGTTTCTTCACTACAGCCGCCGCTCTCTGCGATGCTTTCTGGGCGCCGGATAATTTCTGGGATTCTCCTGCCTCCGTACGGATTACCTCCAGATTTTTTTCATTTTTACGCATTCGTTTGTATCGGTGCGCACACACATTTTCCAGATAATCCACCATGTAATTCTCCGCCGCCTCGATTTTATACGATTCATCGGAAAGCTGGCTGATTACAAACAACGCTACCATCTCTGCTGCCCCAAGCGCACCATACTGATACACCTGCTCACAAAATCCATGCGCCATGAAATGTCCCACAGCTCCAATCGCCGCCAGAATTCCCGCAAACCAGATCGACTGAATCTGGATCTGTCTCCAGGTATGTATTTTCAGGAAAAACCCTCTGTACTCATAAATGTATTTTTCTACAAATGCATTCACATTTTCTACTCTGTCATGTACCATACAGGCATGTTCGTATTTTGCACGAACAAGCTTCATCAGTTTGTGTGTACTCTTTGACATACTCCCGGCCGCATTCACCAGCTTACGCAAAGTCACATAATTCATTACCTTTGCAAGTATCCCAACAATTCCTACTCCCAGCATCAGATAAAATATGATGCCTGTCTCCGCTACTGCTTCTTTCCACATAGTTAAACCTCCTGTTTATGGTCTTTTTCACAATTCGTTCAATTGTGTGCCTGTGGCCATTATAAAACAAGTCTCCCCAGGATGCCCGCAAAACCGTTCTACATAATTCTACATTCGGTCTGTTTCCATGCTTCTTTTCTCTGATTTCCCGCCTGGATTTTTCCCCTTTTAAACTTCACCTTTCCCTTGATTTTCAAGGCGTGAGCGTTTTTGAAAGTTATCCACAGTCCACTTTCAGATGTTGTCGTTTTTCCACAAAAACACTCGAATCCTGACATACGAAAGTGAATAAACTTCCTCTGGAATTTCTAAAACAGGTCTGTTATAATTCTTCTGATAACATACAAATGAATTTTTTAATTGGAGGTCTGATATTATGCATTACAAACCAACTGGAGTCTGTTCTCAGAACATCGAATTTGATATCGAAGACAATAAAGTAAAAAATGTACACTTTATCGGAGGATGTAACGGCAATCTTCAGGGAATTGCGCGCCTTGTAGAAGGAATGGATGTTCAGGAAGTCATTGACAGAGTAGAAGGAATCCGCTGCGGATTCAAGGCAACTTCCTGCCCGGATCAGCTCGCACAAGCATTAAAAACAGCAACCGGAAAGTAATTCCGATTGCTGTTTTTGTTTCATATCAATATGATTTTGTATCCCTGAGTGGTTGAAGCAACCGTCATAAGCATGTCTGTTCATTGTGGTGTTTTCGTACAGGCTCTTATAATTTATTTTATAGTTGCATCATACTATGACGGCTGCTTCAACCACTCAGAGACTATGGAATTATAAAAGGTAAGTTATTGGCTATTTGATCATAATTCCGTCTGTGAAGGAATACGACTCTTCATATGGATACTGCATTCCCGCAAAATGATCTGCACGTACTCGGTAGTAATATCCTGGTTCTACCGTGATATACTTAGAAGTACAGACATAATAATCGTTTTCCACATCTTTGCTCCATCCGGCAATTTGTCCCCATGCATCTTTTTCCTCATTATAACGATCTACATATACTATAGTAGAAACCAGATTAACGGTTCTATTTGCTGTTGTTCCAGCATATACATAAATTCGGTTACGCCCAGCCTTTGTAATGGAACATTCTCCCACCATGATATACTGCCCTTTTGCATCCTCACTCTGAGTTGTTCCAGATGCGCTCTCCTGCATAGTAAGGTAAGATCCATCCACCTTCTTTGTCTGTTCATCTGATGCCTGCACCTGAGGAACCGTGACTGATGTAATCGTTCCCAGTAACATTGCAGCGCAGAATACTGACAGCACTTTTTTTCTAATTTTCATATCTCTCTCCTTCCCCCTCTATTAAGTAAACAATCGAACTCGAAAAAACTGACGCGTTTTTTCAAAAAAATTTTAAATTTTTTAAAATTTTTTCAAATTCATCTTTTTCTATTACAGCTCTCAATTGATAATGTATTCCATACTCTTCAAATTCTGCAACGAATCTGTGATTTTTATAATTTTCTACTTCATATTCTGTTACTGAAATTTCCTTCTCCTTACTCTCTACCTTAAACTCATTCACGATTTTATCCGTTTCCTGTTTTCCAAAGGAGGAATCTTCACTGTTTATATATATGGAATATACTACAACTTCTCCCTGATATTCATAAAACACCTGTGCTCTTTTTTGTGCTTTATCAATGACATATCTCTGTAAAATCATATTTTCCGGCTTATACTCCATCCTTAC
>OFMA01002316.1_pt1 | contig 10948 bp, 10 predicted proteins | sample 1541011 | NCBI WGS metagenome assembly OFMA01 (sample SAMN04209225, study PRJEB22552) | human gut metagenome | biome: gut; material: feces | host: Homo sapiens | place: USA: Oklahoma
AATTCCGATCCCGATTACCGACAGGTGCAAACCGGAAATTGCCAATATATGTCCGATTCCGTTCACCTGATATAGTTTTTTTATCTCTGGGTCCATCTGGGATTTTTCTCCAAGAAGTATGGTGCTTAAAATACTGCCGTTTTTCTCTCCCGCTTCACTCAGTAATGTATTTCTACAATGTACTCGTATATTCTCCAATACATTTTGTATCCGTTTTACTGTGTGGTCTGTTATTCTTAAAGTTTCACTCCATACTTTTCCGTGAATATTCTGCCTTTGATAATAGGCTTTCTGATCAAAATTCCCCGGATTACGCGCAGTTTCAAAAAAACTAAGCTTCCCTTCCGCCTCCACCTCATTTCCTATCTGTATCTTATTTTTCTTCTCATCATAAATGAGCATTCTGGATTCTTTTATTAACGATTGCTGACTTTGTTGATTTTGTTGACTCTGTTGATCTTTCTGAAAATAGACAGAACATTTTTTCAGATATAATATCTGATACTTTTCTTTTTCTTCTTTTTTATATACCTGGCCCCTGACAATCAGCCAATCATCTTTTTCTCCATATTGTTCAACAGGAGAAGGGCGAAGCTCTGACACGAACTTCGCACCCGCCCCGGCTGTCAGGATTCCGATTAAAATTGCGATCACCAGGCATAAACTGCATAGTGGTCTGTTCTTCAAATGATTAATCCTCCACAATATCTTCCCGCTCTGTAAGCGGCTGGCTAAGATCCACCTGATCCTGATACTTAAGATTTGAATCTCCATTAACCAGAATCTGTACTTTTGATGCACTTCCTCCTCGAATTATAGAATTTACGATAGAATAAATAGTAACTTCCGGCTGTATATCTGTCATATTCAAAAATCCATTATCAAAATTCACATAACATACATCATCTTTCACAGACACACCCAAAAGTACCGTATCCATAGGAATGACCTTTTTATAAGTTTCTGCAAAAGGTCCTTTCATCAGTTCTTCTACAATCAACTTCTCTTTCAATGTATTGCTGTTGTACCGGACATGTTCTGTCTCAGTCACAAGTTTATCTCCCTCACTGTTTGCAAAATACAATTCGAGATCTACACTTTGATATGTATGAAGTGTGGAACCTATATTCTGAACAAAATATTCGTCATTCATAGCTCCGATTTCGTTACCATTCGCATCACACAATGGATCCCCACCAATATATAATTTTACAGAATCAACCCCATCAATCTGTATCAGTGACTGAACCAGTGACGCACGAAAAAGAAGTTCCGGCACTTTTTTCACATTTTTATATTCCTGATTAAAAGATATCCCCAGTCGTCCATTTGTAAGTTCCCATTTTTCCACTTTTATCTTTTTGGGAAATGCACTCTTTACTTCTACATCTTCTGGATTTTTCTTCAGTTCTTTTAGCATAGATTCAATCTTCTCTTCCGTAGTATCCCCTTCTATTTGAACTTTTTCCTGTTCCAGTGCCTGGGTCTGTACATTTACATAATACAGTTCATAAGTTTCCTCACCCGTATCATTTTTCTTACAGGACATAAGGAGAGCCACGCATATAAGAATCCCTAACAAAGCTGTAAATTTCCTTCGTTTTTTCATACTGCCTCTCCTTTCTATGACACGTAAGTCAATGGAATTTTCACTGTAAATGTTGTTCCTTTTCCCGGCTGACTGTAAACCTTAATCGCACCTCTGTGCATAACAATTGCACTTCTTGCAATCGCAAGTCCAAGTCCGGTTCCTCCGATTTCTCTGGAGTGAGACTTATCTACCCGGTAGAATCTCTCAAAAATATGATCTGTCTCCTCCGGTGCGATTCCAATGCCGGAATCAGCCACTTCAATATAAAACAACTTGTGATCTGCATTTAACGCCACATGCACCCAGCCATTTTCCTGATTATATTTAATCGCATTTTCCACCAGGTTTGTAATTGCAAGCGATAATTTTACTTCATCTACCTCCGCAGTCACCGGTCGGAAACTTTCAAACACCACCTCTATATTATTTTTTGCCGCAATTGGACGAAGCTGTTTTAATATTCTTTCCACAAGAGTATTAATGTTCACGGAAGAAATATTCATCGTATCCGCTGTTTTGTCCATTTTAACGAGAGATAGAAGATCATTAATAATCTTGTTCTCACGCTCTATTTCTTCTGACAGATCCCCCATAAACTCCTTGTACAACTCCACCGGAACATCTTCCTGTGTCAGCAATGAATCTGATAATACCTTCATAGACGTAAGTGGTGTTTTCAATTCATGAGACACATTTGACACAAATTCTGTCCTTGAATCATCCAACACCCGGAGTCTTCCCAGCATTTTATTAAATGCTTCTGTCATCTGTCTCGTCTCTGTATATGCATTTTCATGGAGCATACTTTCATCATAGCCCGCCGTTGCATTTTCCAATGATCTGGTAATTCTGATGAATGGCCGGACCATAAGCTTACTGAATACCAGTGCTATAAGCACCCAGATGATCAGGATTACGCCTCCTACTGTTCTGACACTTGACCGAAGTTCATGAAGTGTATCTACGATCGTATCTGTGGACACACTGACTAACATAACGCCCTTTACTTCATTGGTCTGTGAATCAGCAATCGGTGAAGTCACTTCAATATAGCGGTTCCCTGAATCATAATGGCTGGTTCCCTGCCCTTTTAAACACTGAATCACATCACCTGAAACAATGGTCTTTCCATCGTCCATTCCATATGTATCTTCCATAATCTGAAAATTATCATCGATCAACATCACCCGGCCATTGTAAATATTTGTCAACTGGTCGAGTTCTGTCTTTATAAATTCTGAATTTTTTCCCTTCAGGTCACTGCTGTCACCCAATTGATTGCATAGAATTGTACATTGACTCTGAATCTCGGCAGTGCGTACATTCACTGCCCTTTTTTCATAAGTACTAAGGAGTACCCCTTCAATGATCAGCACCGGAATGATCCCTGCCAGAATGATCAGGGATCCAATCTGAAACCTGAGACTCCCTAGTCTGCTTCTTTTCAAATACTTCTTAACCCCTAAAATAATAACCAACTCCCCACTTCGTATGTACATACTTCGGATCACTCGGATTCTTTTCTATCTTCTCCCGAAGTCTCCGGATATGTACATCGACAGTTCTTGCGTCACCGGGATACTCATATCCCCATACGATATTCAGAAGATTCTCTCTGCTATAGACTTTATCCTGATTCATTGCAAGAAGCTCCAGAAGATCAAATTCCTTTGCTGTCAGATTCACTTCCCGTTCTCCGATCACAACTCTTCTTCCTTCGCAGTCAATCTTCATATCGCCTTTGACAATCTGTTTTCCTTCCGGCCGTTCCTCTGTCTGTCTTTCGGTTCTTCTCATGATTGCCTTGATTCTTGCCTTCACTTCCAGAATGTTAAATGGCTTCGTGATATAATCATCTGCACCATATTCCAGTCCGAGGATCTTGTCCATATCCTCGCCTTTTGCTGTCAGCATCACAATTGGCACATCAGAAAATTCACGTACCTGCTGACACACCTGAAATCCATCCAGTTTAGGCAGCATCACATCCAAAAGTATAATGTTATACTTATTCTCACGGATCAGTTTCAATGCTTCCTCACCGTCATAGGCACAGTCCACATCCATACCATCTTGTTCCAGACTGAACCTTATTCCCTTCACAATCAGTTTTTCATCGTCTACTACTAATACTTTTCTGCTCATTGCCAGTCTCCCCTGTCAAATCTTAATCTGATCTTTTAATTTCTGAAAGGTCCCCTTTTTGATTCCTTCTACTTCCATAAGCTCTTCTATTGAGCGGAATTCGCCATGTTCTTCCCGGTATTTTAAAATTGCCTGTGCACGCACATCACCAATTCCATTTAATGTCAGCAATTCTTCTTTTGAAGCTGTATTCAAATTAACTTTTCCGTCATCCTGCCCGGATACATTTTCCGCAGCCTGCACACTGAATGTCTCATCACTCTCAGATGCATTTCTGGTTGACGTAACTTTTCCGGAATCTACCTCTTCCTGTGACGGAACATAAATCTGCTGCCCGTCCTTTAGAAGCTCTGCCTGATTCAGATAAGAAAAAGCGGCAGTTGTAGTCATACCTCCTGCTGCCTCTATCGCTTCAAAAACTCTGCTATCCTGTTGTAATTCATAGACTCCTGGCTGATTTACATAGCCGCACACATGTACATACAGCTTCTCTGGTCTATCTTCTGTGTCAGGCACCGCATCATCTTTCTTCTTAGCAGTGTCTTCTTCCTTCACTTTTCCGACATCTTCTGTGGTATCTTCTCTTGAGTCTTCCAGTGTACTTTCCGGTTCTTCTTCCCTGACAGACACTGTCTTAAGATCTGTCTCCTGTGACTTTTTCTGGCAGCCCACACAAAATACCACGCACATAATTACAACTACGCTTCTGATAAAATACCTGTAATTCCACCTTGTCCTACTCATATGTCCTCCTTTGCAATTCTCATACAAAGTGGCTTGTACCCTCAAAATGTAAGACAGTTTTATTTTACTATCTCCATTCCAAAATTGCAACTGCGATCCGCCAAAGAGACGTAAAATCACTTTTATTATTTCCACTGAAAAATTGCAATTCCAATCAGTGCTATCCCCATGCCGATTACTTTTCTCCATTCCAGAGGTTCTTTATCAACCCCAAACAATCCGAGAAGTTCAATCCCATAAGCTACGATCAACTGTGCGATAACAATCAGTAATGCTGCTTTTGCCGGGCCAAGCTGGTTCATTGCCCGAATTACTGTAAGTGTAATTCCAGCTCCGATCACTCCTCCCAAAAGCAGATATCTGGGCTCTACTTTCATAAGTACCATCGGATTATCTCTACCTGCAATCAGCCAGGCAATCAGACAGACGGCAAATGCAGTAAGCTGCACCCATGCATTGCCAACCCACATACCTGTCGTCTTGGTAACTTCTGTATTAAAAACACCTTGTATACTCATCAATGCCCCTGATAAAAGAGCAATAAAAAAACCGACCATTGTGATACCTCCTTACCTGTCGTAATTAGTATATCCGAGCGTCGGTTTTTATATTCCTTTTTATAAATGCCAGATACATTTCATGATGCCTGCGGATTGCTCCACATTTTTTCACTCTGCTATTATTACAGAACCTTTTTCAAAATCTCCAGCATCTCATCTACATGCTCTTTTTCAATCACAAGTGGCGGAACCAGGCGAAGTACATTCCCCTTTGCACTGATAATAAGAAGTCCTTCTTTCAGTGCCTCCGAGCTAATCTCTCCTACCGGCTTCTTAACCTTAATCCCCTGGATAAGTCCAATTCCTCGTCTCTCCAGAACTGCGTCATTTGCTGCAACAAGTTCATCCAGCTTTTCTGTCAGATACGCGCCAATCTCACGCACATGAGCTGTGAGATCGTATTTTTCAAATAACTCCAGCGTCTTGGCAACTGCTGCACACGCCAGCGGGTTTCCACCATAAGTTGTTCCGTGATCTCCCGGCTCAAGAGAATATTCTGCCACTTCTTTTGTCATGGCAAATGCTCCTACCGGAACTCCATTTCCAATTGCTTTTGCCATCGTCATGATGTCCGGTTTTACACCATATCCCTGCCATGCAAACATAGAACCTGTACGTCCCATACCACACTGAATCTCGTCACAAATCAGAAGAATTCCTTCTTCATCACAAATCTGGCGGAGTCCTTTCATAAATTCATCAGTAGCCGGAGTGATTCCGCCTTCCCCCTGAAGAGCTTCCAGAATAATTGCGCATGTCTTATCACTTACCAGTGCTTTTACACTGTCAAGGTCATTGTATTTTGCAAATTTCACGCCCGGTATCAGTGGCTCAAATGGCGTTCTGTAATGCTCTGTTCCGGTAACAGACAATGCTCCCATACTTCTTCCATGGAAAGAATCTTCCATAGCAATGAACTCATAACGTCCGGTACCTTTTTTGTAAGCATATTTTCTGGCAGCTTTTAATGCACCTTCAATTGCCTCCGTACCACTGTTAGTAAAAAATACTTTATCCATCTCACATGCTTTCAAAAGTGCTTTTGCTGCTTTTCCGCAAGTTGTATTATAGTATAAATTCGAAGTATGTGTCAGAAGATCGATCTGATTTTTTAATGCAGTCTTATACTCTTCATTACTGTATCCAAGTCCACATACCGCAATTCCTGCCGCAAAATCCAGATACTTCTTTCCTTCTGTATCATAAAGATAAACACCCTCACCATGATCTAAGACAACCGGAAAACGGTTATATGTATGGACCAGTTCTGAGTTTGTCTCTTCCATATATGTATTTGTCTGATTATTCTCCATCATAATACCTTCTCTCACTGTCATTTAAAATAGCTGTACCAATTCCTTTGTTTGTAAAGATTTCAAGCAGCAGGCAGTGTGGAATTCTTCCATCCAGAATATGAACCCTGGATACCCCACTCTCAATAGCCTCGATACAGTTGTTGATCTTCGGAAGCATTCCGCCACCGATATATCCATCTCCCACCAGCTTATGAGCCTCTGATACTGTCAGTTCAGAAATCAGTGTGGATGAATCCTGTGGATCCTTATAAACTCCTTCAATCTCTGTCAGAAATGCAAGCTTCTCTGCTTTCATGGCTTTTGCAATCGCACATGCTGCATCATCTGCATTAATATTGTATGTATTGTTGTCATCGTCCAGTCCTACCGGGCAAATGATCGGAAGGAAATCTTTTTCCAGAAGATCGTAAAGAATATCTGCATTTACATTTGTCACATCACCGACAAATCCGATATCTTCACCATTTGCATATTTTTTCTTTACAGAGAGAAGTCTTCCGTCTTTTCCACTGATGCCGATCGCGCGGACTCCCAGGCTCTCTACAAGCTGAACAAGACTTTTATTTACCTTGCCCAGAACCATCTCAGCCAGCTCCATAGTTGCCTCATCGGTCACACGAAGTCCATTCTTAAATTCCGGTTTCATACCAACTTTTCCAACCCAGCGGCTGATTTCCTTGCCGCCGCCGTGAACAATGATCGGTTTGAAGCCTACCAGTTTCAAAAGTGTGACGTCCTGAATGACTCTTGCTTTGAGTTCCTCGTCAACCATGGCACTTCCACCATATTTTACTACGATAATCTTACGGTTAAAACGCTGGATATATGGAAGCGCCTCAATCAGTACTTCTGCTTTATCCAAATATTGCTGCATATCTTTATTCATGTCCAAAAACTTCCCTTCTGTCATCCAACTACTAGTTTCTAACAATTATCTGTACTTTAACTTCTGTAGTCTGCGTTAATATTGATATATTCATGTGTCAGATCACAGCCCCATGCGGTCGCACTGTAATCGCCCATTTTGATATCTGCCGTTGCTGTGATCTCAGGCTCAGATAAAATCTTTGTGGCTACTTCTTCACTATAATCTGTTGCCACACCATTTTCAATAATCTGAAGCTTTCCAGCCTTACTTTCAAAGAACAGATCCACCTTTTCCGGATCAAACTGTGCTCCGGAATATCCCATTGCACAGAGAATTCTTCCCCAGTTTGCATCATGTCCGGCAATTGCAGCCTTTGTAAGATTGGAGCATACAACTGATTTTGCAAGTGTCTTTGCCTGCTTTATACTCTCTGCTCCTACGACTTTCACCTCAAATAAAGCAGTCGCTCCTTCTCCATCTCCTGCCATTTTCTTGGCAAGTGTCTCGTTGACCATGTGAAGTGCCTCTTTAAATGTCTCATACTCCGGACTTGCGTAAGTGATCTCCTGATTGCCTGCCAGACCATTTGCAAGAAGAATTGCTGTATCATTAGTAGATGTATCTCCATCTACAGAAATCATGTTATAAGTATCTTCTACGTCTTCACTCAGCGCCTTCTGCAGTGCCTCTTTTGTAATTGCGGCATCTGTTGTGATAAATGCAAGCATCGTGCACATATTCGGATGGATCATACCGGAACCTTTGGACATCCCTCCGATTGTGACTGTCTTTCCGCCAATCTCTATCTCAACTGCCATCTCTTTTTCTACTGTATCAGTAGTCATGATTGCAAGAGCTGCATCGTGTCCGCTCTGTAGACCTTCTGCTTTCTTTCCTGCCAGCACCTGGATTCCGTCCACCAGCTTCTGCATCGGAAGCTGCATTCCGATGACTCCTGTAGAACCAACCAGGACACCTGCTGCGTCAATATTAAGCGCTTTCGCTGCTGCCTCGGCTGTCTCTTTGCAATATCCCATGCCTTCTTCACCGGTACATGCATTGGCAATTCCTGAGTTTACAATAACTGCCTGCACGCCTGCGCCACTGTCTACTATCTGGCGATCCCATTTAACCGGGGCTGCCTTTACAACATTTGTTGTAAATGTTCCTGCAGATACACAAGGCACCTGGCTATAGATCAATGCCATGTCGGTACGTCCCTGATATTTAATCCCTGCGGCTGTACTTGCAGCCTCATATCCCTTCGCAGCTGTTACGCCGCCTTTTATCTGTTTCATATATTCCTCCTGAAGTTTCCTTCTATTTATTCACTTATTTTACAAAGCATTTTCTTCATATTCAAGAATGCCGCGGCATTCTTATGATGCCTGCAGATTGCTCTGCACTTCGCACTTGCCTCATTCTCAGTTACTGAATAAATGCAGTGATATTCGCCTCATTTAATATAAAATCGTAATAATTCAAATCTTCCCGCTTCTTCCAGCCAATCTCTTTCCAGAATGCATTTCCTATATCATTCTTTGTAAATGCAATTAAAGAAACGTTGTTGATTCCTTCTGTTTTTAGTGCTTCCATCGCAAATACAACCATTGCTTTTCCGATTCCGCGCATGCGGTATGCTTCATCCACACAGACATGATAGAGACACCCCCGTCTTCCATCATGTCCACATAAAATAGCACCAACAATCTTATCATCTTCAACTGCCACCACACTCGTTGTTGGATTTCTCTTTAAGAAACGCTCCACACCTTCTTTTGAATCATCCACACTTCGAATTCCAAAACCATGTATTTTCATCCAAAGATCATGCACCTGTTCATAATCTTCAATTGTCATTGTTCGTATCATTTTATTTCTCCCCTCAGATTTGTTCTATGGGAACATCGGAACAAGTTCCAGTCCTTCGCTTTCCGGAAGTCCGAAAAGAAGGTTCATATTCTGAACCGCCTGTCCAGCTGCACCTTTTACAAGGTTATCGATGGCTCCCATCATAACAATACGGTTCGTTCTTGGATCCAATTTGAATCCGATATCTACATAATTGCTGCCTTCTACCCATTTTGTCTCCGGACATACGCCTTCACCAAGCACACGCACAAACTTCTCGTCTGCATAATATTTATCATAAATTGCTTTTACTTCTTCACCTGTTACATCTTTTTTCAATGTAGCATACTCTGTTGCCAGTATTCCACGATTCATCGGAACAAGATGTGGTGTGAAACTGATGGTCACATTTTCACCTGACGCATATCCAAGCTGTTCTTCAATCTCCGGTGTATGTCTGTGAGATGCTACACCGTAAGCTTTCATATTCTCATTGACTTCACAGAAAAGATTCGGAACCTTTGCTCCTCTTCCTGCTCCGGAAGTACCGGATTTCGCATCTACAATGAGTGTCCTCATATCAATGATCCCTTCTTTTGCCAGCGGATATGCTGTCAGAATAGAGCAAGTTGTATAGCAGCCCGGATTAGCGATCAGTCTTGCGCCTTTTACTTTATCACGGTTCACTTCGCAAAGTCCATAAACAGCTTCTTCAATAAATTGCGGACTCTTGTGCTCAATACCATACCATTTTTCATATACCTTAACATCTTTGATACGAAAATCTGCACTTAAATCTATAATATTTGTCTTGCCTAAAATATTCTCGTTAATGACAGAAGCCAGAAATCCCTGAGGAGTCGCTGTAAAAATCACATCTACCTGATCTGCCAATGCTTCGATATTGTCATCCATGCATTTTGCATCTACAATCTGAAACATATTGCGATATACATCTGCATACTTCTGATCAATATAGCTTCTTGAGCCATACCACACAATTTCTGCCTCCTTATGTCCCATTAAAATACGAACGAGTTCTCCACCTGCATAGCCTGTGGCTCCGATGATTCCTACTTTTATCATTTTTGTACCTTCCTTATATTGTAAAATCTAAAACTATCTAAGGTATGTGACAGCTAATTGCAGACACAACCAGTTTTTTTCGCCCGTTGTGCCGCTTATCTCTGACTTCTTCCGCAAACTCGCCAAAAGACGGCTCAAACAGTGCTTCAGAAGTCAGGCTATGCTCACGGGCTTACCAAAAAACTGATTGACTGTCTGAAATCAGCTCTCACATACCAATTATACTTTTACTACTTAAATATGGCGTCAAAACCAGGGGGCGTTCCACCTTACCTTTACTGGTCAAACTATCATTGTATACACTTTAATCCATGTGCATGATTATACAACTTATATGTATAATATTCAAGTGTTTATGCATAACTTTTTAATATTATGCATATTATCCAATCTCATGAATACTTTTGCACAATTTCACAGCATATTTTAATCTTTACTCTTTATCCTTCTGCCTGTAAAAGTGCGACAGTTAATAACTTCTGCAGTAGAATTTTCTCAGTTCCTGTGACTTTGGGCTATGGAAATGAGACTGGAGAAATCATGGCAGCCTTTGCTGACATGATTTTCCGTTCTATCAGGCTCATTGGAATGCTCAGCACAACGGAACTGGATACGAGAAAATTCTACGTTTAAGTATTCCCTTCCACTTTTACGGGCGAATCTGTCCATCTCCAAAAATCACATACTTTGTCGTAGTAAGTGCTTCTAATCCCATTGGTCCTCTTGCATGCAATTTCTGTGTGCTGATTCCTATCTCTGCTCCGAATCCGAATTCAAATCCGTCAGT
>OFMA01002329.1_pt1 | contig 10896 bp, 6 predicted proteins | sample 1541011 | NCBI WGS metagenome assembly OFMA01 (sample SAMN04209225, study PRJEB22552) | human gut metagenome | biome: gut; material: feces | host: Homo sapiens | place: USA: Oklahoma
CACATAAGGAGGTTATGTGAGATGAAGCACATCAAGACATTAACAACAAGAAACCTGAAGGAATCCATGAAGAAGGGCGGATGCGGCGAGTGCCAGACATCCTGCCAGTCCGCATGTAAGACATCCTGCACGGTTGGCAATCAGAGCTGCGAGAAGATGAAATAAGCAGACGACGCGACGAGATATAAGCAGCGATGCATATCGCTGCTTATTATGCGTTTAAGAGGAATACGAGAAACGAAAGGATTTTGGAAAGTGATACACCAGTATAAGAACAACGGCTACAATATCGTTATGGACGTCAACAGCGGCAGCGTGCATATTGTAGACGATGTGGTTTATGATGTAATCCCTCTGGCGGAACAGCTTGTTTCCGGCGGCATTCGGGATGTGGATACCGTGACAGCGGCAGTGGAAGCCTGTCAGAAGCTGACCTACAGCCACGACGAGGTGCGTGAGGCGGTAGAGGAGATTCTGGAGCTGGCGCAGGATAATGTCCTGTTTACAGAAGACATCTATGAAAAATATATCGGCAATTTCAAACAGCGCCAGACTGTAGTCAAGGCATTGTGCCTACACATTGCCCATGACTGTAACCTCGCCTGTCAGTACTGCTTTGCAGAAGAGGGCGAATATCATGGCAGAAGAGCGCTGATGAGCTTTGAAGTCGGCAAGAAGGCGCTGGATTTCCTGGTAGCCAACTCCGGCAGCAGAGTAAATCTTGAGGTAGACTTTTTCGGCGGAGAACCGCTGATGAACTGGCAGGTTGTTAAGGATCTGGTTGCATATGGCAGAAGCCTGGAGGAGCCTCATAACAAAAAATTCCGCTTTACCCTGACGACCAACGGCGTGCTTTTAAATGATGAAATTATGGAATTTCTGAATAAAGAGATGAGCAATGTCGTTTTGAGTATCGACGGTCGGAAAGAGGTACATGACAGAATGCGCCCGTTTAGGGGTGGGCAGGGCAGCTATGATCTGATTGTACCGAAGTTCCAGAAGCTGGCAGAAAGCCGTCATCAGACCAATTATTATGTACGCGGTACCTTTACCCATAATAATCTGGATTTTTCCGAGGATGTCAAGCATCTGGCAGACCTTGGCTTTGAGCAGATCTCGGTAGAGCCGGTTGTGACAGATCCCAAAGAGCCCTATGCGCTGCGTCCGGAAGATGTTCCGCAGCTGCTTGAGGAATATGACAAGCTGGCAGTCGAGCTGTTAAAGCGTCAGAAAGAGGGCAGAGGCGTCAACTTCTTCCACTTTATGATCGATTTAAGCGGCGGCCCGTGTGTGGCAAAGCGCCTTTCCGGCTGCGGCTCGGGTACAGAGTATCTGGCGGTAACACCATGGGGCGATTTTTATCCCTGCCATCAGTTCGTCGGCAACGAGAAGTTCCTGATGGGCAACGTGGACGAAGGCATTGTGCGTCCTGACATCGTGGACGAGTTCAAATGCTGTAATGTTTACGCCAAAGAAAAGTGCAGAAGCTGTTTTGCAAAATTTTACTGCAGCGGTGGCTGTGCTGCCAATTCCTATAATTGTCACGGAAAGATCGACGACGTCTACGAGCTTGGCTGTGAGCTTCAGAAAAAGCGCGTGGAATGCGCGATTATGATAAAAGCGGCACTGGCCGACGAAGAAGAATAAGGAGTACGCAAAATGAGCAAGAAGAAAGGCATCATTACACTTGTCTGTGTGATCGCGTTTCTGCTGGCAGGTACCTGGACTGCGGTATTCGGACTGGATAGCGCAAAGACAGGCTCTGCTGCGAACATTAAGCAGGGACTTGATCTGGCAGGCGGTGTAAGCATCACCTATCAGGTGGTGGGAGACGAAGCACCCAGCTCGGAGGATATGGCAGATACCATATATAAGCTCCAGCAGCGTGTAGACAATTATTCCACAGAGGCGCAGGTATATCAGGAGGGCTCCGACCGGATCAATATTGAAATTCCCGGAGTAACTGACGCAAATGCGATTCTGGAAGAACTGGGTAAGCCCGGTTCCTTAACCTTCCTGGATAAGGACGGTAAGGAAGTATTAAGCGGTACGGATGTAGCAGATGCACAGGCAGCCTATCAGACCAATAGTATGAATAATCAGGAGCCTGTTGTATCTCTGACTATGACTGCAGATGGAACCAAAAAGTTCGCTGATGCGACAAAGGCAGCATATCCGAACCATGATGTTATTTACATCGTTTATGACAATCAGGTGATCAGCGCACCGTCTGTACAGGCGGAGATCACAGACGGCAAGGCAGTCATCAATGGCATGAGCTCCTTTGAAGAGGCGGAAAACCTCGCTTCTACCATCCGTATCGGCGGTTTGAAACTGGAGCTGGAGGAGCTGCGTTCCAACGTAGTAGGCGCACAGCTCGGATCTGCAGCGGTTCGTACGAGCCTGATTGCCGGTGCAATTGGTCTTGCGATTGTTATTGTTTTCATGATCGCTGTTTACTGGATTCCCGGTATTGCAAGCTCCATCGCACTGTGCATTTACACGGTGCTGGTTGTTCTGCTGCTGAATGGCTTTGATGTTACCCTGACCCTGTCCGGTATCGCAGGTATCATCCTGTCGATCGGTATGGCAGTCGATGCAAACGTTATTATTTTCGCCAGAATCCGGGAAGAAATCGCAACTGGCAAAACTGTAAAATCTGCGATTCAGATCGGTTTTAAGAAAGCGCTGTCCGCGATTATCGACGGCAACGTAACGACGCTGATCGCAGCGGTAGTGCTGTACTTTATGGGTACCGGTACCGTCAAGGGCTTTGCCCAGACCCTGGCACTCGGTATCGTCGTTTCCCTGTTTACTGCGCTGGTTGTAACCAAGCTGATCCTGAACGCATTTTATGCGATGGGTATCCGCAATGAGAAATTCTATGGCCGTGCAAAAGAGACAAAGGTAATCGATTTCCTGGGCAAAAAGAAGATTTTCTTCATCCTGTCTGCAGTTGTCATCATTGCGGGCTTTGTGACGATGGGCGTGCATAAGGGCAATGGCGGCGATGCGTTAAACTACAGCCTGGAGTTCAAGGGCGGTACTTCTACCAGTGTAGAGTTTAACGAAGATATGAGCATCGAAGAGCTGGATGAAAAGGTCGTTCCGATCATCGAGGAAATCAGCAAGGATGCAAACGTACAGACCCAGAAGGTGCAGGGCTCCAATCAGGTTATCTTCAAGTCTGCAACGCTGGATGTTTCCCAGAGAGAAGAATTAAATTCCAGACTGGAAGAGGAATTTGGTGTAGATCCGGAAAAGATCACAGCAGAGACCATCAGCTCTACCATCAGCTCTGAAATGCGTACCGGCGCAGTATCTGCGGTTGTGGTATCTACCGTGTTGATGCTTCTGTATGTATGGTTCCGTTTCAAGGATGTCAGATTCGGTGCCAGCAGTGTAGCAGCACTGGTACACGACGTACTGGTTGTACTTGCGTTCTATGCGGCGGCAAGAGTTTCTGTCGGCAATACTTTCATTGCATGCATGCTGACGATTGTCGGTTATTCGATCAATGCGACCATCGTTATCTTCGACCGTATCCGTGAGAACATGACCCCTTATAAGACAAAGGAAGAGCTTGCGGCGATTGTAAACCGCAGTATTTCCCAGACACTGTCCAGAAGTATTTTCACATCCCTGACGACCTTTATTATGGTTGCAGTGCTGTACATCCTGGGCGTGTCCAGTATCAAAGAGTTTGCACTGCCCCTGATGGTCGGCATTGCATGCGGTACTTATTCCTCCATCTGCCTGGCGAGCGCGTTCTGGTATCTGCTGCGCACCAGAGTAGGCGGAAAGAAAGCAGAGAAGGATAAAAAGGCAGCAAAATAATGGCAAAATGGTACGTTGCCGCAAAAAAGGCGGATTTTAATGGCATCGGGCAGAGGTTTTCCATCAGCCCGGTGCTGGCCCGCGTCATACGAAACCGGGACATCGAAGGAGATGAAGCAATTGAAAAATATCTCCACGGCACGATCCGGGATCTGTATGATCCGGCATTTTTAAAAGGAAGCCGTGAGGCGGTGCTGCTGCTGAAGGATAAAATCAAAGGACAGATGCCGGTTCGCGTCATCGGAGATTATGATGCGGACGGCATCTGTTCTTCTTATATCTTGAAGCGCGGTCTGGAAGCCTGCGGCGCGGTGGTGGATACGATGATTCCACACCGCATGAAGGATGGTTATGGTTTAAACGAACATCTGGTAGACGAAGCTTACGCAGATGGGATCGACACGATTCTGACCTGCGATAACGGCATTGCAGCGTATGCACAGATCGAGCAGGCAAAAAAATACGGAATGACTGTGATTGTTACGGATCACCATGAAATTCCATATGAGGAAGAACCCCTTGCAGAGCCGAATCCGGAAACAGGAGAGAGGTCCAGACGGCGGTATAAAATTCCGCCTGCGGATGTGGTCATCGACCCGAAGCAGCCGGGAGACACTTATCCGTTTCAGGAGATCTGTGGTGCGGTCGTTGCATTTAAGCTGATGCAGCTTTTATTTGCAGAGTTCGGCTTTGACGGGATTTCAACAGATTTAACATCCGGAAAAAGAAGCCTGTTGGATGAACTGCTGGAATTTGCGGCGTTTGCAACGATTTGCGACGTTATGCCGTTGCGGGAGGAAAACCGGATTTTGGTGCGGCACGGGCTGGAGCTGATGAAACAGACACAGAATGTCGGATTGCATGCGCTGATGGAGGTCAACCAGATTTTACCCTGGCAGGATGGAAAGCTGGGGGCATTTCATATCGGCTTTGTACTTGGTCCGTGCCTGAACGCCTCCGGGCGTCTGGACAGTGCGCAGCGCGCGATGGAGCTTTTGGACAGTAAAACAAGAGAAGCTGCGGTAGCGCAGGCAGCATTTTTGAAGCAGTTAAACGACAGCCGGAAAGAAATGACGGAGGAATATGTCAAAATAGCGGTAGAAATGATCGAATCCGGTCCCTTAAAGGACGACCGTGTTCTGGTCGTTTTCCTGCCGAACTGCCATGAGAGCATCGCCGGTATCATCGCCGGAAGAATCCGGGAACGCTATTATCGCCCGACCTTTGTGCTGACTCGAGGCGAAGAGGGCGTAAAAGGCAGCGCGCGTTCCATCGAAGGGTATCATATTTATGAAGAAATGACGAAATGCAGCAGCTTTTTCACCAAATATGGCGGGCATAAGATGGCGGCGGGACTTTCCATGCGGGAAGAGGATGTGGAGCCGTTCCGTCAGAAAATCAATGAAATCTGTACGCTGACGGAGGACGATCTGCAGGAAAAAATCCATATCGATGTTCCAATGCCGGTATCCTATGTATCGTTTAGGCTGGTGGAGGAGCTGGAATTGCTGGAGCCCTTTGGAACCGGCAATCCGAAGCCGGTATTTGCACAAAAAGATCTGAAGTTTGTTTCGGCTCGTGCGCTCGGCAAAGCAGGAAATGTGCTTCGTTTTACGGTGGAGGACAGCGAGCAAAAACGCTGGGAGATGATGTATTTTGGCGGAAAGGACAATTTCGAAGCCTATGCGGCGGAAAAATACGGACAGACTGCGCTGGACGGACTGTACAGCGGAAAAGGCAGTCCTCTGTATTTTGACGTCGTGTATTATCCGGGCGTCAATACCTGGCAGGGAAATACGAAGCTGCAGCTTGTGATGCAGCAGTACCGGTAACAGAGCTGCGCGATGGCGGCGAAAAGCTGATATTTTTTGACAACGCGAAATGGATTTTAGACGCAGTTTATAACTTTTAAGAAGCTTTTTAGAAACTGTACACAAAATGCTCACAATTTTCGGGTATCATAGATTTCAGATAGTAGAACAACTCACTATCTCCCCCCTCATAAGAAAGTGAAAGCTCTGCATGAAAAATGCAGAGCTTTTCACTTTCTTTTTTTTATGCTACACTGAAACAAGAGCCTAGTGTGAAAAATAAGCGTGATCGCTTATTTTTCACACAGCTATTTGTGCCGCAGGCGTCACAAAGTAGCTATTATCGCAGAACAGAACTGGAAGTTCTGCTCGCGATTCCTTCGGCGCAAAGCGCCTGCGGAATGGAGATTTTTATGACATATGGGATATTTGTATGGCAGGCAGGAGAAAAATCAGAAAGCAGGGAGAGGCAAGATGCGCTCTGAATGGATAAAAAAGGCGGCTGCAGCATTGCTGGCAGCCCTTTTACTGGAACTGATACCGTGTCAGTTCTCGTTCTGGACGACGGTGACAAAAAAAACAGAGGATCTGACTGCGCGGACGGAAATTCTCGCGGGTTATACGGCGATCGAGGAGCTGGATCAGGACGTGGCGAGCGGCGCTGCGGCAACAGCGGATAGCGGTGAGGAGGCGGCGAACGGCGCTGCGGCAGCAGATGGCGGTGAGAAAGTGGCGGACAGCGCTGCGGCAACGCCAGGCGATCAGACAACGGAAGGCGGCAGTGCACTGTACCTGTTTGACGGCAGCTACCTGGATGACGCGGGCTATTTGCACGTCCCGGACGGCAGCCTGACGCTGCGGGTAAAAAATTATAAAGGTTCGCTGCAACGGATTTTTTTGAATCTGGATTTTTTGTATGATCAGCCTGTTCTGGCAGAGGTATTTGCACGGGACGAGGGAAACAGCTATCTTTATAGTCTGGGCGACGGGCGAATTTTGCTGCAGTCGGTTCCGGAAAATCGGTATTTAAAGGTGTATCCGTATGGACAGGTGTCGGATTTCTATATCCGCATCCAGACGGCGGACGCCTCTGGAAATGCTGCCGCAGGAAGCTATGGAGAGCTGGTTGTAAAATATCATGGTTTGTCTGCAAATGGAACGATTCCATTCCACTTTCGGGCGGGACGCTTTGTGGTTTTGTGGGCGGCTGTGTTTGGAATGCTTTTGCTGAAAAAAGACAGCAGGCTGCATCAGATCAGCTTTGACGCGCAGGATGCGCGCGGTCGTCAAAAGCGGTTTGTAGTCGTATTGGGTTTTACTGCAATATTGCTGGCAGGGGCATTTTTCTTCGTCCGCATCAATCCGGCATGTCGACAGAACTTGGCAGTGCATCACGCACAGTACCAGGAGCTGGCGGAAGCACTTTCAGAGGGGAAGGTCAGTGTCGGGGATGCAGAAGAAGCGCTTTTAGCAATGAAAAATCCCTATGATACCATCGCACTGCAGGCGGCGGGAATCGGCTATCGGGCGGATTATGCCTATCACAATGGGAAATATTATGTGTATTTTGGTATTGTCCCAGTGCTGCTATTGTATTTGCCCTATTATCTGCTGACGGGGGGCGCGCTGCAAAACTATGTGGCGGTATTTGTCTTTTTTGCAGGATTTATCATTGCGGCGGCTGGGTTTGTCTATGAACTGATGAAACGGTATTTTAAGGAGCAGCCTTTTTATCTGTGGGCGGTAGGAACCGGGATGCTCGTCGGAAGCTATTCGATGTTTTATCTGTTAATTCGACCGGATCTTTACCATGTGCCGATTGTTGCGTCCGCGATGTTTGCAACAGGGGGACTCTGGCTGTATCTGGCAGGGCTGAACCGTCCGAAAAAAGCGGTGGGGCTGTATGCGTTTGGCTCTTTCTGTATGGCTCTCACGGCAGGATGCCGGCCCCAGTTTATCCTGTTTGCAGCACTGGCGGTTGTTTTGTTCTGGGAGAGGGTCTTTGTAAAAAGAGAGCTGTTTTCAAAGAAGGGCTGGAGACAGACAGCTGCGCTTGTTGTGCCCTATGTACTGATTGCGGCCGGACTGATGGCGTATAATGCGCTGCGGTTTGGCTCTCCCTTTGATTTTGGTGCGTCCTATAGCATGACGAGCAACGATATGACACACCGCGGCACGAATTTGGAGCGGATTTTGTATGGAATCTGGTATTTCCTGTTCGAGCCGATGCAGCTGGAAGGAAAGTTTCCGTATTTGCAGAGCGCATCGATTGCGACGGATTATCTCGGGAAACTGGTAACGGAAAGCTGGTTTGGCGGGATTTTCGCCTGCAGTATGCTGACCTGGGGGATTTTTTTGCTCGGCAGACTCAAAAAAAACGGTGTACTTTCCAAAGAACTGGCGTGGTTTTGCTGCGTTTCCCTTGCAGCAGCGCTTGTGATTGGCTGTGTGGATGCAAACGGCGCGGGAATTTTGATTCGCTATGGCTGCGACGTGTCCTTTGGCATCTTTTTGGCGGCGATTGTGGCAGTGCTTGGGGCAGCGAAAGCGGCGCGGCAGAAAAAGGTCTATGGCCTGTATGTTGCCTGGCTGAAGGCAGCGATTTTCTTTCAGGCAGCGGTGCTGTTTCTGATTTTGGTCAATAAGGACGGCAGCATCAACCTGCAGACCGGAAACCCGGCGTTATATGAAACGATCCGGGCAGCATTGCGATTTTAAAACCTGAATTTTTTTGCATTTGAAAGGAATAAATGAAAGAAGAAAACAATGACTCAGAGAAAAGCTTTTCTTACGAAGGAACAGAGCCTGATGCTGCGCGGAATTGCCATTTTCCTGGTTCTGATTAGCCATTATGCAGTGTGGATTGGGGAGATATTTCACAGCGATCTGCTGGAATATGGGCTGGGCAGGTTCGGTGTTTACGGTGTGGATTTATTTTTTGCAGTGTCCGGCTACGGGCTGGTCAAAAGTGTTGGAAAAAAGAGAATCAACGGAACATTTTTGTGGAAACGTTTTAAAACTGTCTATTTACCGTATCTTCTGATTGTGGGACTGATTACGGTCTATGACGGTGGAATTTCGGGAATGACAGGATGGGTTTCGTTCCTAACCGGGGCAGAGTATTGGTATATCCGAAATATTCTGGTCTTTTATCTGGCGTTTTACGTTGTTTACCGGCTTTCTGACAGATCGTGGGTGCGGATGCTTTTGATGGCGGTCTGCCTGACGGCGTATTCCGGACTGCTGATCTGGCAGGGACGCGCGCTGTTCTGGTACATTTCCAATGTTACATTTTTGTTTGGAATGCTGCTTGCGCAGTACGAAAGGCAGCTGTTAAAGGCGGCGGGGTTTTTGTATCCGTTACAGCTTCTGGCACTGGCGGTCGGAATGTATTTTGTCATCAAAACGGGGCTGGAAGGCTATACCGTGATCCCTCCGCTGGAAGAAAAAATCCGCAGCGGTCTGCTTGCAGGGCTGATCTGGACGTATCTGATGGTGCAGGGCTGCGCATTTTTGCATGAGAAAATCCGGTGGTTGGAAGCAGTGGGCAGCTTTTCGCTGGAGCTGTATCTGTGCCATATGTTTGTGTTTTACCGCGTTGTCAATGACTGGCTGCCGCAGCAGGAAAACGTTGTGCAGATCGTGGCTGCCGTCACAATTGCAGTTGCGCTCGCCTGGGTAATCCACATGCTGTTTGATCTGTTATGGAAAGCGGCGGCTGCGCTGAGTGGGAGATGAGTGTGGAAGGAATTATGCTTACTTATCATAAAACAACAGAAGAAGAAAAATATGTGATTACGGAGTGGAAATATCCTGGAGAATATGCAGTGTATGATTCTACACCGTATGAGGAACAGAAAAAAAGAGGCTTTGGGTTTGCCAATCCTGCGAACCATTTTTACTCTTTTTATGACGAAACGGCGCTGGTCGGTTTTATCAATTTATACGAAGAGGAAACAGAAATCTTTTTCGGAATCGGCGTAAATCCTGACTGCTGCGGCGAAGGCTACGGGCAGCAGATGACGAAAACTGCCTGTGAAATATCGAAAAAACTGTTTGGAAAAAAGCCACTGTATCTGGAGGTCCGGACATGGAATAAAAGAGCGGTCAGCTGCTATCAAAAGGCGGGCTTTGTGATCAAAGGTGAGCCGATCCGTCAGACGACGTCAGCCGGAGAAGGTGTATTTTATCATATGGTGCAGGAAAATAAATGAGTTGTCAGATTTATGGTATGACAACAATAGAATGCACGCTCTGCGAGCATTCTATTGTCATGAATAAAAGAGCTTTTGATTTTCGTCGATATTTGGTATGATGGATATACAATGCAGAAGACATAAAAACCACCAGTCCTGCACTCGGGGCGGAAATGAGAGGGAGTATGAAAAAAAGAAACAAAAAAACGGCAAAAATTCTGGCTGCAGTTCTGGCGGCAGCGCTTGGGGTATGCGTGCCGGAGACGACGCTGCAGGCGGCAGAGACACAGACATCCGTGCAGATCCAGATGCCGGGCTTTGTGGTGGAGCAGTTCAGCGCGCCGAGACTGATGAATGTGACAAAAAATGCCGTTGTCCGGACGCTGCCGGATCATAACGCGGAAAAGCTTACGTCCGTGACGGCAGGAAATACCGTTTGGGGCTGGGGCCAGACCAACACCGGTTGGTATTTTGTACAGGTTGGCAGCCAGATTGGCTACGTCCGCTATGAAGCGGCAGCGTATGCGACGCAGGATCAGATCGCTGCGGCGCAGGCTCAGGCGGCCGCAGCAGCGCAACAAGCTGCAGCAGCGCAGGCTCAGGCGGCCCAGCAGGCGCAGATCGCGGCAGCAGCCGCAAATCAGCCGTCAGTGGCGGCAGGAATCGTCTTCATTGGGGATTCCCGGATGGTGACGCTCAAGGATGCGGTAGAGCGTAACTTGGGCAGCTGCGCGGCAGCAGTCGTTGCCAAAAACGGAAGCCGGCACGAATGGCTGCACGACACTGGGATCCCGCAGGCGGACAAGATCATCGGCAAAGGCAGCAGAGTTATCATCAACATGGGCGTCAACGATCTTTCCGATGCGGATAAATATGCAAAGGATGTCAATTACTGGGCGGCAGTCTGGAGTGCAAGGGGCGCGCAGATTTATTATGCGTCTGTCAATCCGGTCTGGGCAAACAGTTATGGGATGACGGAAGAACGCGTAAAATTATTCAACGACCGCTTAAAAGGACAGCTGATTCCGCAGATTATCTGGCTGGACAGCCAC
>OFMA01002332.1_pt1 | contig 10876 bp, 11 predicted proteins | sample 1541011 | NCBI WGS metagenome assembly OFMA01 (sample SAMN04209225, study PRJEB22552) | human gut metagenome | biome: gut; material: feces | host: Homo sapiens | place: USA: Oklahoma
ATAGCGCCGTTTTTTCAGCGTGTCAAGTCTTATTTCATACAATTTATAACGAACCGATTGCCGGAGACAGGGTGCATTATGCCTTGGCTTCGGCTTTTTGCGTTTGCAGGAAGGATGGTGGTTTGATATTGAAGTCCTAACCACGACCGGCAAATCTATCTTTTCCGGTTAAACCTTCTATCTTCTCCGGCGTGTCCGCTGTCGGAGGAAGTAAATAGCGAATAGAATTATTTTGGAGGAATGAAAATGAAGAAAAAACTTCTAAGCCTTCTGCTTGCATTGTGCCTTGTGATGGCGCTTGTTCCGATGACAGCGTTTGCGGCAGGCACCACAGACTCTTGGGATGGGACAGCCGATACAAGCTGGTATGATGAGAATGAAACGGAATTTCATCTGCAAACAGCCGAGCAGTTGGCAGGCATGGCAAAGCTCGTCAATGATGATACAGCATATTTTAAGGACAAAACTGTTTATCTTGATAATGACTTGGATTTGTCGGGTCATGAATGGAACTCTATCGGTGACGGAGCGAATACGGATGTGGGATCATTTCAGGGGGTTTTTGACGGACAAAGCCATGTGATTTATAATCTGTATTCTCACGAGGGTACACAATCTGAAAACCAATCTAATAACCTGTACAGAAATGGTTTGTTCGGAAGTATATATAATGCGACTGTAAAAAATCTCGGCATTGAAAATGCGGATATCGTGATACCAATGAAAGATGGATCCACTTACGGAAAAGGTATTTTGGTGGACTGGATGACCCATTCCACTATAAATAATTGTTATACTACTGGTTCTATTACCGGAGGCTCTTATGTAGAAAAATACATAGGTGGTATTGCAGGATTTTTAAATGGGAACAACAGTATCAGCCAGTGTTATTCTACCGCTGCAATTACGGGTAACTATGACGGCGAGTACTATGAAGAACAAGAAGGCGGGTTAGAGCCTATGGATTGCTGGGATTCGCTGGGTGGCATTGTTGGAGCCTCATATACTGGTCAGGTGACAATAAGCGACTGTTGGTTTGGTGGAGAAATCGTTGTAAACTCCATTCAGGCTCCCGTTGGCGGTATTATCGGATATGGCAAAGGTGTAAGCATGGTCAACTGCCTTGTCGCTACAAAAGAAATCGGCAACGATGGCTTGGAAAATACTTACTGGCTTGGTTATGTCGTAGATGTATCAGCAGAAAATTGTTTTTGGCCTGCTGATGACAGATATGGTTCAAATGTTTCTAATGAAGAAAGCGGCAACTCAGCAGGAACCGCTACCAACGACTTTAACTCTGACGATGTTCTCCTAGGACTTCAGGCAAATGCAGGAAGCGATGTAGAGTGGGTATCCGGGATTGGACATCCGACATTTGGATGGGATGACAGAAATGTTTCCGCTGACTATTCGACAGTTGACGAAGCAATCAAAAAGGCAGAAGCCTTGAATGCGGATCTGTATTCGAATTATTCGGATGTAACGGCTGCAATTGAGGCTGTGGATCGGAATAAAAGCAAAGCGGAACAATCTGAGGTAGACGCTATGGCGAAGGCGATCGAGGATGCCATTAAGGTTCTGGAATACAAGGGTGCGAACTACTCTAAAGTAGACGAAGCTATTGCAAAGGCAAACGCTTTGAACAAAGACCAGTACAAGGACTTCTCCGGTGTGGAAGCTGCTATCGCCGCCGTAGTCCGGGATAAGAACATTACCGAGCAGGCGGAAGTAGACACTATGGCGAAGGCTATCGAAGATGCGATTGCTGCCCTGCAATACAAGGACGCTGATTATACTAAGGTAGATGCAGCCATTGCCAAAGCAAACGCTTTGAAGAAGGATGACTACAGGGATTTCTCCGGTGTGGAAACCGCTGTTAAAGCTGTTGTCCGTGGTAAAAATATTACAGAGCAATCCGAAGTAGACAAGATGGCAAAGGCTATCGAAGATGCGATTGCTGCTCTTGAGAAAAAGCCTGCCAGTACCAAACCGGGAACATCCGATAAGAGTCTGCAGACCGGCGATACCAGCAACCTTGCTTTGTGGATCGCCCTGTTGTTCATCAGCGGCGGTGCAGCCATCGACGCAACGATTGTCAGCAGAAAGAAAAAGTACAACAGATAATTGAATAGTGTTCCCTTGCTCTATCTTCCGAGCAAGACAAAAGCGTCGTAGCAATACGGCGCTTTTTTGTTACCCGGAAGCGACAAACAGCGGCTTTTGAATGACGGACGGTAAGAGGATACCGCCGCCGTTTTGAAAGCCGCTCATATCGAAAGCAAACGCCCGAAATCGCCCCGAAAACATACAGTGGGATACGGTTTCGGGCGTTTTTGCGTTTCGGGAGTAAATCGGCAATTAGGCAGCGATAAGGAGGTGTCAGTTATGCCCCGTATGCCGAAATACCTCAAGAGAGAATGGGCGTTCTTTCTTGATGAGCGTGGCAGAAAGAAATATAACGAGCTTTGCAGAAAATGCGAAAGGAGCTGCAAGCAGAGCTTCCGTGCCGCCGTTATCCAATGCCCGCATTATCTATCGAAAAGGAGAATCAAAGAATGACCGATAATCAAATTATTTCAAACACAAAGCTGGAAATCATTAAGGCAAGCGACATTACGCCGAAGGAAGTTCGCTGGCTGTGGTATCCGTATATTCCCTTCGGTAAGGTCACACTTCTGCAAGGCGATCCGGGCGACGGCAAGAGTAAGCTGATGCTTTCCCTTGCCGCTTTGCTTTCCAAGGGAGAGCCGCTTCCCTTTGCAGACGAGGAGGGACATACCGAGCCGATGACCGTATCCGTGAAGCCGTGGAGAAATACAACGCCAAGTTGCTGATCCTCGACCCGATGAGTTCGTATATCGGCGGCGACTGCTCGATGAACAACGCTAACGAGACAAGAGCTGAGTTCAATCACCTGATTGCCGTTGCCAGGGACACCGGCTGCGCCATTGTTATCATCGCCCATATGAACAAGGCAAAGGACACAAGTCCCCTCTACCGCACCAATGGCTCTATCGACATTGCCGGTGCAGCGAGAAGCATTCTTGCCGTCTCACGCACGTCAAATAAGCAGAACCCCGCCGAGCGTTATCTAGTGCAGGTCAAGAGCAACCTTGCGCCGATAGGTTCGGCTATTCTCTTTGAGGTGGCCGACAAGGACGTAAACTTTCTTGATGAGCTGGAGCTGAGTGCGGAGGACGCTTTCTCTGCTTCTGCGCCGAGGATGGGCAGACCAAATGCCCGTGAGGAAGCAGCAACGGATTTTATCCGTCCCTGCTGTCGGACGGCAGACGGCTGGCTTCCGATTGCAAAGCAAAGCTTGAATCTGCTGGCTTCAAGAAATCAACCTACAAGAAGTCCAAGCAGAAAGCCGGAGTTCGCTCTGTGAAGGACGGCTTTCTTTGGTACTGGACTTTGCCGGAGGTTGAAAAACCGATTGAGAATGGGCAGGAAGTCACGGGCAAGGACGACCTGCCTATTTGATTGAGGATTTGAGGGAGGTCAAGGGAGGAAAGCCCTTGCCCACGACACCTTTGCAGCAAAGCTGAAAGTGTCATAGTGGGTTACGCACTTTGAAAAAGTTGCGTAACCGCACCTCCCCCTTTCCGCAGAAACGGAGGTGATGAGAATGGCGGAAGGAAATTTCAGCGTTATCCGAGTGGAGAAGATCACCGCTGCGGGGGCGCAGAAAAACGGAAGGCATAACGAACGCAAAAACGAAAGCTATGCAAATCTCAATGTGGATACGGAGCGTATACCGTTCAATGTTCACTTCAAGGACACGGGAGGATTGACCTACAACGAGTATTTCGGACGGCTCATTGACGAGGGCAAAATCTCCACCAGAGGACAAAAGGAGGGTGCGACAACCTTTAACGAGCTGGTCATTGATGTGAACACAAGGTACTTTGAAAAGCACGGCGGCTACGAATATGCGAAAGCATTTTACGAGGAAGCCGATGTTCCGCAAGTCTTATTCCGTTCTGCAAGACAAGCTCTTTGAGCATATAACCGAAGCGGGCTTCACCGGCTTTGAGCGTGGCATATTGGGCAGTACGGCGGAGAATTTGAACAGCCTGGATTATTAAATTCAGAAGGACAAAGAACGACTTGCCCACATTCAGGAACGCATTGAAGCCGAGCAGGTACGCTATGAACCTGCCCACGAAGTCCACAAGACAATGACGGAAATTGAGGGTATGGGACAGAAAACCATCACCGGTAAGATTGCCGTTTCTAAGGACGATTATCAGCAACTCACGGCGCTTGCAAAGGAAGGTATCACAAGCCGCAGCGAAATCCAAGATTTGAAAAGCAGCGTTTCCTACTATCAAAGGCAGTATTTCAATGCGTCCTCTGCCGTGGAGCGATTGCAAGAACGGTATGACCGGCTCAAGGAAAAATGCCAGCCGTTCTTGCAGGCACTGGAGCACTTCCCGAAGCTGGCGGAGGTCTTTGTGGAGAAGGTCAAGGAGCTTTTCAGCATCAAGGAAGCGCAGGAACGCAAGGAACGGGAGGACAGAGCGGCCGTCCGAAAAGAACAATCCAAACACCGTCGGGGCAGAAATGACTGGGAAAGATAATCCCTTCCATTACTATCCCGACTTTTTAACTTCTTCAACACTTGAATTATGTAGGTATGAAAATGAAAGAAATCACAAGCACGATTACCAAGTCCCTCGCCGTCCTCGGAGAGAATGGAAAGGGCTACACCAAGGAAGCCAACTTCATTTCTTGGAACGGCAATGATGCCAAGCTGGACATCAGAGAGTGGCATCCGAATCACGAGCGTTGCGGCAAGGGCATCACGCTCACGGAGGATGAGGGCAGAAACCTTTACGCCGCACTCAAGACAATCTATGAAAATGAATAATCCTTTTTTCGGCAGGTAACAGGACGTTCGGAAACGGACGCCTCTATTTTTACGGAGGGAGGTGATGACCGTGGAGAAAATGAAAACCGGCTTTGTAGAGAGAATCGGCGACACGATTTTCGTTGTCAATGCAATGCCCGCAGAGAACGCAAAGCACACGCAGGAGGAGCTTGTAAAGGCTCTGATTGCAAGAGAAACAATGGCTTTGCAGGAAGCAGATGTTGCCTGATTGACTTTACGCACAACTATACGCTTTGGAGATTTTTCAAAAAATATCTCAAAACCACTTGACAGAATGTCTGGTTTTCTACTTTCTTGCTATCGTGAAGTTTCGTTGTTGTTCCTTCTTCATAATAGTTTACTGTGTAAGCAAGATCCGCTCTCTTTGTGTAATAGAATGTGATCTCATTCTTTCCTGTTGTGATCTTTACATTTTTTGTTTCAGCATCTACTGTATATCCGTCAATTGCTTCTGCAGCCGGTAATAAGAGCTCTGCAGACAAATTCACTGCACATAGTACAAATTATTATAAAGCATCGAATCAGGCGAAAGAGATTCTAGATCAGATTGATGGAATCCTTGCGAAGTCCTATCAGATCTCCCCTGATTCCAGCTCTTATTTTTCTGAAATTGAAGCAATGCTTAGTGAATCGGATATGGATGTGAACTTAAACTTTTCTATAGAAATTAATTCAGCTACTCTTAATTACACTACTACTGTTGACGACTCACAGGCTCAGGAAGTGGATTTAACACTGAATGACCCATGGACGACTTCCTCCGGATTCTATACGATCACATCCTGGAAGGAAGTAGCAACCAATGCGTGGGATGCCGACAACTCTATGAAGCTGATTCAATAAGTAGGTGCATCCGATGTGTTTATCGTCGCCGGTCTTCCATGCTCCATGCGAATCAATGGAATTATCACTAGAAAAAATGGGGAAAATCTTCCCCCTGCCGATACGAGTAACATTGTATCTCCAATCTACCAGTTGGCCGGAAATCGTGATGTGAATGACTTCGAACAAAGCGGTGACGACGACTTTTCTTTTGCTATCCCGGGATTGTCACGTTTCCGTGTCAGTGCATATAAGCAAAGGGGTGCGCTGTCCGTTGTGATTCGAATCATTTCCTTCTCTCTGCCAAATCCGACTGAGATTGGAATCCCGCAACGGATCATTGACTTTTCTAATTTTTCTAAAGGTCTTGTCCTTGTAACGGGAACTGCCGGAAGCGGAAAGTCTACAACACTCGCTTGTATTATTGATGCGATCAATCATCATTATAGGAAGCATATCATCACGCTGGAGGATCCTCTGGAATTCCTTCACAGACATGACTTAAGTATCGTCAGCCAACGTGAGATCAACGTCGATACAGAGAGCTATGTGACTGCTCTGCGTGTTTCTCTTCGCCAGAGTCCCGACGTTATCCTACTTGGGGAGATGCGCGACTACGAGACTATGCAGGTCGCAATGACGGCGGCTGAGACCGGACATTTGATCTTCTCAACATTGCATACGATTGGTGCTGCCAGCACAATTGACCGTATCATTGACGTATTCCCGCCAAACCAGCAGCATCAGATCGCAGTGCAGCTATCTATGGTTCTGCAGGCCGTTATCTCACAGCAGCTTGTACCGACGATTGATGGGAAAATGATCCCTGTCTTCGAGATTATGACTGTGACACCTGCCATCCGAAATATGATCAGAGATAATCAGGACCACCCGTCCAACGCAACATCATAAACTTAAGGAAAAAATAGAAAGGAATCTGTTCGCAGGTTCCTTTCATTGTGTTAAAATATAGGCAAGGGTGTATATGATTAAATCTTATAAAACAAGATTTCAAAAGTTTTCTGCATTATTATCTAATCCGGAAATTGCAAAATATGCGAGACAGAATGAAAACTATGCTTTTATTTCATGCTATTATTTTATCCTATTTATAACTCAAATACAATCACAAACCTGACGGCTCTGCAAATCACTCCTGTACATTTGTTTTTTGTTTTCTCTGCCTGATCACTTCCAACACCCAATTTTCCTGTTTTTTCCACAGATTTCATTCAATCTTTCAATTTCTGTGCTATAATACGATATTGCAAAAATATAGAATGCTTAAACAGGGGTGATTTACTTGAAGAAGAAAACGCTTGTGCCTCTAATCGTTTTTTTACTGGGCATGTGCCTTGTTAGTTTGATTGTATACAAAACAGACGCCTTTGAAAAAGAACAGAGACACACAACTGCACAATTAAACGCAGCGACCTATGGAGAACGCATAAAAAATGAGATTGTAAATGGAACTGAGATTACGGATACTCTGGAACAAATCTTGATCAGTGATGATGGAACGATCAAGCACTTTAACACGATCGCTAAAAATCTTATGTCTGATTCCATTGAAAGTGTGCAGCTCGCTCCACATGGTGTTGTGACAGATATTTATCCTGCTGAAGGAAACGAAGCGGGTAAGATTGATCTGCTTCATGATAAAGATCGTGGTGAAATCTCCTGTTATGCAAGAGACAATCATACAGTCATTACGCAGGGACCCTTTGAATTAAAACAAGGTGACTATGGAATTGCGGTTCGCAATCCAGTCTACTTAAATGATGAAAACGGACAAGAATATTTCTGGGGATTTACGATTGTTATTTTGCGTGTTCCTGAGATTTTTTCCGACTCGATCAGTGCACTTTCAAATTTTGGTTATGAATATAAGCTTTCAAAAACAGACACTCCCTGGAGTGACACATATGAAGTTGTTTGTCAGTCAGATGGAAATTTAACAAATCCTGTTTCTTATGATTTTACAATAGGTGAAGAGAACTGGAGATTTGAGGTTATGCCTGTGAGTGGATGGAGAAATGCTAAACTTATAGCTGTAATCATCGGACTTTATACTTCTATCGTATTTGTTCTGTCGGTTCTTATCTGGGTCTGGTTAACAGCAAAAGAACATAAAAACAAATTCCAGAAACTAGCACATATGGATTCACTTACCAATATTTATAATCGTTACGGATTTGATGAATTAGCAGAAGAAATGATCGCTAAAAATCCGAACGCTCCTTATGTAGTTGCACTCTTTGATATAGATAATTTTAAGTTTATTAATGATATCTATGGACATGTTTACGGTGACAGGGCTTTAAAGAATCTTGCTGACAGTATGAAGAGTTTTTTTCCATCGGATACATTGTTGGGACGAAACGGCGGTGACGAATTCTGTATTCTTCTCCCAAATTGCACATATGATGATGTGAAAGAACAGTTACAACAATTCACTATGCTTCCAAAGATATTCTCATGCAAGGGAAATGACTACCCGTTTTATATTTCTCTTGGATATGCTGAATATCCTATAGCTGCATCAAACCGTGCACAGCTCATGCGCTGTGCTGATGCTGCACTTTATGAAGTAAAACTGCATGGTAAAAATGGATGTATGGCTTACAGAGAAGGACTCCATTCAAGGAGCCGCAAACAACTTGGATTTGCACTCAAGGATATCTCTGAACATCTTCCTGGTGCGTTTATTATCTACAGAGCGGACAAGGAAAATGATGAACTCTTTTATGCAAACCGTGAGTTTCTCCACATGGCCGGATACAAAGATATAGATGAGCTGTTTAAGCTTACAAAGAAGAGCTTTCGAAATCTTATCCGGGGAGATGAGCAACAGCAGATTGAGGCAAGTATCTGGCAGCAAATTGACAGCGGCAATGAAAATGACTATATTCATTTTCATCTTCGAAAAGCTGATGGAACTTACCTTTCTGTACTTGATCATGGAAGAATAGTAGAAAACCAGCAATATGGAAGAGTATTTTATGTGTTGTTTATGGATTGGGCAGACATGCATATCCGTTACAGTGATAAGTTCTCTGAATAAATAACAGATGGTGTGGGATTATATTAAAATCCCACACCATCTGTTATTTCTTTCAAGAATGCCTTTTTATAAATCTTCCTGTATTTTGACGTCGCTGTTATCTGCCAGACACTGTTTTAACACAGTGATCATTTTTTCCCCATCCAATGGTTTTGCAATATGACCGTTCATTCCTGCATTTTTTGCCATCTGTATATCTTCCGCAAGAAGAATTCGCTTTCTAATACTCTTATCAGATATAACAGACTGTTCCGACTCTTTCTTTTTGTATACATCCTCTTCTGATGCAATCTCCAGTGGAATTTCCACTGTGAATTTTGTTCCTTTCCCCTGTTCGCTTTCTACATAAATCTTTCCGTCCATCAGTTCAACAAAAGATTTCACAATAGAAAGTCCAAGACCAGTACCGACCACTTTATTCTCTGTCGCCGCATGTTCTCTTGAAAATTCATCAAAAATATGTGGAAGGTATTCCTGCTTCATCCCTATTCCGGTATCTTCACAGATGAATACATACCATGCTTTTTTATCATCTGATGCTGTTTCCGTAATATTTACATGAATCGCCTGACCGTTTGGAGTATATTTGATTGCATTACTCACTATATTTAAATATATTTCCTGAAGTTTTGTCTTATCACAGACTGCGTATTTATGCTGTATATTTGTATCTATCGAATATTGAATTCCCTTCGATTGGATAGCAGATTCAAATACTGTATTCACAGAATAAAACATTTCGCTCAAATTCTCTGCCTGCATTTTTAACACAGCTGTTCCACTTTCAATGCGAGCCTTTTCCAGCACCTGATCAATAATCGTCATCAGAAAATTGCCCGAGGACTTGATCTTTCCTAAATACTCCCTTGCTTTTTCCTCGTTCTTAAGATTCTTTCCGAGAAGATCTGAAAATCCAATAATTGCATTCATCGGGGTTCGGATGTCATGACTCATATTAAACAGAAATCGTGTTTTTGCCTCACTTGCTTCTTTTGCCTGTTCTGCCGATTTTTTCAATTCAGCTGCATACTGCTTCTCTCGACGTTTTTTGCTGCAGATCTGATCAAAAATAGTAGCACCCATCATGGCAATTATGAGGGCTGATACAATAACAGCAATCCATTGATAAATTGAAATCCATCCCTCCTTTGGTACGATATCCACATACCATGTGTAATTAGGAATCTCACACTCTACCGTAAGGCTATTCTCAGGCATATGTTCCTGATTTTGAGCCAGAACAATCCGATCATCGGTATTCTCATCATTCGTCCATATCTCATAACGATAGGATGCTTCACTTAGCCGTTCCATGCCAATTTCATCTATAAATTTATCCCAGTCGATAACTATGATCACAAACCCCCAAAAGGTGTCATTTCCTGTAATATTATTCTGATAAACCGGATGGAACAGCAAAGCTCCTGTTTCTCCCTGTTTTAATTGATATGGACCTCCAAGAGTATATTTTCCCGTTTCTTTGGCACGCTTTGCGTCTCCACTGCGTTCATGCTCTGTCAGCATATTCATTCCAAAAGCCTGCTCATTTCCCTGCTCTGGAAAAATATCAGTAATAATCCCATCCGGTGCGAGTTCGAATGCTTTTACAACACCTGCTTCATTCGGAAGCATTTCTGCCAATTCTGAGAATGTAGTCTGATTCAGATCATATCCTGCAAGAATCACGTTTTCAAGAAATTCTGAAAGTTCAACATACTGATCTAATTGTGCATTGATCCGCTTTACTGTACTTTGTGCAGTATAAGCAGCTGCTGTCTTTTTTTCTTTCTCTATGTTCTTTACAATAATACAGCCCAAAAGAAGTGCTGTTATAAAAATAAGCAAGCCAATGATCCAACTGTATCTTTTTGTCTGTTTAGAACCGGTACTTCCCTTGCCCATTTACTGTTGCCTCTTCATCTTCAATGTTTTCTGTTATTTTTAATTATATCATGTCATGTTTTTTCATGTCTTTTTTTCTACAGTAAACGGATAACAAGTTCTTTCATTGTCTGCTGCTTTCCTTCGCATTATCCTTAAGCTATTTCTTTTTTCTTATGTCAAATAGATCTTTTCAGCATTACCAGCATTGTAAT
>OFMA01002337.1_pt1 | contig 10836 bp, 9 predicted proteins | sample 1541011 | NCBI WGS metagenome assembly OFMA01 (sample SAMN04209225, study PRJEB22552) | human gut metagenome | biome: gut; material: feces | host: Homo sapiens | place: USA: Oklahoma
GGTGGCTCTGACGGCTTCAGTGGTATCACAGCTAACCCTCTCGTTGGTGAATTCTCAGACTGGTTGGTTGCTCAGGGCGGAACCAGCATCCTTACCGAAGTGCCTGAGATGTTTGGTGCTGAGACTATTCTGATGAACCGTTGTGAGAATAAGGAACTCTTCGACAAGACCGTTCATCTCATCAATGATTTCAAGGAGTACTTCCTCAGTCATGGTGAGCCTGTGGGCGAGAATCCTTCTCCAGGCAACAAGGCTGGCGGTATCTCTACTCTGGAAGATAAGGCACTGGGTTGTACCCAGAAGTGCGGTCGTGCTCCTGTCAGTGGCGTGCTGCAGTATGGTGACCGTTTGGAGACAACAGGTCTGAACCTCTTGTCTGCTCCTGGTAATGATCTCGTGGCAGCTACAGCATTGGCTTCTGCAGGCTGTCAGCTTGTACTCTTCACAACGGGTCGTGGTACCCCATTCGGAACATTCGTTCCAACGATGAAGATTTCAACCAATAGCAAGCTTGCCCAGAACAAGCCAAATTGGATTGACTTCAATGCCGGAGAACTGGTTGAAGGCACCGATATGAAGGAGTTGGTAAACAGGTTCATCGATAAGATCATAGCAGTTGCCAGTGGCGAGGAAGCTCGCAACGAGTACAACGGCTATCGTGAGATTTCCATTTTCAAGAATGGAGTAACATTGTAATAACTTAAAAAGAAACATGAGTAATAAGAAAGGATTGTTGGCGTTGTCGCCATTGTTTTTGTTGATTGTCCTCATCGTGGCATTCACCGTCTATTCGGTAGATGCCAGTCATAAGGATACCAATTTGTCGCTCACCGTGGCATTTATGATCTCCAGTATCTATGCCATAGCGATTTCTGGTGGTATGCCCATCAAGAGTCGTGTAGATACCTATAGCAAGGGTGCCGGTGCCAACAATCTGATGCTCATGTTGTGGATATATGTATTGGCAGGTTCCTTCGCAGCTTCGGCTAAGGCGATGGGAGCTGTCGATGCAACGGTCAATCTTGCACTCAGCATTCTTCCGGCGAGCATGATTCTGCCGGGACTGTTTCTGGCAGCCTGCTTCATCTCCGTATCCATCGGAACAAGTGTAGGTACCGTTGTGGCACTTGTTCCGATAGCTGCGGGACTCGCCCACTCCATGGACGTTAATATAGGTATGATGACTGCTATCATCGTGGGTGGAGCTTATTTTGGAGATAATCTCTCCTTTATCTCTGATACCACGGTAGTAGCTACCCAGACTCAGAATTGCAAGATGAGCGATAAGTTCCGTGTCAACTCTCTTATCGTAGTACCTGCTGCCGTAATAGTACTGGCTATCTATGCCGTGATGGGTATCGGTTTGCAGGCACCTACTGATATTCCGGAGGTTGAATATGTCAAGGTGCTCCCTTATCTGGTAGTACTTGTCACAGCTGTGGCGGGTATGAATGTGATGGCGGTTCTTACGATGGGAACATTGCTCTGTGGTGTGATTGGTATAAGCTGTCAGCTTCTGGGTGCTACCGGAGGTTACGATCTATTCGGCTGGTTCTCAGCCATGGGTAACGGAATCATCGGTATGGGCGAACTGGTCATCATCGCAATGATGGCGGGTGGCATGCTCGAAATCATCCGTGAGAATGGCGGTATCAATTATATCATCGACAAGATTACGGCACACGTCAGCAACAAGCGAGGAGCCGAACTGTCTATTGCAGCACTGGTTTCCATGGTCAATGTATGTACTGCCAACAATACGGTTGCCATCCTCACGGTAGGCAACATAGCCAAGAAAATCGGTGATAAGTTTGGAGTAGATAACCGTAAGGCAGCCAGTATCCTCGATACTTTCTCCTGTACGGTTCAGGGCTTGATACCATACGGAGTACAGATGCTTCTGGCAGCAGGTCTTGCCAATCTGAGTCCGATGGATATCCTTCCATACCTCTATTATCCTCTGGCTATCGGTATAGCTGCGCTGTTTTCGATACTATTTCGTTACCCGAAGCGATACAGCTAGAATGGAAGTGGCTTATTATCAATTGTTTAACTTTCAAATGAATACACGATGGATTTTTTACAGAGAAACCTTTTTGTCAAGCTGCGTTCCGATCACTTTCATACGAAGGAGGAGATGGAACCGATGACTACCTTCAAACAGAAGAAGATAGCCCAGATGATGAAGAACCTCAGCGATGTGCCTGCGGGTGAAGTACGCATGAACAATGGTTTCCTGAACCGACGTTTAGCCAGCATACAGGAAAATGAGCGTCATGCCATCGACACCTCTATTGAGACCATCCACTTACTTCGCATCATCGTATCCAATATCAATGGAATATTAGCCAATGGCGTTAATCTTGGCGGTATCATCGAGATGGGAAACTACCTGCGCACCAAGGGCGACAAGGTAGATTTCGTAAAACTGGAAAAATGGCTGCGCAAGCTCCGCATCCAGCGTATGGCGCAGTTGCAGGGCAGTGTACTTATCCTTTTCTTCGAATTTGAACAGGATGAGATACCTTTCGTGCGCCGTGTAGAACGTGGTGCCTACAAGTTGACCCTCCGTTCGCTTTATTATAACAGTCTCGATCAGCAGGAAATTTTATTCGAGCAGACCCAGGCTGGATTCGTTCGCACCACCGGTGGTACGATGCGCAAAAACCTGCGCCGCAGTATGCGGTATCTGGAATATGCGCCCATAGAAACTATCAGCAATTTCTGCAATAACTTCTACCGCTCGCTCTCAGAAATCGAAGAATAATATAAAATATATAAAAAATAAGCATACTCTGTGACGAATTTCAAGCGATTTTCGTACCTTTGCATCTATGAAACGATTTTGTATAACAATAATATCATCAATTATAGCATTATGCGCAAGTGCGCAGGTGCAATGCGAGGATACCTGCAGTCATGTGCATGGCATAGACCTCAGCCACTATCAGGGCAATGTGTTCTGGGAAACGGTGGGCGATAACTCCAAGATGGCGTATGTTTATCTGAAGGCTACCGAAGGTGGAACCAATGTAGATAGCAAATATAAGCAGAATATTGATCTGGCTCATAGATATGGACTCAAGGTGGGTTCATACCACTTTTATCGTGCCCGTATTCCTCAGCAGACCCAGCTGGAGAATTTCAAGGCACAGTGTCGCCCAGGCGACCAGGATCTCTTGCCGATGATCGACGTAGAGACCAAGAGTGGTTTGGAGACAGAGGAGTTTTGCGACTCACTCTTCAAGTTCCTGCATCTCGTGGAAAAGGCATACAGGCAGAAGCCGCTCATCTATACGGGTGCCAACTTCTATGACCATTATCTCTTGGGAAAACTCGACAGTTACAAACTGATGATAGCACAATATACCAAGCGTGAGCCTGTGCTCAAGGATGGAAGAGACTTTGAAATGTGGCAATATACCGGTAAAGGAAAACTGAACGGTATCAATGGCTACGTGGATAAGAGTAGATTCATGGGCAGGCATCGATTGAGAGAGATTAGATTCAGACACAGATAAGACATTGTAACTTTGAACTTTGAACTTGGAACTTTGAACTTGATGATTAGTTTTAAGGTAAAGAGTGAATATCGTCTGAAAGCATAGAATTATGAATCATTTTTAGTAAAATATAAACTTTAAATAAAACTATGGCAATTATTAAATGTCCAGAATGTGGCCGCCAGATCAGTGACAAGGCTCCAACCTGTCCTAGTTGTGGCGTTGAGATAGCTGGAAAAATCACTAAATGCCCTCATTGTGGTGAGGTTTATTTCAGCAGTCAGGAGATGTGCCCAAACTGCCATGAGATAGCAGTGGGTGTTACGCATCCTGTTGCATCATCTGCAGCTGTAAAAAAATCAACACCGGTTGTCCCTCCGTCTCCGGTATCTTCTCCAGCTTCAGAGATTTCTTCGACTTCTCAAGTAGTATCTTCTACTTCTCAGACAGTCCCTCCAACCCCTCCTGTCCCACCAGTACCTCCTGTACGTCGTCCTGGTGTTACTGCGAGCGGAAATGATGGCGGAGAGGGCAATACTCCTCAGGAACCACAGAAGAAAAAGAACACCCGCTCTATCTTCATCATCTCATTCATCTTTGCAGTCTTGGCATGTGGCATTATGTATTACTTCTACGACAGTGCCAATCGCAACAAGGAGATGGAAGCTTATGAGTATGCGATGCAAAGCAGCGATCCGATGGTACTGCAGAGTTATCTCGATACCTACAAGGATGCAGATGAAGCACATCGCGATTCCATCATGGCTCATCTTGACCTATTGAAGCAGAACGATCAGGATTGGACCAATGCGGTAGTGAGCGGATCGAAAGAAGCTTTGGAAGCATATCTCCAGAAGTATCCTAACAGTTTGCACAAACAGGAAGCTTTGCTTAAAATAGATTCCCTCGACTGGAATGTAGCTAAGGCTGCAGATACAGCTGATGCCTACCAGGCATACCTGAATGCTCATACAGATGGTGCTCATATTGAAGAAGCAGAAAATGCCCTGAAGAAGGTGAAGAGCCGTGACCTCCAGCCAGAAGAAAAGCAGATGGTGAGCGGATTGTTCCGTCAGTTCTTCCAGAGCATCAATTCCCGTAATGCGGATGGATTGACTGCTACCTGCGAGGATATTCTCTCTTCCCTGCTTGGTAAGAACTCGGCTACCAAGGCTGATGTCGTTACCTTTATGGACAAGCTCTATAAAGATAATGTAGCCAATATGAACTGGCACATCAACAACGACTACCAGATCAAGAAGCGCGAGGTTGGCGATGAGGAATATGAGTATCAGGTACAGTTCTCTGCCCGTCAGGACGTAGATTTGACAGATGGCACCAAGAAGGAACAACTCTTTAAGATTTCTGCAGTTGTTTCACCTGATGGCAAAGTTTCTGCCTTCAATATGAACAAGGTTTCTGAGCCACAGCAATAGATGAGTCCTGATTAAAAGATTCGTAAGTTCAAAAACAAATTAAAAGAATCATAAGATTCAAAAACAATATAAAAAGAAAGCTCCGATGGTTTGTTGATTCCACCGGAGCTTTCTTTTTTCCTTTTACTTTGCTTCCTTCATCTGTCGGAGCAATTCCTTCTGTTTTTCATTCAAACCAGTAGGCAACTTCACATTATAGGTAATCATCAGATCACCAAAGGTTCCATCACCTCTGTCATAACCCTTGCCGCGAACACGTACCTTGGTACCATTCTGGGTTTCCGGTTTGATCTTCAGTTTAATCTTCGAACCATTGCTCAATGTGATGATACCCTCACCACCGAGCAGTGCGGTGTACATGTCGATATTCACATTCATGTTCATCTCGCCCGTATTCGTTCTGGCGCTATGACCACCGCAGCCGCCGTTACATCCGCCTGTACCATATTCAGCACCGGCACCGAAACCAGCACCTGCTCCGCCGAATCCGCCAAAGCCACCGAAACCGGCACCTTGTGAACTGCGGGCACGACCTCCGCCGAAGAGATTTTCGAAGAAGCTGGAGAAACCGCCTCCTCCACCACCGAAGCTGCTGAAGTCGAAGCCTTCGAATGGATTTCCACCAGCGGCACCTCCGCCGGCAGCTCCATCATAGCCTCCACCACCGAAGCCTCCTACATTTTTCCACTGTTCGCCGTACTGGTCGTACTTAGCACGCTTTTCCGGATCAGAAATCACCTCATACGCCTCGTTCAGCGCCTGGAACTTAGCCTTTGCCTTTGGGTCGTTAGGATGCAAATCCGGATGAAACTGTTTGGCACGCTTGCGATATGCAGCGCGCACATCCTTCTGCGGGATGTTCTTATCTACACCGAGAATCTTGTAATAATCTACAAATGCCATAGTATAATACCTCCTATTTTTATGTTTTTTATAAGAATCCAACAAAAAGTATGCCGTAATTGCCAACTTTTTTGTAATTTTGCAGTTGAAACAAATAAATTCGAGAAAAAAGTATGAAACAGTTATTCGCAGCGCTCTTGTTGGCGCTCACTTTTAATTCGCAGGCAATGGCTCAGCCGCGCACCGTCAAACTCAGAGTGATTCAGACGAGTGATGTACATGGTTCTTTCTTCCCATACGATTTCATCAATCGTAAACCGAAGGCAGGAACCCTGGCACGCGTGTCCTCTTATGTAAACGATCTGCGCAAGACCTATAAGGACAATGTCATCCTCCTGGAGAATGGCGATATCCTTCAGGGACAACCTACCTGCTACTTCTATAATTATATCAACACCCAGGCTCGTAATGTAGCAGCTGATGTAGTCAATTATATGAAGTATGATGCCCAGGCTTTCGGTAATCACGATGTAGAGACTGGTCATGCGGTTTACGATAAGTGGATCAGGGAGTTAGATTGTCCGGTGCTGGGTGCTAATATCATTGATACCAAGACCGGTAAGCCTTATGTGAAGCCTTATATCATCCTGAACCGTGAGGGTGTGAAGATAGCCGTTCTCGGTATGTTGACTCCAGCTATTCCCAACTGGCTGACAGAGAATCTCTGGAGCGGAATGAAGTTTGAGAATATGGTGACCTGTGCCCGTAAATGGATGAAGATTATCCAGGAGAAGGAGAAGCCGGACGTTGTCATTGGTGTCTTCCACAGCGGTAAGGATGGCGGTATTGTCACTCCCGAATATGAGGAGGATGCCTCCCTGCGGGTAGCAAAGGAGGTGCCAGGCTTCGACATGGTACTCTTCGGACATGACCATACCCGCTGCAATGAGACGATCCTGAATGTGGAAGGTAAGCCTGTGGTGTGTCTCGACCCTGCCAATAATGCACTGAATGTGGCAGATGCCGAGGTGACCATTACCCTGAACAAGAAGAAGGTGAATGGCAAAAAACAGTATGTTGTGACAGACAAAAAGATAGTTGGCAGTCTGCCAGATGTGACAAAATGTCCTATTGATGAGGATTTCATGAAGGCATTCGAGCCTCAGATTGCAGAAATCAACAAGTTTGTCAGCAAGCAGATCGGAACTTTCAAGAATACCATCCACAGCCGCGAGTCTTTCTTCGGCAACTGCGCCTTCAATGACTTTATCCTCAACCTGCAGCTACAGATTACGAATGCTGATATTGCCTTCAATGCGCCCCTCCAGTTTAATTCTACCATCAAGGCGGGACCTATCTACGTTGGTGACATGTTCAATCTCTATAAATATGAGAATCAGCTCTACGTGATGCGCCTTACAGGTGAGGAGATCCGCAAGCATCTGGAGATGAGCTATGACCTCTGGGTGAATACGATGAAGAGTCCTGAAGACCATCTGCTCCTGCTCGATACCCAGACCAAGGGCGATCAGCAGCGTTTGGGCTTCAAGAACCTCTCCTTCAACTTCGACAGTGCTGCCGGCATCGATTATGAGGTAGATGTTACCAAGCCAGACGGCGAGAAGGTGAAGATTCTGCGTATGAGCAATGGTCAGCCTTTCGATGAGAAGAAATGGTATAAGGTGGCAGTGAACAGTTATCGCGGCAATGGCGGCGGAGAGCTCCTCACCCGTGGTGCCGGTATTCCAAAGGATAGTCTGGATAGCAGAATCATCTATCGCAGTGAGCGCGACCAGCGTTACTATCTGATGGAGGCTATCGAAAAGATGGGAACCGTAGATGCCAAGCCAAACAACAACTGGAAGTTTGTGCCGGAAGCATGGACCAAGCCTGCTGCCCAGCGTGACTATGAGTTGCTTTTCGGAAAGAAAAAATAATAGATTATGAAGTATTGGTTTATATTTTGCAAGACAGATATCTTGCTCGAGAAGAGAGAAGATGGAACCTATACGATTCCATGTTGTGAGGAAAGTCCGGTAGCAACCAAGCCTTGGACCCATATCCTCAACATCACACCGATGAATGACGGTACGGAAGTGAAGACTTTCACCATTCCAGAGCCCGTAACCGACAATCCGAAATATGAGATGTGCGGTTTGCGTCCTAGCTTTTACAAGCTCTCCCCAGAGTTGTATCAGAAGGCGGGAAAATGTCAGGAACTGAACTATTGGGATATGAACACACAGTTTTGCGGTGTATGCGGTTCACCTATGAAGATGTCAACAGATATCAGTAAGAAGTGTACCGAGTGTGGCAAGTCTGTCTGGCCCTCTCTCGCTACAGCCATCATCGTTCTTATCAAGAAGGGCGATCAGGTGCTGCTGGTTCATGCCCGCAACTTCAAGGGTAACTTCGATTCCTTGGTAGCCGGTTTTGTGGAAACAGGTGAAAGTCTGGAGGAAGCTGTTCATCGTGAGGTGATGGAAGAAACTGGTCTGACCATCAAGAACCTCAAGTATTTCGGTTCCCAGCCATGGCCGTTCCCAAGTGGCTTGATGGTAGGATATACAGCCGAATATGTAGATGGTGAGATTCATCTTCAGAAGGAAGAGCTTTCCCGCGGCAAATGGTTCAGCAAGGACAATCTCCCTGTTCTGCCGGAGAAATTGTCGATTGCCCGCAAGCTCATTGATGCCTGGTTGGAGAATAGAATATAAACTTTCGCAAGCAGGCTATACTCGCCCTGGACTAATGATAAGTATAGGGTAGAATCTTGAAATTAAGAAATACAGAAGAGATGAAAGAAAAACTTTGGAATGCGAATTACATCAAGGTGATGACCACCAACTTTCTGCTCTACTTTGCCTTCTATCTCCTCACCCCACTCCTACCACTCTATCTGAGTGAAACTTTCGGGGCTACGAAGGATGTGATAGGCATTGTTCTGAGCGGATATACGGTGGCGGCACTCATCATCCGTCCGTTTAGCGGATATGTGGTGGATGGATTTTCCCGTAAGAAAGTGCTGATGGTCTGTCTGACGGCTTTTGCCATCTTCTTTGCAGGATACATAGCAGCCAGTACCATCCTGATGTTTGCCATCTGCCGAACCCTGCATGGTGGACCTTTCGGAGCGGTAACTGTTGCCAACAGTACCTGTGCCATCGATGTCTTGCCTGCCAGCAGGCGCAATGAGGGTATCGGTCTTTATGGATTGAGCAACAACTTCGCCATGGCGATAGCCCCTTCCATAGGTATCTATCTGCACAATCTGGTGGGTAGCTATATGGTACTTTTCTGGATAGCCTTTGTGGTAGCCATTGCTTCTGTAGTGATAGCTGGAACGGTGAAACTCCCAGAGAAGGAAATCATCAGAAACAAGGAGAAGCTCTCGCTCGACCGCTTCTTCCTGACCCGCGCCTGGCTGTTGGCCATCAACATCTGCATGTTTGGTTTCTGCTGGGGTGTATTGAGCAACTATCTCGCCATTTACAGTAAGGAGGAATTAGGCATTACCGGAGGAACGGGTACCTATTTTGCAATCCTCTCTATGGGATTGTTCCTGAGTAGATTGCAAGGCAGAAAGGCTTTGAGTCAGGGTAAGCTGGCCCAGAATGCTGCCGAAGGAATGCTGATATCGCTCGTTGGTTTTACGATATTCGTAGCCATCAAGCATCCGATAGCCTACTATCTTTCAGCTGCATTGATAGGATTGGGAAATGGTCATCTGTATCCAGCCTTCCTGAATATGTTTATCAATGAAGCCCGCCACGACCAGCGTGGTACTGCCAACAGCAGTATCCTGACCGGTTGGGACCTGGGATTCGGAATCGGTTGTCTTCTGGGTGGTGTTGTAGCCGAGCATTTCGGTTATAGTGGTGCCTTCTGGATGGTAGCGGTCGAAAATGCCGCCGCAGTGGTATTGTTCTTTGCTGCCTCCCGGGCATTCTTTGAAAAAAGAAGACGAAACGATTAGCAAAGGAATAAAAAAGTATAAGTTTTTTCCAGGTTAAAGTTTAGCTTCTATCAAGGGCTAAACTTTTACCCTTAAGGCTAGAAATATTTTCCCTTAAGGGAATTTATATTTTTCCTTAAGGATAAATCTTTTTTTCCTTAAGGGTAATGTTTCAGCTGGTTAAACCGGCATAAAAGTCCAATTAAAGAAAAAGAGCATTCGTAAGGATTGTGGAAACAAACCCTTTCGAATGCTCTTTGCAATTTTCTTACATGCTTTCTCTCTTAGAATGGGAGATCGTCTGCGCTGCCACCTGCTGCTGGAGCTGCTGGCTGAGCTGGAGGGAATGGAGCAGTTGCACCCTGAGCAGGGGCTGGAGCTGCCTGAGGAGCCGCACTTACTGGAGGGAATGGAGAACCAACAGGCTGCATGCCACCCTGCATGGCAGCAACAGCATTAGGATCTACACGCTGCACATTCCAAGCGCGGACACTGTTGAACCAACGACCATTCCACTCGCGGGCATCCACATCAAAAAACACATTCAACTCTTCACCTGCCTGAATATTAAATTGCGCTATCTTATCTGCTCCAAATACGTCAAAACACATTTTTTTAGGATATTGATCATGCGTTTCAATTACGTATTCTTGTACTTTCCATTCATTTCCTGTCTTTGAAACTCCTCCTCTCGGTTCGAGGACTGCTATTACTTTTCCTGCTAATTCCATATTACGTTATTTAAATTCGCCACGAAAGTACACTTTTCCTTGCGAGTAAACTAATTTTTTCGCCATTTTTTGCGCTTGAACCATAATCTTTTCGTAACTTTGGCAATTGGTTTAGAGCATCCGTAGATGCATTTAATAATAAAAACAGAACAAAAACAAATATAAAAACAGCTATGAAGTTTATCGTTTCAAGTACTGCTTTATTCAGTCATTTGCAGGCTATCAGCCGTGTGATTAATTCGAAGAATGCGTTGCCTATTTTGGATTGTTTCCTCTTTGAACTGCAAGACGGAACCTTGTCTGCAACTGTTTCCGACAGTGAAACGACGATGGTCACTACGGTCGAAGTGAATGAAAGTGATATGGAC
>OFMA01002345.1_pt1 | contig 10804 bp, 4 predicted proteins | sample 1541011 | NCBI WGS metagenome assembly OFMA01 (sample SAMN04209225, study PRJEB22552) | human gut metagenome | biome: gut; material: feces | host: Homo sapiens | place: USA: Oklahoma
CCTCGGCATAGGTCAGGTAGGCCTCGGCTACACGGAAGAGGAAGAAGTCGGTGTCGGGATAGTTGTCGTTCTTGCCTACCGAGTTGTCGGTCTTGAAGTTGTTCCACTTAGCCACGGCAAAGCCAGCCTTGAAGCTGCTCAGATAGCCGTCGCCATTGTCGAGCGTACGGTCCTTGCCGTCGAAGATGGCGCGGTCGTCGTTGGCGGCAGCAGGCATCTCCGTGCAGCTGACGTTGGGTGCGTCGCCATTGGGGAAGAACTTATTGATCAAGTCCGTGCGTGCGCGGTTGCCGCCCCAGGCCTGGCCCGTGCCGTTGGTGGCCTGCGGGTAGGTGCCTGTCACGTCGGCATGCATGTCGCCATCATAGGCGCCAGCCATCAGGAAGAGCGTGCCTGCCCACGACGTGGTCGTCACGCCATCCTGACCGATGCGGAACACACCCTCGCGGGCTGCGCTCGTCTCGCCATTGTCGCCCATGAAGAGCATCTGGTAGGCGCTCCACTTGCCCACACCCGTGAGGTTGAGGTGGTAGTCAGACTTCATCACGCGCTGGGCGTAGTCGGCAGCCTTCTGCCATTGCGGAGTTCCCGTATAGACCTCGGCGTTGAGGTAGAGGCGGGAGAGCAGCATCCATACCGCAGCCTTGTCGGCACGGTAGTAGCCGGCGTCGCTGGAGGTCTTCGACTTGGCCTCGCTCATCTGCGGCTCTATCTCCAGCAGCTCCTTCTCCAGCCAGGCGTACATCTCGGCACGAGTGTAGCGCACGGGCTTTTCGAGCGTCGTGGCAAACGGCACGTTGCCGAAGGCGTCCATCAGGAAGTAGTACTCCAGGGCGCGGAGGAAGCGTACCTCGGCCGTCTTGGTGGCGTCCTTGTCGCCACACTCGTTGATGTACTGGTTGCAGTAGGAGATACCCGTGGTCAGACGGGCGAAAAGGCCGTTGAGCATCGGGTGGCTGTCGTCGTATGTATTGTAGCAGAACTCGCGGATGCCGGCGTCGCTCCAGTGGCAGATGGCCTCGTCGGTGGTCATCTCGTTGGAATTCCAAAGCTGGCGGATGAAGCCTGCGGTACCGCCATCGAGACCGTCGATGTCGCATTGGTCGTCGCCCGTGCTATTGCCGGACATGGCCAAGTTGGCGTAGCACTTGTTGAAGAGTGCCGTCGGGTTGACCTGCGTGTTCATGTTCGGGTCGATGGGCTTGACGTCCAGGTCGCCCGTGCAGGAAGCCATGCCCAGAAGTGAGAGGGAGACGGCTGCTGCAGAAAGTAGGTTCTTTATATTCTTGTTCATGATGTTATTATCGCTGATGAGGGGTTAGAAGTTGAGGTTCAGACCAAGAATGACGGAGAACGGACGCGGATAGAGGTTGTCGTCGAAACCGTTGAACACCTCCGGGTCGATGCCGTCGTAGTTGGTGATGGTGAACACATTGGAAGCCGTGGCATAGGCGCGGCCTGAGAGACCATGCCATCCGCTGGTCTTGAAGAGGCTGGCGAAGCTATAGCCCAAGGTGATGTTGTCCAACTTCAGGAACGAGGCGTTGTGGATCCAACGGTCGGTGAGGTTGGAGGTGACATCGTCGGTCTGCCAGTCGTCGGCAACGGCCTGTGTGGTCTTGTTGCACATGAAGTTGCTGGAAGCCCAGAGGGCGTTCGGGCTGACATTCTTGAAGCCTTGGCTGATGTTGTCAAACACATAGTTGCCAATGTTGGCACGCAGAGTGAAGCCGAGGTCCCAGTTCTTGTACTCCAGGCGGGAGGACAGACCCATCGTGACGGGAGGCGTCGGCGACTTGTAGAAGTAGCGGTCCTCATTGGAGATCTTGCCATCGCCATTGCGATCGACCATCGCACCCTCGATAGCCTTGCCGTTCTTGTCGTAGGCCTGCTGATAGACCCAGAAGGAGTTGGCGGGATTGCCCACAGCGTTATACTCCAGGTACTTGTCGGTACCGATCACGATACTCGTGTTAGGCACGGGGAGTCCGTCTGAGCTGGCACCCGTGAGGTCGTCGATGCGGTTTCTGTTGTAAGTGAAGTTGTAGTCGATGGTCCAGTACCAGTCTTTCGTCTGGATGGCCTTCCAAGACAACGTCACCTCCACACCCGTGTTGCTGAGCGTACCGATGTTCTGCCAAGCCTGGTTGCGGAAGGCTGAGAGAGCCTGTGTCGGAGCGTAGTTGAGCAGGTCGGTGGTCTTGCGGTAATACCAATCGACCGTACCCGTGAGGCGCTGGTCAAGGATACCCCAGTCCAAACCGATGTTGTACGTGGTCGTGGTCTCCCACTTCAGGTCAGGCGTATAGTTGTCCGGACGATTGAGCGTACCGTCGCCGTCTTCGGGGTAGTAGGCACCCGTGCCCTGGTTGCGCGTATAGGTCGGGATCCAGGCATAGTCGTTGTTCACGTCCTGCTGACCCGTCATACCCCATCCGAGGCGGAGCTTCAAGTCAGAGAGCCAAGAGATCTCCTTGAGCTTGTTCTCCTCGCTGGCCTTCCAAGCGAAGGCAAATGACGGGAACCATGCCCAGTGCTCCTTGAAGCGTGAGGATCCGTCGTCACGAACGGTTGCAGTGAGATAGTAGCGGTCCATGAAGCTCCAGTTGGCACGACCGAAGAAGGAAACGAGGTAGTTCTCAGTCTTATAGGCCTTCGTTGACGGATTGTAAATCTGTCCGGCCAGCGATCCCGTGATCTCGTTGCCGTTGGCATCGACGAGCGGCTGACCCCAATGGTCGACATAGGTGCCGGTCTTGGTGTTGCCCGCGCCATAGATGCCCCAGTAGTTGTTGTCTGTGCCACGATAGAAGCGCTGGTACTCATAACCACCCATGATGTCGATGTGGTGCTGGTGAGCGTCGTTGAAGTCGTGGTAGTACTGGGCGTAGGCCGAGAGCGAGAGGTTGCGCTTCACGATGCGCTCCCATCCGTGGCTGCCGTAGTAGCTGTCGTTGTTGCTCTGGTAGGCCGGCGAGATGTCTGTATTCTGCTTACCGCTTGCGATGTCGGCACCCAGCGTGGCGTGGAGGCGGAGATCCTCAAATCCGTGTACCTTGTAGTCGAAGTCTGCGCTGCCGATAAACTCGCGGCTATGTGCGACGTCGTTCTTCTCGTTGAGCACGGAGAGCGGGTTGCGCGTGGCCAGCTCGTTGTAGGTGTACATCCAGTTGGGGTCGCTATAGTTGCCCGACTTCGGCCAGGCGAAGTAGCCGTGGAAGTTGTTCAGCGTCTGGTTGAGGTTGTCTCCGAAGAATTTTCTGTGATACTCGGAGGTGTAGCCATACGGGCTCTGCGTCGGGTCCATATTGACAGCCGCGCCTACGGCCGATCCGTCTGCGTAACGGTTCTTGGCGTACATGCCCTTGGCGTTGAGCGTGATGTTGAGGTGGTTGTTGAGGAGCGACGGGGTGAGGGTGACAGAAGCCGTAGCACGCTGGAAGCGTGAGGTCTTCAGGATACCCTGCTCGTCGGTGAAACCTGCGCTCACACGATAGGGGAGAGCCTGGCCTACTGCGCCGCTGACCGTCAGGTTGTGGTCATGGCTGATGGACGTCTGATAGATCAGGTCCTGCCAGTCGGTGTCTGCCGTACCCAGGGCACGGTAGGGGTCGCTGTCCTCGCCCCACTTGCTGCGGATGAGGTCGCGGAATCCGGCTGCGTCGAGCACGTCGATGGTCTTCTTCTTCCAGCCGAGCGTCACGCTACCGTTGTACGATACCTTCACGTCGCCCGCGTGGCCCTTCTTTGTCGTGATGATGATGACACCATTGGAACCGCGGCTACCGTAGATGGCGGTGGCAGAAGCGTCTTTCAGCACGTTGAAGGACTCGATGTCCTGCGGGTTGATGGCCGAGAGGATGTTGGCCACACCTTTCACACCATTGTTGTCGATAGGCACGTTGTCGATGACGATCAACGGATCATTGCTGGCGTTGAGGGACGAGCCGCCACGGATGCGGATGTTGGACTTGGCGCCCGGCGTACCATTCTCGCTGGTGATAGCCACACCGGCCACCTTACCCACGAGCAAGTCCTGGGCGTTGACCACAACACCCTTGTTCTTGCCGTCTGGTTTCAAGGCGGCGACAGATCCAGTCAGGTCCTTCTTCTTGACCACGCCGTAGCCGATGACGACCACCTCGTTGAGCGACTGGGCCGCGTCATCCTGCATGGTGATGACCATGTTGTCCTGCGCCGTCACTTGCTGCTTCTTGTAGCCGATGTAGGAGATGGTCAAGGTCTGTCCGGGTTGCACGCTGAGCGAGAAGTTACCGTCCAAGTCGGTCACGGTACCATTGCTCGTTCCGTTGATCAGCACGCTCGCGCCGATAATCGGCTCGCCGGAAGCATCTTTCACGGAGCCTTTCACCGTACTTTGGGCGAAAGCACCTACTGAGAGAGCTAAGCCCGCTGCTAGGGCCAGCATTCTCGCAGGGAATTTGGGTTTAACCTGCTTCATCTTTTTGCTTTTTTGTTAGTTATTTATAAATGTAATGATTACCTTTAAAAATGACCTTCATACCCTCCGTGGGGATTTCCTACATGCCCTCCGTGGGGGATTTCTGCATGCAAAATTAGGATTTTGAGTGTTATTAAATACTATTTTTTACGAAAAATCGTTTGTTATATTGTGCAAAGGTTTGCATTGACGATCGTCAAGTTATGTCCTTGATAGAAATCAATAAATGATAGTATAATCGTATTTTTGCAACATAAAAACAGACAATAGTCCGCCATTACACTCAAAACATGAAAGATCAGCCCATACTGACGATGAAGGATATGGCCGAGGCCTTGGGAGTCTCAGTATCGACCATTTCCCGTGCGTTGAAGGATAATCCTCGCATCAGTCCTGAAAAGCGAGAGGCCATCCAAAGGTTTGCGCGCGAACATCATTTCTCTCCCAATCCGTTGGCAGAGTCGCTGCGCAAGAGCCGCACGGAGGCGCCCAAGCTCATCGGAGTCATCATCCCCGAGTTTGTCCACTACTATTTCGCCTCCGTTCTCACGGGTATCGAGGAGGCGGCCTGGGAACGGGGCTACCGCATCCTGGTCGCCACGAGCAACGAGCGCTACGACCGCGAGGTAGAGATATGCCAGTCCTTCTATGAGAACCGCGCCTGCGGCATCATCATCTCCCAGGCCAAGGACACGAAGCGCTATGACCACTTCACGGAACTCATGAACCATGGCGTCCCCATGGTCTTCTACGACCGTATATGTACGGGCGTGGACGCGTCGCGCGTGGTGGTAGACGACTACATGGGGGCGTTTACTGCCGTTAGCCATCTGATCAAGACGGGCTGTCGTCGCATTGCCTACTATAGTTCGCCGATGAACTTGGAGATTTCCAAAAATCGCTATAACGGGTGGCATGACGCCTTGGTGCGCAATGGCTTGCCGGCTGGCAACGACCTGTTGTTCATGTGCGACAACCGCGAACAGGCGGAGTGTATCACCCCCGACGTCCTCTCCCGCGAGCAGATACCCGACGCGTTCTTCGCTACCAACGACGATACGGCCATCGGCATCCTCTATACGGCCAAGCGGATGGGCTACCGTGTGCCCGAGGACCTGTCGATCTGCGGGTTCACCAATGGCGAGCGTGCCATCGCCTGCGATCCGATGCTCACGACCGTCGAGCAGCGAGGCCGGGCCGTGGGCGAGGAGGCTGCCCGCATCCTCATAGGACAGGTGGAGGGCACCATTCCCAAGGACAAGGTCGAGCGACGTGTCATTCGTACCCGTCTCGTCCTGAGAGGCACGACACGATAGCCGGTCCGCCCCTGCCAAAAGACAACAACAACCGACAACAATAACTGAAACATACATGAAACAGAAACCCGATTTGAGTTTTCGGAAGCTGTGGGATCTCAGCTTCGGATTCTTTGGCGTACAGATAGCCTACGCCCTGCAGAGCGCGAATATCGCGCGCATTTTTGCCACGCTTGGTGCCGATCCCCACTCGCTGAGCTATTTCTGGATCCTCCCGCCCCTGATGGGCATCCTCGTCCAGCCTATCGTTGGATCTTGCAGCGACCGCACCTGGACGCGCTTTGGCCGTCGCATCCCCTATCTCTTTGTCGGCGCGGCCGTGGCGGTACTCGTCATGTGTCTCCTCCCCAATGCGGGCAGCTTCGGCATGGCGGTCTCCGCAGCCATGGTCTTCGGCCTCGTCACGTTGATGTTTCTCGACACGAGCATCAATATGGCCATGCAGCCGTTTAAGATGCTCGTCGGCGACATGGTCAACGAGAAGCAGAAGGCCCTGGCCTATAGCATACAGAGTTTTCTTTGCAATGCGGGATCACTCGTCGGCTATGTCTTCCCGTTCTTCTTCACCGCCTTGGGCATTGCCAATACCGCGCCCTCGGGTGTCGTCCCCGATTCTGTGATCTGGTCGTTCTATGTGGGTGCAGCCATCCTTATCCTCTGTGTCATCTATACCACGATGAAGGTGAAGGAGTGGAATCCGCAGGAATACGCCAAGTATAATGGAGTTACCGAAGATGCCGAGAAGAAGGAAGAAGGCAAGGCCGACTGGATAAGCCTTCTGAAGAACGCTCCCTCTACCTTCTGGAAGGTGGGACTGGTGCAGTTCTTCTGCTGGGCAGGCTTCCTCTATCTGTGGAACTATTCTACGGGTGCCATTGCCGAGACCGTATGGAATACTACCGATGCCAGCACCAAGGCATTCCAGGATGCCGGCGACTGGGTGGGCATTCTCTTTGCCGTTCAGGCTGTGGGCAGTGTGCTGTGGGTGGTAGTGCTTCCCCAGTTCAAGAGTTCCAAGATGGCTTATGCGGTCAGCCTGATTATCGGTGGTGTGGGCTTCGCCCTTATCCCATTCCTGCACGACAAGTACCTGCAGTTCATTCCGTTCCTGATGATTGGTGCTGGCTGGGCAGCTATGTTGGCGATGCCTTTCACCTTTGTTACCAATGCTTTGCAGGGATATGGTCACATGGGTGCTTATCTCGGCCTGTTTAACGGAACCATCTGTATCCCTCAGATTGTGGCTGCCATCTGCGGTGGAACTGTCCTGAGTCTGGTGGGTTCTCATCAGAGCGATATGATGATTGTGGCAGGTATCCTGCTGATTGCGGGTGCGCTGTCTGTGAGTATCATCAAGTATAAGAAATAGGTGTAAGTAACAGAGTGAACGATTAATTGATTGTTTCTACGGAGTGGGGAATGTGCAAACGTTTGCAAGGTTTGTGTGAGAAAAAATGCAAATTTCTGATACGTTTTTCATACGTTTTTCTTACCTTTGTAGCAGCAAATATAAATTATAACATTTTCAAGAGTCTTTAAGAGTCTTATGACAGTACAGTTTAATATTGAGTATAAAGCAATGTTCGGCGAACAGATCGTCGTAAACATTCAGACGGAGGAAGGTGAACTGAAACTTCCTCTCGAGACAACAGATGGTGAAAGATGGGCATGCGACTGGTGTGTTGAATCACCAGAAAAATCGTATACCTATTATTATAGTGTAGAACGTGAAGGTAGAGCAGTCAAGACCGAATGGCTTATGATTAAGCATCAGCTCGAAGTAAATGCCAAGAAGGCTGCGGCTTATACCCTTTACGATCATTGGAAGACTATGCCTGAGGATGCTTTCCTCTACAGCAGTGCCTTTACCGATTGCATCAATCATCAGGTTCCACAGGTGATGAAGCCGGAAACGGGCAGCAAGATTGTGCGTCTGATAGTCCGTGCTCCTCAGCTTCGCGATGGTGAGCGTCTGGGTGTATTGGGTGCAGATAAAGCTTTGGGTGCTTGGGATGTGCAGAAGATTCTTCCGATGACTCAGCATACCTATAATGAATGGGTGGCTGATATTGATGCGACTCATCTTGAGGGCAGTCATCTGGAGTTTAAGTTCGTGGCTTTCAGAAATGCAAAGAACGAGCTTCTCTGGGAAAACAGCATGAACAGAACCGTGGATTTGCCGGAGATGAAGGCAGGTGAGTTGGTATCTTATGAACTCGACCAGGCTTCCTTCGCTCTGTATAACCGCAAACTTGCCGGAACGCAGGTGCCTGTATTCTCATTGCGTACCCGTAAGAGTGCCGGTATCGGTGATTTCGGTGACCTGAAGACCATGATTGATTTTGTGGCTTCTACCGGTCAGAAGGTGCTCCAGCTCCTTCCTATCAATGATACCACCATCACTCATACATGGACTGACAGTTATCCATACAGCTGCATCAGCGTCTTCGCTATTCATCCGCAGTATGCCGACCTCCATGCTCTCCCTGAGCTGAAGAATGCCAAGGCTCGTGCTGAGGCTGAGATGACACGTGCTGAGTTGAACGCACTGGATAAGATAGATTACGAGAAAGTAAATGATTTCAAGATAAATTATTTGCGCCAAATCTTCAATCAGGAAGGTGAAAAGATGATGAAGACAGCCGAATACAAGGCTTTCTTCCAGGATACAGAACTGTGGCTGGTTCCTTACGCACAATATTCATACCTGCGTGATAAGAATGGTACGGCTGATTTCAACCAGTGGCCAGATCATCAGGTATGGGATGAGGCTGAGCGCAAGGCGCTTGCCGACCCTAAGACTGCTGCTTACAAGAACGTGGCGTTCTTCTATTTCGTACAGTTCGTACTGGACCGACAGATGCAGGAGGCTCACGAGCATGCCAAGACTAAGGGCGTTATTTTGAAGGGTGATATTCCAATCGGTGTAAACCGCAATGGTTGCGATGTATGGACGGAACCTAAATACTTCAACCTCAAAGGTCAGGCGGGTGCTCCACCAGATGACTTCTCTGCCAATGGTCAGAACTGGGGATTCCCTACCTATAACTGGTTTGAGATGCTGAAGGATGGCTGCCAGTGGTGGAACCGCCGTTTCAAGAACATGGCAAGATACTTTGATGCTTACCGCATCGACCACGTATTGGGCTTCTTCCGTATCTGGGAGATTCCGGTACATAGCGTACATGGATTGCTCGGACAGTTTGCACCGGCGCTTGCTATGAGCCGTGAAGAGATAGAAAGCTATGGTTTGCACTTCCAGGAAGACCGTTTCACCCGTCCGTTCATTACCGATTGGGTATTGGACCGTGTGTTCCATGAGCGTGCCGGCGAGGTAAAGGAGAAGTATCTCGACCGTCTGGATGACGAACGTTATCAGATGAAGCCTGAGGTAGATACCCAGCGCAAGGTAGAAGCACTCTTTGCTGACGCAACAGATGAGAAGGAACTCTGGCTGCGTGATGGCTTGTATGCCCTGATTAGCGATGTACTCTTCGTACGCGATCATACCAACCCTGGCGTCTTCCATCCACGTATCTCAGCCCAGCTCGACTTTATCTACGAGTCGCTCTATGATAATGACAAGGCTGCGTTCAACCGCCTTTACAACGACTATTTCTATCGCCGCAACAACCAGTTCTGGTATCAGGAGGCGATGAAAAAGTTGCCTAAACTGGTTCAGGCTACCCGCATGCTGGTTTGTGCCGAAGACCTCGGTATGGTGCCAGACTGTGTGCCTTGGGTAATGGACGAGTTGAAGATATTGAGTCTGGAACTCCAGAGCATGCCAAAGGATCCATCGGTTAAGTTCGGACATCTGAGCCGTAACCCATACCGCTCGGTATGTACCATTTCGAGCCACGATATGCCTACTCTGCGCATGTGGTGGGATGAGAATGTCCAGCGTACCCAGGAGTATTACAATACGATGCTCTACCGTCAGGGACCAGCACCTCATCCACTCCCAGGCTGGTTGGCTAGTGACATCATCAGCCGCCATCTCACCTCTCCATCCATGCTCTGCATATTGAGCATCCAGGACTGGTTGGCTACCGATGAGGCTCTCCGTCTACCAGATGCCGATGCCGAGCGTATCAATATCCCGGCTAACCCTAAGCATTACTGGCGTTATCGCATGCACCTCAACATAGAGGATCTGGCTGCTGACAAGCGTTTCGTGCAGAGTATCACCGAAATGATTTCGCAGTCTGGAAGAGTCTAACTAACATGATTATATATACAGTGCAAACGTTTGCACACTCATTTGCAGAAAAATACCCTCCCAAAACGTGGAGGGTATTTTTGTTTTTTGTATCTTTGCACTATCTTAAGAATAAACAGATAATGATTGAGATAAACTAACGAAGATTCAAAAACAAGAATAAACAACAACTGAACAGTATGAAAAAACTGAATGTATTAGTGATGGGTCTCTTGCTTCCTATGTTGGCAGCAGCCCAGACCATAAAGTCGCCTAACGGCAATGTCTCGGTAACATTCTCTTTGACCGAAAAGGGACAGCCTACCTATGAGATGAGCTATAAGGGAAAGACTGTATGCAAGCCATCCCACTTAGGATTGGAACTGGCTAAGGATAAACATGCCTCTAAGGGCATGGAGGAAACCAGCCTGATGGATGGTTTTACTGAAACCGGCAGCAAGACATCGACCTTCGATGAAACCTGGAAGCCGGTATGGGGCGAGACCGCTACCATCCGCAACCATTACAACGAGATGGAGGTAAACCTGAACCAGGCTGCTTCTAAGCGTAACATCACCATCCGTTTCCGTGTATATGATTATGGTATGGGCTTGCGCTATGAGTTCCCACAGCAGGAGAGTCTGAATTATTTCGTCATCCAGGAGGAGCATACCCAGTTTGCCATGGCAGGCGATCATACCGCTTACTGGATTCCTGGTGATTATGATACACAGGAGTATGATTACAACATTACTCCATTGACAGGCATTCGCCCAATTATTGCGAAAAACCGTGAAGCTTACAAGAGCAATTCATCTACCACCG
>OFMA01002356.1_pt1 | contig 10763 bp, 8 predicted proteins | sample 1541011 | NCBI WGS metagenome assembly OFMA01 (sample SAMN04209225, study PRJEB22552) | human gut metagenome | biome: gut; material: feces | host: Homo sapiens | place: USA: Oklahoma
ATAACAGAGAAGCCATCTGATATTACTGTGCTAGATTTCTTTGCAGGTAGTGCCACAACATTAGACGCTATTATGAAAATGAATGATGGTGATGGAGGACATCGAAAAGGTATTCTTGCTACTAATAATGAGAATAACATTTGTGAAGAAGTTGCTCATCCACGCATCTATAAAGTTATTAATGGTTATACAACTATTAAGGGACATACTCAGGTTCCTGGCTTAACCCGCAACAACCTTCGTTATTACAAGACAAAGTTTGTGCCTCGTGATAAGAGTCCGAAGAATCTGCGTAATTTGATGGCACTCTCTACAGATATGCTTTGCATCCACAACGATACATATATCGAGAAGCCATTTGCTGGCAAGAACATCAACAACAAGATTGCTCGCTATTTCGAGAGCAATGATGGAACTAAGCGACTGCTGGTGATTTATCGCGCTGAGGCTATTCAAGCCCTGGTAGAGTTGATGAAGCAGGAATTCAAGAATGGCGAAAGTAAGGAGAACGGCAAACTCATGATCTATGTCTTCTCGCCAAACGGCTATGCTTATGATGATGAGTTTGAGGATGTGGCAGAATATATCTCGCTTTGTGCTATGCCTGATGCCGTATTGAATGCTTATCGCAGAGTTTTGCCAAAGAAGCATCAAGCACAACTCCTGGATGATGTTGCAGAAGAAACGGATTCAGAAGCGAGAACAGTCGAAGAATCGGATTTATTTCAAAATCAAACATATACAATGGCAGCAAGTGAAATCAAAGATAACAGGGAAGGAGGCGACGAATGAAACAGATACAATATCAGCAGAAAGCAGTCAAGGAATTGGTAGATAAGACCATTGATCTGCTTACTTATTCTGGTATGCGCCATACACTCGTATTCAAGGCTCCAACTGGTGCCGGCAAGACGGTGATGGCATCAGAAATGTTGCTCCAACTGAATGCTGAGTTGAGAGACCGTACGGATGTTCCTTATAAAGAGTTGGCATATATTTGGATTGCTCCCAACAAGCTTCATGAACAGAGCTACTTTAAGATGGAATCCTTCTTTACGGAAGGACAGGAGTTGCATCCTGTCATCTATGACGACCTCGACCATTCTGCCGAAGGCTACATCCATCCGGGAGAAATCCTTTTCGTCAATTGGGAGAGTATCAATAAGGATAATGCCGTGATGATACGTGATACGGAGCAGAGTGCTTCGCTCTATGATCTTACTCGCAGAACCCAGGAAGAACAGAATATTCCTATCGTCGTTATTATCGACGAAGAGCACATGTTTGCCAGCAAACTCGCCAACAAGACAGAGAAGGTGTTGAAGAACATCAATCCAAAAGTTGAGCTTCGTATTTCGGCAACCCCTGAGACAAAAGGCGATTTGGATGTGAAAATACCTAGAGAGGCTGTTGTTAGAGAAGGTATGATTAAACAGGGCGTGGTATTGAATCCAGCCTTGAACTTTACGGATCCGAATGGCTCTTTGAACCAGCATCTGGTGAGCCTTGCCTTGAAGAAACGGGAAGAGTTGGCTGAGGCTTATCGCAAGATAGGTGTTCATATCAATCCTCTGCTGCTTATTCAGTTGCCTAATGATAAAGATAAGATGGATAAGGATGATGAAAGTATCAAGGAAGAGGTGATGCAATATCTGGACACCATCAAGAATATCAATGTTGACAATGGCAAGTTGGCGATATGGCTCAGCAACGAAAAGGAGAATCTGGATGGTATAGAGAAACCGGATAATCTGACCGAGGTGTTACTCTTCAAGCAGGCCATCGCTCTGGGATGGGACTGCCCTCGTGCCGCTGTGCTCCTCATCTTCCGAAAGATAGAGAGTTTTACTTTCACCGCTCAGACCGTGGGACGCATTCTTCGTATGCCTGAGCAGCATTTCTATGAGGACGATCGACTGAATTGGGGGTATGTATATACCAATCTCAGCAAAGACATCATCAAGATTGTGCAAGATGATATGGACTATATGTCGAATATTCATGCTGTTCGTCGAGAGAATCTATGCAATGTGGTGCTGCGTTCTGAATATTGTGAGCGTCCTGCCATTGCACGTAAGCGACTGGGACCAGATTTCAAGAAGGTACTTGCAAAAGTCTTTGAAGATATTCTTCTGGTTAAGAACCGCCAGTTATCTCTTTTCACGATAGATGACTTGGAGGGCAATGTGGATGAAGAAGATTCCGAAGATGTTGAGGCTGCAGAGAGCATTTATGCCAAAAACAGAAAGGCATGTGAGGATAAGATTACCTTTAAGGTAAGAAGCATTGGAATCGATTTGATAGAGGATGTCAGTATCACGGGCGAGACTGGTGAGACTCATGTGGATAAGAAGGCAAGATATGTCCGCACGATGCAGGAATTGAACAATTCATTCAATGCTTTCTGTGCCAAGTGTATTGGTTCGAAGTTTGAGAAGGTGAGTGTCACGACATTGGCTTTTGCCTTGAAGGAACTGATGGAAGACTTGTTTGAACTCTTCGAGACGGATGCCGTGAAGGTGATTCTTTATTATGGTAATAAGGAGGTATTTGCAGATTTGATAGACCGTGCCTTGAATCGTTATCAGAAGATTCTTGAGGAACGACAGAATCAGCAGAATGCAAAGTATTATAAAGCTTATGACTGGGAGGTTCCTGTGGAACGACTTTATAAGGAAGAAAGTCATCACATCAAGGATGAGGTACGAGATCATGCTCTTCTGCCATTTGTAGAATTAAAGAATGCCTCTAAGCCTGAAGAGCGTTTCGAAGCTTTCCTGGAATCCAACAAGGAGTATATTGACTGGTGGTATAAGAATGGTGATGCCGGCAGGCAGCATTATGCCATCAGTTATGAGAACAAGGAGGGGCATAAAGCCCTCTTCTATGTAGATTTCGTGATTCGCATGAAGAATGGTCAGGTCTTCCTCTTCGATACCAAGAGTGCTGGAAGTGATGTGGATGCCGTAGAAAAGCATAATGCCCTCATCGACTATATGGCGAGCGAAGAGAACAAGGACAAGCATCTGAAGGGTGGCATCATCATCGAGAGAAATAACAACTGGAAGTACTGTCCGCTGAAGATAGAGAACACTACAGACATTGTGGAGTGGGATAGCTTCTATCCGAAAGAATATAAATAAGTCATAAACGCTACATATTATAATAAGGTGTAATAACGATGGCAAAGGGACTAGATGGAAAGTTCTTGCACTATGGCATCCGAAAGGAAGACCTCGACCTGATCAGGACGCTATGCGAGAAGCATGAGATTGACTTCGACTGGATGAGTGAGGAAATCCTACGCAAATATCATGCAGCCAAGGTGGATAAGATAGAAATGAATGACGAGGATACTGAGAAGATTATCGCCGAGGCGATTTCTCAGATCAAGTAAAGAACCAAGAATGAAGAACGAAGAGTGAAGAATAGATTATGATTATCAAAAGAATCAAAATCAAGAACTATAAGACTTATCTGAGTCTTGACTTGGATTTGTCGGTGAACCCCGATCAGCCCATCATCCTGATAGGTGGTATGAACGGTGGTGGTAAGACCACGCTGTTCGAGGCAATCTGTGGGGCTCTTTATGGACTTAAGATTCAGAACAAGGCGCATTTTCAGGAACTCCTGAACAATGGTGCCTTGGGAAAGGTGGAGCCTACCATCGTGCTTGAACTCTCTTTCGAAGGTATGGTGCTCGGACGTAAGCAGCAGTATCTGCTGCGTCGTACTTATAAGCTTAATCCTGCCAACAAGCCTGTGGAGAATGTGCTGCTCAATATGGATGGCACGCCTTTCTCCTATGTCACGGCTACGCCTCCGCAGCAGCGTGCCATTAACGAGCAGCAGGTGAACAAAATCATCAAGGCAAACCTGCCGCAGGAACTCAGCAAGTATTTCCTCTTTGATGCCATGCAGTCGAGCGAGCTCTTGAAGGAGAATGTCTTTGCCCAAATCATCAAGGATAATATCCAGAATGTGATGGGATTCAACAAGTATCTGCAATTGAAAAATGCTGCCGAGCATCAGCAGCAGGAATGGGCGGCAAGGAGACTGGAGGCGCAGAAGGAGGCAGAAGAATATAATGGGCTTTGCGAACAGCGCAACCAACTGGTGGCTTTACAAGAGGAGAATACCAAGCTACAGGATGATAAGTACAAATATCTGGTTTCCATTCAGGCAGAATATGATGCCGCCAAGGAAGGTGCCAAGGATTCTGCCGAGACTGCACGAAAGATTCAGGATCTGGAGGCCAGCGTGAAGGATACGCAGGAGTTGTCAAAGCGGTATAATGCCCAATTGAAGCAGGTGGTGGAGACTTTGGAAATCAACGTGTTCTTTCCGAAACTTGCACAGGGAATCACAAACGAGGTGAATGACATTATCCGACAGAAAGAAGCCTTGAAGCAGGAACGTGAAGGGGTGCTCTCCCTGGAGCAGATGCGTGAGGTAACTACCAAGATTCTTGGTTATCTGAAATCAAAGTGCCTCTGTCCGGATTCCGTGGAGGATGACGAAGTGGTGGCTTACCTGAAGAGTCAGCAGGAAGCTTTGCAGCGCAAGGACGACTATGCTTTCCTGGATGAAAGCGAGTTTGATGCGCTCAAGAATCTGCTGGGTGCCAATGCTGTGAATGAGTTTATCGCCCTTAATGACAGTCGTTATGATTTGGAAAAGCGGTTGGAGAACTATGATAATCAGCAGAGTCAGATTGCTCTGCTCCGTCGTAGCATGGTAAGCGGCAATACCGAAATCATCAAGGCATACGAGGAGGCTAGCCGTGAACTCGAAATCTTGAAGAAGGAGGCGGATGACAGAAAGATGAGCATTGAGAAACTGGAGCGGAAGATTCACCAGTTTGATGTGCAGATACAGCAGGAACCAGATGTGAAATATGACATGTTGGTGAAACTGAAGCCTTTCTTTGAGGATGTTGCCGACACTCTGCTCAAACGCAAGAAGGAGAAGATTGAGGAGGATATGAAGGAGCAACTCAACAAACTCCTCATTTCCTACAAGGGCTGCATCGCCAAGGTGGAGCTGTCAGACAGTATGGAGAATTTCACCATCCGTCTCTATCACAAGGCAGGAAATGAAATCTCGCTCAACCAATTGAATGCGGCATCCAAGCAAATCTTTATCCAGGTGTTGCTGAAGGTGCTTCGAAATCTGGGCGACTATAATCCACCTGTGATGATAGATACCGTGATGGGCGTATTGGATGAGGAGAGCCGTGATGTGTTGATGGAAGAATACTTCCCGGGACTTGCCGAGCAAACCATCCTGCTCTGCACCACTTCGGAAATCAGAAAGGATAAGGATTACATGAAGCTGGAACCATTCCTCTCCCGTTCTTATACACTGGTAAGAGATGTGGAAAGTCAGAGCACCCACGTGGAGGAAGGATACTTTGGAGTAATGTGTAATGAATAATGTTTCATATTGACGGAGCAATATAAATATGGAAGTAGCATTAGAGAATATACGACAGGCAGAAGGTATGGTAGAAGCCATCATGCCTTTGAAGGAGAAACTGGAGAAGCGTTTGAACCTTTCGCGGCAAGTGGAAGGGGAGAGGGATGCCATGCTAACCCTGAATAAGGTGATGCGAATCTGTCTGATAGCCAGTTTGAGCTTAACGGAGAAGAGAAGTGTGGATGGTTTGGGAGATATCGTATTGTCGAAATCTTCTCAGCGCATCATGCCTAGTTTCTTTACCAAGGACAATAAGAAGTCGCTCTTTTCGGCTTTGTTGAAGTTGAGATATAGAGATTGTGAGGTGGATTGGCAGAATGCCAGTATCGTGGGTCGCATCGTGGCGAAGGAAATCTATCGGGGTATCGCTTATCTTTCGGAAGATGAGAATCTGAATGCTTTCCTCTTTGCTGCAAGCGACAGGCGACATGGCGGAAGTGGCATTCCTGCCCTGGAGTTGCTGATAGGCGAGTATGCAGAGGATATGGAAGCGAAACTGAATATCAACGGACGTTCGGTATCGAATGCACAGATTCTGGTGGCTGGTACCACGGGTTCAGGTAAGACCAATCTGCTGGCTGTGTTGATTCAGCAGTTTCGTAATCTCTCCACGGAAACGCCTTATCCCGTCAATTTCCTCTTGTTCGATTACAAGGGTGAGTTCTCTGACCCCTCGAATGCCAACTGGCTTGTTCATTTCGATGTAGATAGGAGTTGTATTCTCGATCCTGTGGTTGCGCCATTGCCTTTTACGCCGTTCAAGGATTTTACGGACAGGACCATCAACGAAATCAATCTCTATTCCACGGAGATGGCTGGTGCTCTCTGTGCTGTAGATCGTGCAACAGTCAGCGCATCTATGAGTAATCGACTGAGTGAAGCCATTGTTGAGGCTTATAAGCAGACGGCAGGCAAGCCTATCACTTTTGAGCTGATGCTGATGAAGTATCAGCAGAGAATGCAGAATCCGGATAAGGATGACAGCATCACTTCGGTTTTGAAGCAGTTGATTCGCAATCATCTGTTTGCATCGGAAGATAAGGTGAATCTGATAGATGAGTGTTTTGTCGTGAAGATGGATGCTTTCCCGAAAGATGGTCCGATAGCCAGGGCTATCGTGTATTTCATCATTTCTAAGCTCAATAATATCTATGAGCTGTTGCCGAAGCAGGCGGTGAATGAGGATTATGTACAGATTCGCCACTTCACGATTATCGATGAGGCTCACTATATGCTGGACTTTGATAATCAGCCGCTTCGCAATCTGATTGCTGTGGGTAGAAATAAGGGGTTGAGCATTATCTTTGCCACTCAAAACATGGATAGTTACAAGAGTAAGTTTTTCGATTTCTATGCCAATGCACAGTATCCGCTCATTATGAAGCAGCAGACGATTTCGGACAGTATCATCAAGGACCTCTTTGGTGTGTCGGGTAAAGATTTCCAGGAAATCAAGTCGGCGATAGCTGGTTTGCAGAAAGGCGAGTTGATTATCAAGGATCATACGATGGCTGCCCTTGGTTTGGGCGGTAAACCGTATAAGAAAATAAAGGTGACGCATCTTTGGGGAACTGCTACACATTATATGCCTAGTTGCCCCTGATTTACAACAAACTTTAACGCTGTTGCCGCTGATTTGCGACAAAAAAGTAGTATCTTTGCCCCTGATTTGAAACAAATGCGTATGTTTAGACGAAATATCATCAGTAAACTGGAGGCTTGGAAGCAAGACAAAAAGCATAAGCCCCTTATCCTGAGAGGAGCTCGACAGGTTGGTAAGACAACTGTGGTCAATGAGTTTGGCTCTCAGTTTGATAATTATCTATATTTCAATCTGGAAAGAAATGAGAATGCCAAGTTGTTCGAGATGGAGATTCCTTTAGACGACCTGGTGAATATGCTGTATGCCAGTGTCGGTAAGGTTAAGAAAGAAGGAACTACCCTTGTTTTCATCGACGAGATTCAGAATTCTCCTAAAACCATAGCACTTCTTAGGTATTTCTATGAACAGAGACCTGATTTGTATGTTATTGCAGCTGGCAGTCTGTTGGAGAATCTGGTGGATGTTAAAGTCAGTTTCCCTGTGGGAAGAGTACAGTATCTGGCTTTGCGACCTTGTTCGTTTTCTGAGTTCCTGGGGGCTATCGGCAAGTATAATCTGCTTGCCGTACTCTCGCAGAAGGCAGAATATACGGTTGCCTTCCATGAACAGTTGATGCATCTTTTCAATCAATATACTATTGTGGGAGGGATGCCTGAAGCAGTGCAGCAGTATGCTGAAACCCAAGATGTCATTGGTATCGAAGATGTTTATGAAACTCTGGTGCAAGCCTATAAGGATGATTCTGAAAAATACGTCAGAGGCAATAAGCTGACGGATGTGGTGAGATTTATCCTCTCTTATGGTTGGGCTTTTTCGGGTGAGACCATTACGTTAGGTAACTTTGCCAATTCTGGCTATAAGTCAAGAGAGGTGGGCGAGGCATTTAGATTGCTGGAGAAGGCAATGCTTCTGGAGCTGGTTTACCCAGTGTCTTCTACCCAGTTGCCGATTATTCCTGAGACCAAACGAATGCCAAAACTCATCTGGTTTGATACGGGATTGGTGAACTATCAGGCGGGAATCAGAAAGGAAATCATTGGCTCTACCGATATGGTGGACAGTTGGCGTGGGCATATTGCAGAACAAATAACGGCTCAGGAGTTATTGGCTTTGGAAGATAGGGTGGGACAGCATCGCTCGTTTTGGGCAAAGCCGAATAACGGTGCAGAGATTGATTTCATTTTTACTCATAACTCCAAGCTTTATCCGATAGAGGTAAAGAGTGGAACCAATGCCCATCTCCGTTCTCTCCAAGTATTTATGGATAGTTCGGAAGTTAATATAGCCATCCGTATCTGGTCAAAGCCTTATTCTATAGATAAGGTCAAGACCATTCATGGCAAGGAGTTTACGTTGATTAATCTTCCGTTTTATCTGATAGGTAATTTGCGGAGCGTATTGGATGCTGTTGTAGAAGAATAAAGAAGGATATAATTCATCATGCAAAATAAATAATAAGGTGGACAATGCTTTTTAAAATAGCAATGTCCACCTTAATTATATATACTTCTAATCTGCTTTATTCTGCCAATCGGATGCTCATCGGGCTTACGGTGATGAGGCGCTTCTTGTAGAGGTCGCCAATAGCACGCTTGTAAACCTTCTTGCTCACGTGGAAACGCTCGTAGATGTCGTCGGCCTCGCTCTTGTCGCCAAGGTTGCACTCGCCGTCGTTGTCCAGGAGATACTGGTAGAGGGTCTCGGCGAAGTCGGCTGTCTGCTGGATGCCGGTCTTCTGTAGGGTGACATCTATCTTTCCGTCAGGACGGACTCTCCCGATGTAACCCTTCATCTTGTCACCCGTATGGATGTACTGGAAAATCTGGTCCTGATAGAGCAGACCCGGATACTGGTTGTCGATGATAACCTTGAAGCCGAGGTCGGTCTTCTGCCAGATGAGGAGATCCACCTCGTCACCATGCTTGTAGTGAGGATGGTCTTCGTTGAGATAACGCTCTATCTTGGCAGAGGCAACGATGCGGTAGCTCTCCTCATCGATGTGGATATGCACGATGTAGGAGTTGCCGAGCACCATACGTTTCTTCTGCTCGCGGAATGGGCAGAAGATGTCCTTCATCAGCCCCCAGCCCAGAAAGGCTCCGTATTCGTTGACCCATTTCACTTCGAGATAGGCGAAATCGCCCACCTTTGCCAAAGGGGTTTCGGTGGTTGCTATGAGGCGCTCTTCCTGGTCGAGATAGATGAAGACATCCAGCTCATCGCCGATACCTGCGTCTTCAGGTACGTAGCGGGATGGAAGGAGGATTTCTCCCTCGTCACCACCATCGAGATACAGACCGAAATCTACTTTCTTTACGATGCGAAGGCGATTGTAATCGCCGAGTTTTATCTTTTTTGCCATATCATATTATTTTCGAGAATATAAAATGCTTTTGCCCTTACAGGGCGACAGGTTTGTGTCCGTAATTACCCAGGGTGTTGCCCTGGGCTAGGAGCTTCTGCCCTTTCAGGGCGTTTAGATGCAATCTATGGATGAGTTTGGTTCTTCTGCAGAAACTTCTTTATTGTTATCAGCAGGTTCTTCCTGGTTGTCAGCAGCACCTGCCTCCACCGTCTTTTCAATCATTCCATCCTTGAGATGGATGGTGCGGTCGGTGATGGCAGCAAGGCCCTCATCATGAGTTACGATGACGAAAGTCTGACCGAACTTGTCTCTGAGGTCGAAGAAGAGCTGGTGAAGCTCAGCCTTGTTCTTGGTGTCGAGACTTCCTGATGGCTCATCGGCAAGGATGACGGCAGGATTATTGACCAAAGCTCTCGCCACGGCTACACGCTGTTTCTCACCACCGGATAACTCGGCAGGCTTGTGACTGGCTCTATCGCTCAAGCCCATGAACGCCAGTAACTCCTCGGCACGCTCCTTGGCTTCTTTTCGGCTCTTGCCTGCAATGAAGGCAGGAATCATGATGTTCTCCAGGGCGGTGAACTCAGGGAGAAGTTGATGGAACTGGAAGACGAAACCGAGATGCTGGTTGCGGAAATCGCTCAGTTTCTTGGTGCTGAGGCTGTTTACATCGATGCCATCAACCATGATGCTGCCACTATCAGGCTTGTCGAGAGTACCGATAATCTGGAGGAGTGTAGTCTTGCCGGCACCACTAGGACCGACGATACTTACCACCTCGCCCTTGTCAATATGCAGGTCGATGCCCTTAAGCACCTGCAGGGAGCCGAAGCTCTTGGTTATACCTTTTATATCTATCATTTTCTTACTCAAAATTATTTTGCAGGCAAAATTAAGCAAAATATTTGGAAATGCCTAATTTTAAGAGATAAAAAGAAATAAGGAGGGATATAAAAAAACAAAACGAGCCTTATTCTTGCAAATAAAGCTCGTTTCAGTACTCAATTCTGTATTACTTTCTATAAAAAGTATGTGTTATTTCAACCCATCGGCATCGCCGGTGGTCTTGAATCTGTTGCTAATAGGTATTTGCTTGTTTGCATATTGTTTCTTGTTTTATTTCATCTGCAAAATTACGCTGAATAATTCTAACTTCCAAATTCTTATGTTGTTTTTTTCAGCAATCCTGCATTTCGTTGTTACTTCTGATTGACGTTGCAAAGATACAACATTTCCGTTTCCTACCTATGCGATTTGTGCGATTTGCGTGGATTCGGGAAATAAAGTACAGAAAATACCATGAAATCATTCTGAAAA
>OFMA01002360.1_pt1 | contig 10749 bp, 6 predicted proteins | sample 1541011 | NCBI WGS metagenome assembly OFMA01 (sample SAMN04209225, study PRJEB22552) | human gut metagenome | biome: gut; material: feces | host: Homo sapiens | place: USA: Oklahoma
CAACTTCGCCGAAGGCCCATACTCCATGATGCAGATTGATGGCAAGACCTACGGCCTGCCGCAGGATACCGGCCCGCTCGTGTACTTCTACAACCAGAAGGCCTTCGACGAGCTGGGCATCAAGGTTCCCAAAACCAAAGACGAGCTGATTGCAGCGGCAAAGACCGCGGCTGCGTCCGGCAAGTACATCATGGATTACGAAGCCGATGAGGCCGGTAACATTTTTGCCGGTCTGTCCAACGCCTCCGACCCGTGGTACACCGTCAAGAATGACGCTTGGGTGGTCAACACCAACGGCAGCGGTTCGCAGGCTTTTGCTGAAACCTTCCAGGAACTGATCGACAACAAGGCCACGCTGACCAACCCGCGTTGGGTGCCGTCGTTCGACGCATCCCTGCAGGATGGCACGCTGATCGGCAACATCGGCGCCGCTTGGGAGGCTCCGCTATTCAAGGACTCCGCAGGAGACACCGGCAAGGGTGACTGGCGTGTCACCCAGATCGGTGACTGGTTCGGCAATGGCACCAGCACCGGCCCTGACGGTGGTTCCGCCGTGGCCGTGCTGAAGAACTCCAAGCACCCGAAGGAAGCAATGGAGTTCCTGGATTGGTTCAACACCCAGGTTCCTGATCTGGTTTCCCAGGGCCTCGTGCCGGCTGCTACCACTGAAGACGCTGAGACTCCTTCCGAGTGGTCCACCTTCTTCGGTGGTCAGGACATCATGAAGGAATTCAAGACCGCTAACAACAACATGGGTGACTTCACCTACATGCCTGGCTTCTCCGCAGTCGCCGCCAAGATGAACGAAACCGCCGCCAAGGCCACCGATGGCTCCGGCAAGGTTGCAGACATCTTCTCCGACGCACAGACCACCTCTGTGGATACGCTGAAGAACTTCGGCCTGTCTGTTTCCGAGTGACATTAGCGGTTAGGGTTCCTTCCAGCCGCTGATATCCTCAACCACACATCGAAAGGCCGGAGCTCAACACTCCGGCCTTTCCTTTTACTCGAGTTCGGTTCGTCATTAATTGTGTTTGATCTGACTGCATCGATTCGAACTGCATTACGTACTTTCTATTTCTCACTGTTCTTTTGAAAGACAGGTTTCCCTATGACTGCAACAACAAAAACGGCGAAGACGGGGGTCGCCAGGCGTGCCGATAAGCCAAAGGCTTCTGATGCTGTGAAGCGTGAGAATCGTACCGGCTGGGCCTTCATGGCACCGTTTGGCATCCTGTTCGCTCTGGTATTTATTCTTCCCATCATTTGGGCTATTTATTCCAGCTTCTTCCGCCAGGTCACCACGGGCGGTGGCGCATACGGCGGCGGGGAACTGGTCGATAAGTTCGTCGGACTTCAGAACTTCCAATACGTTATTACTTCCGGCAACTTCTGGGCTGGCGTGGGCAGGGTAGTGCTCTACACCGTGATTCAGGTGCCGGTCATGATCATCGCGGCACTTGCTCTGGCAATGCTCATCGATTCCTATATCGTCAAGCACATCACCGCATTCCGTCTGAGCTACTTCCTGCCGTACGCCATTCCGGGCGTGGTCGCATCCATCATCTGGGTGTACCTCTACAACGGCCAGATTTCCCCTATCGTTAAGGGACTTGCCGCCATCGGCATCAAGGTGAACTTCTTCGGCGACAATGTGGTCCTCGGCTCTATGGCCAACATCACGACCTGGACCTTCACCGGCTACAACATGCTGATCTTCCTCGCCGCACTGCAGGCCATTCCGCACGATCTGTACGAGGCCGCACGCATCGATGGCGCCAGTGGCTTCCAGATCGCCATGAAGATCAAGCTGCCGAACGTGCGTGCAGCCGCCCTGCTTGCCATGCTGCTCTCCATCGTCGGCACCATCCAGCTGTTCAACGAGCCGCAGGTGATGTCGATTTCCGATCCGAGCATTTCCAAGTCGTACACGCCAATGATGATGGCCCTCAATACCTCGCAGGGCACGCTGACCCCGGGTGGTGACGGACCTGCATCCGCTGTGGCCATCGTTATGGCACTGATCGCTGGCGTACTCGCCGTGGTCTACACGCTCGTTGAAAGGAAGGTGAACGCAGAATGAGCACCGTAGAAGCTACTGATAAGGAATCCCGCGCGGTCGCACGCGCTCGTAAGAAGGCTGACAGGATTCGCGACAAGCATGCCAACGACCTGCCTCGTTCCATGCAGCCTTCCGCGCTGGTCAAGACCATCACCATCGTTGTTCTGGTCTTCGCGCTGATCTACTTTCTGTTCCCGATTTACTGGGCCATCATCGCCTCGACCAAGACGCCGAGCCAGATGACCGGCAGCAACGGTCTGTGGTTCGCCGTGGGTCTGAGCGATTTGCCTGCCGCCATCGCCAAGAACTATGGCACGCTGATTGGTTGGACCCGTGGCCAGTTCTGGCGCTGGGTGCTGAACTCCCTGATCTACTCGGGTGTTTCCGCTCTGGTGGGTACGCTCGTGGCTGTGATGGCGGGATACGCTACCGCAAAGTTCAACTTCAAGGGTAAGAACCTTGCCATTGGCGTGATTATGGGCTGCATGCTGATGCCGGCCGCTCTGCTGACCATTCCGCAGTACTCCATCTTCCATGCCATGCACCTGACCAACACGATGCTCTCCATCATCATCCCGTGCTGCGTCTCTCCGTTCGGCTTCTTCCTGGGCCGCGTATACGCGCAGACCTCAGTGCCGAACGAGCTGCTTGAGGCGGCGCGTATCGATGGTGCAAGCGAAGCTCGCATCTTCTTCACCATTGTGTTGAGGATTCTGGCTCCGGCAATGGTCACGATCTTCCTGTTCCTGTTCGTGGCCACTTGGAACAACTTCCTGCTGCCGTTGATGATGGTCTCTTCCGACACCTTGAAGCCGGTGACCTTGGGTCTGTACGGCATGGTCTCTCTGGCTACCTTCACTGATCGTGGCGCTCTGATGATGGGTGCTCTGCTCGGTGTGCTGCCTGTGATCGTGCTCTTCCTCGGTCTCCAGCGCTACTGGCAGGCCGGCCTCGCCGCTGGTGCGGTCAAGGGCTGACGCGTTAAGCGGACAGCCCGGTGGGCTGTCTGTAGCGTCGGCCCGAGCGAGGCGGTAGCCGAGCGAAGGCAGCATTGAGTCTCGCCGTAGGCGAGTCCTTAATTGCAGGGGCCGAAGGCGACGCGTTAAGCGGACAGCCTAAGACCAATAATTCCCGCCGTCCGGTGCCTCGTGCTACTCCTTCCGGCGCCGGACGGCTTCTCAACAATAAGTAGCACGCAACCATACCGATCCAGAGCCTTCCTGATTCTTGTCATGAGATTGTCGGTGAAACTGACCGGGAAGCTCCGGTGATGTTCAATTCGCTCTTCCGGCGTTGCCGTGGGGCTACTCTCAAGGATTTATACAGTCAGGATCCTGGACGCCCGACGGTTGTGTCGGATTCTTGTTTTATATGCATATATTGTTTACAATTTAATTATCCAAAAAAATAATCAATGTCCTCAAAGGAGAGACTATGACTAGCACCGGCCGCTTCACCTTGCCTAGCGAGGAGAATTTTGCGGAGAAGACCAAGGAGCTTGCCGAACTGTGGGGAGCGGACGCCATTCGTAACTCCGATGGCACGCATCTGGATGAGGCTGTGCTTGCCTTGGGCAAGAAGATTTACAGTGCGTATTTCCCGACTCGCGCGCATAACGAGTGGATTACGCTGCATATGGATGAGACGCCACAGGTGTATCTGCTGACCGATCGCATTCTCGCCGAATCGGATACGGTTGATATTCCGCTGATGGAAAGCTTCTTCGCTGAGCAGCTGAAGCCGAATCGTGATGCCGACCCTCACAAGTATTGGGAGGTTGTAGACCGCACCACCGGCGAGGTCGTCGATTCGGCGAACTGGACGCTTGACGCGGACGAGGACACCGTGCATGTGAGCGGCGTTGCCGCATGGCATGAGTACACGGTGAGTTTCCTGGCCTACATCATCTGGGACCCGGTCGAGATGTACAACCATCTGACCAACGACTGGGGCGACAAGGAACACGAGATCCCGTTCGACATCTACCATCCGGCCACCCGCAAGTTCGTGTTCGACACGTTCGAGCAGTGGCTTAAGGACAGCCCGCAGACCGATGTGGTGCGATTCACCACGTTCTTCTACCAGTTCACGCTCCTGTTCGATGAAAAGCGCCGCGAAAAGGTCGTCGACTGGTTTGGTTGCGCCTGCACCGTAAGCCCGCGTGCGCTGGATGATTTCGAAGCCAAGTATGGCTACCGCCTGCGCCCGGAGGACTTCGTGGACGGCGGTGCCTACAACTCCGCATGGCGCGTGCCCAGAAAAGCCCAGCGCGACTGGATCGACTTCCTCTCCGGCTTCGTGCGCGAAAACGTCAAGCAGCTCGCCGACATGTCCCACGCCGCCGGCAAAGAGGCGATGATGTTCCTCGGCGACCAGTGGATCGGCACCGAACCGTACAAGGACGGATTCGACGAACTCGGCCTGGACGCCGTGGTCGGTTCCATCGGCGACGGCACCACCACCCGCATGATCGCCGATATTCCGGGCGTCAAGTACACCGAAGGCCGCTTCCTGCCGTACTTCTTCCCCGACACGTTCTACGAGGGCAACGATCCGAGCATCGAAGGCCTCGACAACTGGCGCAAGGCCCGCCGCGCGATCCTGCGCTCGCCGATCAGCCGCATGGGCTACGGCGGCTACCTCTCCCTGGCCGCCAAGTTCCCGAAGTTCGTGGACACGGTGACCCATATCGCCAACGAATTCCGCGACATCCACGACCGCACCGGTGGGGTGGCCGCCGAAGGTGAGCTCAACGTGGCGATTCTGAATTCCTGGGGCAAGATGCGCTCCTGGATGGCGTTCACCGTGGCACACGCCCTGCCCAACAAGCAGACCTACTCCTACTACGGCATTCTGGAATCCCTGTCCGGCATGCGCGTGAACGTGCGGTTCATCAGCTTCGACGACGTACTCGCGCATGGCATCGATAGCGATATCGACGTAATCATCAACGGCGGCCCGGTCGACACCGCATTCACCGGCGGCGACGTGTGGACCAACCCGAAGCTCGTGGAAACCGTGCGCGCCTGGGTGCGTGGCGGCGGCGCGTTCGTGGGCGTGGGCGAGCCGAGCTCGGCACCGCGCTTCCAAACGGGCCGGTTCTTCCAGCTGGCCGACGTGATTGGCGTGGACGAGGAGCGCTATCAGACCCTTTCGGTGGACAAGTATTTCCCGCCGGTGGTGCCGGACCACTTCATCACCGCCGATGTGCCGGTCGACCCGGCGGCCCGCGAGGCTTGGGAGCAGGCCGGCTACCGCATCCCGCTGAGCGGCTGCGGCGGCGGCCAGTCCATCAAGCCGTTGGGCGGCATCGATTTCGGCGAACCCGTGCTCAACACGTATCCGGTCAATGAAAACGTGACCCTGCTGCGCGCGGACGGCGGCCAGGTACAGCTCGCGACCAACGATTATGGCAAGGGCCGCGGCGTGTACATCTCCGGCCTGCCCTATTCGGCGGCCAACGCCCGACTGCTGGAACGCGTGCTGTTCTACGCTTCCCACAACGAAGACAAGTATGCGGCCTGGAGCTCGTCCAATCCGGAATGCGAAGTGGCGCACTTCCCCGAGCAAGGGCTGTATTGCGTAATCAACAACACCGATCAGCCGCAGAAGACCACGGTGACTTTGGCCGACGGTACCACCGAGGACTTCGACCTGCCTGACAGCGGTATCGCCTGGCGTGAAGCCTGATCCCGCGTTTTGGAGAACGGACCCATCATGACTGAAAGCAATGAAGTTTTATTCGGCATCGCCTCGCATTTTGCGCTGGAAGGTGCCGTGACCGGTATCGAACCTTACGGAGACGGCCACATCAACACCACCTATCTGGTGACCACGGACGGCCCCCGCTACATCCTCCAGCAGATGAACACCAGCATCTTCCCCGATACGGTGAATCTGATGCGCAATGTCGAACTGGTCACCTCCACTCTCAAGGCTCAGGGCAAAGAGACGCTGGACATTGTGCCCACCACCTCAGGCGCCACCTGGGCCGAGATCGATGGTGGCGCATGGCGCGTCTACAAGTTCATCGAACACACCGTGTCCTACAACCTCGTGCCGAACCCGGACGTGTTCCGCGAAGCCGGCAGCGCATTCGGCGACTTCCAGAACTTCCTGTCCGAATTCGACGCCAGCCAGCTGACCGAAACCATCGCCCACTTCCACGACACCCCGCATCGTTTCGAGGACTTCAAGGCCGCCCTCGCCGCGGACAAACTCGGCCGCGCCGCCGCATGCCAGCCGGAAATCGACTTCTATCTGAGCCACGCCGACCAGTATGCCGTCGTGATGGATGGGCTCAGGGACGGTTCGATTCCGCTGCGCGTGACCCACAATGACACCAAGCTCAACAACATCCTCATGGACGCCACCACCGGCAAGGCGCGTGCGATCATCGATCTCGACACCATCATGCCCGGCTCCATGCTGTTCGACTTCGGCGATTCCATACGCTTTGGTGCGTCCACTGCTCTGGAAGACGAAAAGGACCTCAGCAAGGTGCATTTCAGCACCGAGCTGTTCCGCGCCTACACGGAAGGCTTCGTGGACGAACTACGCGGCAGCATCACCGCGCGCGAGGCCGAACTGCTGCCGTTCAGCGGCAACCTGCTCACCATGGAATGCGGCATGCGCTTTCTCGCCGACTACTTGGAAGGCGATATCTACTTTGCCACCAAGTACCCCGAGCATAATCTGGTGCGCACCCGCACCCAGATCAAACTCGTGCAGGAGATGGAGCAGAAGGCCAGCGAAACCCGCGCCATCGTAGCCGACATCATGGAGGCTGCCAGGTGAGCCGTCAGCCGAACCATACCCGAACCAGCATGATGGAGGCAGAGCAATGAACGATCAGCTGACCGAGGTATACGCCAGCATCGACGCCCTGATCGATTATGCTTTGGCCCATCTTGACCTTGACCCACGCAACGCAGACTGGACCCGCAACCAAATCTTCGCCCTCTTCCACCTAGATTCCTACCCCGGACCCAAAACCACAACGTCGGCGGCGTCAGTGTCAGACGCAGTCCAAGACATTGTCGGCAGCCGAAGCCAGGCCCCCTCTGACGAAAAGACCCCCGACCCCCTACTCGCCGCCTTCCGCGCCGCCGCCACAACCGCCGGCCTTTTCAAGCCGGAGGAAGGCCCGGCCTACGCCGACACCATCATGGGCATCCTCTCCGCCAACCCCGCTGATCTCGACGACCGATTCCTGCTCGTCGAGCACCGGGATGGCGGCATGGCCGCCATGCAATGGTTCTACGACTACTGTGTGGCCAACAATTATGTCAAGCGTGCCCAGCTCGACCGGAACCCGCGCTTCGACTCGCACGGGCTGACGGTGACCATCAACCTCGCCAAACCCGAATTCAAGAACATGAAGAAGGCGGCGGCCGGCAACGCCGTGGCCGGCGGCTACCCGAAGTGCACGATCTGCCATGAGAACGAGGGCTTCGCCGGACGTGACAAGCGCACGCTGCGCACCCTGCCGGTCACGCTCGGCGGCGAGTCATGGTTCTGGCAGTTCTCGCCCTACGGCTACTTCGACCAGCACGGCATCTGCGTGAACACCGACCACACGCCGATGCATGTGGACCGCGACACCTTCGGCCATCTGCTCGACTTCGTGGACCGTTTCCCCGGATACTTCCTCGGATGCAACGCCGCGCTGCCTCGCATCGGCGGCTCGGTGCTCGCCCACGACCACTACCAGGGCGGCGGCGAACTGCTGCCGATGCACAAGGCCGCCACTTGGGCCGCCTTCGCGCTTGCCGACTATCCGGACGCCGTGGTCGAAATCCTCGACTGGCCCGGCACCGCCGTGCGCGTGGTGTCGAAGAGTCGCCAGAGCATCATCGACGTATCCGACATCATCCGCGAGGCATGGGTCGGTTATGACGACGCGGCGAACGGCATCGCCAGCCATGACGCGGACGGCAACCGCCAATCCGCCCTCTCGCCCAGCGCGATCATCACCGAACGCGGCTATGAGATGAGTCTCATCTTCCGCAACAATGCGATCAGCGACGAGTACCCGGAAGGTATTTTCCATGCACACCCCGAATACTGGCCGGTCAAGCAGGAGCCGATTGGACTGATCGAAGCCCAAGGCCTGTTCATCCTGCCCGGACGGCTCGTCGACCAGCTCGGCATCGTCGAGGAGGCGCTCGCCGAAGGCCGCGATTTGCCCGATGAAGTCAGCGAATTCAGTCTCGAATGGGGCGAACTCGCTGAAACATTGGCCGGAAACCGCGACCGCGAGGCCATCCACCAAGCCGTACGTGACGAGCTCGGCAGCGTCTGCTACCGCATCCTCGGCAACACGGCCGTCTTCAAGCAGAAAGCCACCACGCAAACATTCCTCGAAAGTCTTGGTTTTGCCGCTAGGTGAAACAGGTCAAGTGAAGTAAGCTCAATACTGAAGGAAAACCGAAGGCAAGTCCTTCCAAAGGAGGAGATATGACTACTGTTCTGGTTACGGGCGGTGCTGGATTCATCGCCACCCACACCGACATCGAACTGCTCGACAAGGGCTACGACGTTATTTCCGTAGATAACTACGGCAACTCGTCTCCCGTGGCGCTTGAGCGCGTCGAGCAGATCACCGGCAAGCCGGTCAAGCGTTACGACGGTGACGTGCGCGATGAGGCGCTTATGGAACGCGTCTTCACCGAAAACAACATCGATTGGGTCATTCACTTCGCCGGTCTCAAGGCCGTGGGCGAGTCCGTGGCCAAGCCGATCGAATACTACGACAACAACCTGTACTCCACGCTTGTGCTGCTCAAGGTGATGAAGAAGCACAACGTCAAGAAGATCATCTTCTCCTCCTCCGCCACCGTGTACGGCACGCCGAAGGAACTGCCGATCACCGAGGAGACGCCGACCGGCGGCACCACCAACCCGTACGGCACCTCCAAGCTGTTCCAGGAGCAGATTCTGCGCGACGTGCATGTGGCCGATCCGTCCTGGACCATCGTGCTGCTGCGCTACTTCAACCCGGTCGGCGCGCACGAGTCCGGCCTGCTGGGCGAAGACCCGAAGGGTATTCCGGCGAACCTCACCCCGTACGTGGCCAAGGTCGCGGTCGGCGAGCTCAAGGAAGTCCAGGTCTACGGCGACGACTACGACACGCCCGACGGCACTGGTGTGCGTGACTACATCCATGTGGTCGACCTGGCCAAGGGTCACGTGGCCGTCATTGACCACATCGACAAGGAAGGCGTGTTCGTCTACAACCTGGGCACCGGCCACGGCTACTCCGTGCTTGAGGTCATCAAGGCTTACGAGAAGGCCGCCGGTCATCCGATTCCGTACACGATCAAGCCGCGTCGCCCCGGTGACATCGCCGCCTGCTACGCCGACGCTTCCAAGGCGGAGAAGGAGCTTGGCTGGAAGGCCGAGCTGACCATCGACGACATGGCCGCCTCCTCCCTCAACTGGCAGACCAAGAACCCCAACGGTTTCCGCGACGCGGAGTGATATGAGCAGATGAGCTCCCTCTGATGAGGGAGCTCATCTGTCGTTTATCACACAATGCGCCTATCGGCGGCCCAGCGGGTGAGCTCGGTGCGATTCGAAAGCTGAAGCTTTCGCAACACCGAGCTCACGTGCGTTTCGACCGTCTTGATCGAAATGAACAGTTCGGCCGCCACCTCTTTATACGTGTAACCACGCGCGATCAGCCGCATGACCTCCTGCTCGCGGGCGGACAGCCGGTCCAGCTCCTCATCATGAGCCCGTGCCGCACCATCAGCGCCGCCATCAGACCCCGCCGCCGGCACACCCTGGAAGGTCGAAAGTACAAAACCGGCCAGTTTTGGCGAGAACACGGCATAGCCCTCATGCACCTGCTTGATGGATGAAATCAAATCAGCGCCGGTAATCGTCTTGGTTACATAGCCCTGGGCGCCGGCGCGAATCACCGACCCCACATCCTGCGGCGCATCCGAAACCGACAATGCCAGAAACACGGTAGTGGGGGAGTAGGGCCGCGATTTGGCGAGGATCTCGGCACCGCCGCCACCCTCGCCGCCGGGCACATGCACATCCAGCAACACCACCTGCGGCTTGGTCTGTGCGATCATCGCCACCGAACCGGGCACGTCCGCCGCTTGGCCGACGATATCGAAGGAATCGCGCAACGTGGCGATTACGCCCGCACGGAACATCTCATGGTCATCGACCACGGCCACACGAATCTTGGCTGTCTCGTTCTCGCTCATCGATGTTCTCCCTGCGCCGCTTTCAGCGCAATCGGCATATGCATTCTGACCTCGGTGCCCCAGCCGGCCCTGGACACTATCTCCACTGTACCGCCGCGCCGTTTGATGCGGCCGATAATCGATTCGCGGATGCCCAGCCGGTCGGGCGGAATGGCGTCCATATCGAAGCCTTCGCCATGGTCGCGCACGAACACTTCAACCATCGTGTCGCTGGCCTCGCAATACAAAGACACCGGCTCGCCGCCATGCGTGACCGCATTGACCAACGCCTGACGGGTGGCGTCCAGCAGCGCATCGGTCTGGGCGCTCGGCCGCGCGTCGCCCACGGTGACCACCTCAATCGGCTTGCCGTGCTCGTCCTCCACCTCGGCGGCGATCTGCTTCAATCCGGCTCCCACCGAACGATCCGATGTGGAACGTTCCTGATACAGCCATTCGCGCAGCTCGCGCTCTTGGCTACGC
>OFMA01002369.1_pt1 | contig 10722 bp, 9 predicted proteins | sample 1541011 | NCBI WGS metagenome assembly OFMA01 (sample SAMN04209225, study PRJEB22552) | human gut metagenome | biome: gut; material: feces | host: Homo sapiens | place: USA: Oklahoma
TTGTTCTTGGTGTCAATCTCTTTAACGTACATAGGCTGCGGCAGCGCCAAGCCCAGGCCTTTGCGCTGGCCTACGGTGTAATGGATAATACCCTTGTGTCTGCCAAGCACGTTGCCTGCCTCGTCTACGAAGTTGCCGGGCTTAAATTTTCTGCCCAGGCGTGCTTCAATGAAATCAGCGTAGGTGCCGGTCTGGATAAAGCAGATATCCTGACTGTCATGCTTTTGAGCGTTGACGAAGCCATGCTTTTCGGCAATTTCGCGTACCTGTGTCTTATGCAGACTTCCGAGAGGAAACATAGCGTGTGCCAACTGCTCCTGTGTGAGCGAATAAAGTACATAGCTTTGGTCCTTCAAAGGATCAACTGCCTTGCGCAGCAGATAGCGGCCTTTGGCTTCATCATAGCTGATTTGCGCATAGTGGCCGGTGACAACGTAATCACAGCCAAGCTCCTGTGCGCGTACGAAGAGCTGGTCGAATTTCAGATAGCGGTTGCAGTCAATGCAGGGATTAGGTGTTCTGCCGTTAACGTAAGCGTCAACAAAGCGGTCGATAACGTCGCGTTCAAAGCGGTCGGCAAAGTTGAAAACGTAGTAAGGCATGCCAAGGCTGGCTGCTACGCTGCGGGCATCTGCTACATCGTCGATAGAGCAGCAGCTGTTGGCCTTGGAAACACCGATATCCTCGTTGGCAAAAAGCTTCATAGTTGCGCCGGTGCATTCGTAGCCCTGCTCCAGCATCATCAATGCGGAAACGCTGGAATCAACGCCGCCGCTCATAGCGATTAGTGCTTTTTTGTTCATAATTTTTCTCCTTCTGATTTATCTAAAGTGCGGCGTACATCGCCTCTGTCGGTTACTATGTTATAGCCTGCTGTTTTTACGCGTGCCTCCAGACAGCCACGGCATTGGGCTGCCTCCTCGCCGGTACAGATTTTGTTGGCGTACAGCTCGTATTTTTTGCGTACTCCTACAGGCGAAAGGTTAGGCATCACGACGTTGCCGCCGGCCTGCAACCCCAGTTCGCGTCCGTTGGGATGGATGGTGCCGAGCGCTGTTGTCGAAGGCAGCAGTGCGTAAGGGAATAGCAGTCGCAGGATAGACAGCAGGCGCAACGTCTGCTCTAAAGTACCGCTTGCCATATTATTAAACGGTGTGTGTTCATGCGTAATGTAAGGACCTATGCCAATCATATCAGGCTGCAGCTTTTGCAGAAAGCGCAGGTCACTGACAAGGTTTTGCGGTGTCTGGTAGGGTGAACCGACCATGAAGCCGGAACCAACCTGATAACCGATTTCCTTGAGGTTAAACAGGCAGCGCTTGCGGTTTTCCAGGCTCATGCAGTCTGGATGCAGCTTGGCGTAATGCTCCGCATCCGCTGTTTCGTGGCGCAGCAGATAACGGTTGGCGCCTGCATCGAAGTATGCCTGATAGCTGGCACGGCTTTTTTCGCCGATGGACAGTGTAATGGCGCAGCCTGGATGCTGCTTGCGGATAGCGCTGACGATGGCGCAGATTTTGTCATCCGTATAATACGCATCCTCGCCACCCTGCAGCACGAAGGTGCGGAAGCCGAGCCTATAGCCTTCGGCGCAGCAGGCCAGGATTTCCTCCTGCGTCAGACGGTAGCGTTCCGCGAGGCTGTTGCCGGCGCGGATACCGCAGTAGTAGCAGTTGTTTTTGCAGTAATTGGTGAATTCAATCAGACCACGGATATAGACCTTGTCGCCGTAATATTTACGGCGGAGTTTATCCGCTTCGCAGGCGAGTAGCTTGTTGATGTCAGGTTCGGTGCTTGTTATCAGCGTCAACAGCTCTGCGTCGCTCAGATTGTGCTCACAGGCGAGCTTATTTATTAAATTGGCAGCTGTTGACAGCATAATTTTACCTCCGTAAGCGGTTTACCGCTTCTGTAACCTTAGTTATAATTGTTTGGACTTCGTCAATTGTATTGTATTCGCACAGCGAAAAGCGCAGGGCGCTTTGAGCCATTTCGTGGCTCAGGCCGAGGGCGAGCAGTACATGACTGGGCTCTAGCGAGCCTGCGGAGCAGGCAGAGCCGGACGAGCAGCAGATACCTTCGTTGGAAAGCAGCGAAAGCAGTGTTTCGCCGTTTACTCCCAGGAAACTGTAGTTGACAGTACCGGGCAGGCAATGCTCACGGCTGCCGTTGAAACCGGCGCCGTCAATTTTATCTAAGCCGTTACGCAGAGCATCGCGCAGACCTTTGATATAAGCAGTATTTTGCTGCATATTTTCCTGTGCATCTTTAAGCGCTGCGGCAAGTCCGATGATGCCGGGAAGGTTTTCGGTACCGGCACGCTTGCCGCGCTCCTGACCGCCGCCGCGGATAAGACTTGTAAGTTGAATATTGCTCTTGGCGAATAAAAGGCCGATTCCCTTCGGTCCATGGAATTTGTGCGCGGAAAGCGAAAGCATATCGATGTTATCGCGCTGTACGTCGATAGCAAGATGGCCTGCGGCCTGCACGGCATCGGTATGGAAAAGTACACCGCGCTTGCGGCAGAGCGCTCCGATTTCGCGTATAGGTTGGATGGCACCTGTTTCGTTGTTGGCGTACATGACGGAAACAAGGCAGGTGGTATCTGTAATAGCTTCTGCTACCTGCGTGGCGGTGACGATGCCGTCAGCCTGCGGACGCAACAGTGTTACGGTAAAGCCTTCCGCTTGCAAAGCTTCGAGCGTGTGCAAAATAGCATGATGCTCCATGGCAGTGGAAACGATATGGCATTTGCCCTGCTTTTGACCGAGGGCCGCAGCGCTGATAAGCGCCTGGTTATCTGCTTCGCTGCCGCCGGAGGTAAAAAAAACTTCCTTCGGCGCACAGTTAAGTACCTGTGCCACCTGCTGCCGCGCGCTAAACAAAGCTGCTGCATTGCGCTGACCTAAAAGGTGCACGCTGGAAGCATTGGCATATATTTCCTGAAGATAGGGCAGCATTGCCTGTACGGCAATGTCACTCATTTTTGTTGTAGCTGCATTATCTGCATAGATAAATTGCTTCATAATAGTAAAACATTCTCCTTCAATAGCGGAAATCCTGCTTTTACTTTTCTATTATACGCTTACCGGCGTGAGATTTACAGAGTCAGCGTATTTTTGTTGCGTATTTTGAGTAAAATTCAATTCCTACTGTATTAATATGTTTCATATGGTACATTACAGAGCTTTTTTTGTCAAGAGAAGAAAATTTTAATTCTTTTTGTTGACAGTAAGAAAAAAAACAGTATAATAATACCTATGAATCAACTATGATTACTAGAGATTACAAAACAGAGAAAATGAGGGATTTTGCCGATGAGGAGCTTACATTTTAATACACGATGTTGACTTTGGTTATTTGTTGATATAAAGAAAAAATCGAACGAAGAAAATTACTGATATAGAAAGATAAAGGAGCGATTTATTATGGCAATTTATACTAGCATTACTGATTTGATTGGTGGCACTCCGCTGCTGGAGCTGAAAAACTACGAAGCTGAAAACAAGCTGGAAGCAAAGATTCTGGGCAAGCTGGAATATTTCAATCCCGCCGGCAGCGTCAAAGATAGAATTGCCAAAGCAATGATTGATGATGCAGAGGCTAAGGGTGTTCTTAAGCCGGGGGCTACTATTATTGAACCCACCAGCGGCAACACCGGTATCGGTCTGGCATCCGTAGCTGCTGCCCGCGGTTACAAAATTATTTTGACTATGCCTGAAACCATGAGCGTTGAACGCCGCAATCTGCTGAAGGCTTATGGCGCACAGCTGGTACTGACTGACGGTGCTAAGGGTATGAAAGGTGCGATTGCCAAAGCTCAGGAGCTGGCAGAAAGCACTCCGAACAGCTTTATTCCTAGCCAGTTCACCAATCCTGCTAACCCTGCAACCCACAGAGCCTCTACTGGTCCAGAAATCTGGCAGGATACCGAAGGCAAGGTTGATATCTTTGTTGCCGGCGTAGGTACCGGCGGTACTCTTTCTGGTGTAGGCGGATACCTGAAATCCCAAAATCCCAATGTGAAGGTTGTTGCTGTGGAGCCTGCAGGTTCTCCGGTACTTTCCAAAGGTGTTGCCGGTCCGCATAAAATTCAGGGTATCGGCGCAGGCTTTGTACCTGACACTTTGGATACCAAGGTATATGATGAAATCATCGCTGTTGAAAACGAGGATGCCTTCAAAACCGGTCGTGCTATTGCCCATAAGGAGGGCGTGCTCATAGGCATTTCCTCCGGTGCTGCTGTATATGCGGCAACTGTGCTGGCAAAACGTCCGGAAAACAAGGGCAAGGTTATCGTAGCGCTGCTGCCTGATACTGGCGAGCGTTATCTCTCCACTCCGTTATTTGCTGAATAAGCAGATAAAATACATATCACATCCCATTTCCTAACCAAAAGAAAGCAGTCCGCGCGGACTGCTTTCTTTAATTTAGAGCGCAAAAAACCGCCGGCGTTATGTAACCGGCGGTTAAGCATTAAATTGAATAATTATCAATGCTGCGAGCTTTATAATTGTCGAGAATATCCTGCAGAGTGATATTGTCCAGATAGTCTGCAATAACCTTGTTCAGTCCCTGCCACAGCGGCAAGGTAATGCAATCGTTGCGGCGTTCACAGCCTACAGGGTTAAAGTCCAGACAGGCTACCGGTGTAAGGTTGCCTTCTGTAAGGCGCAGGATGCTGCCTACAGTATACTCACGCGGTGCGTTTACCAGACGATAACCGCCCTGAAAGCCGCGGTTAGCCTGCAGGAAGTTGGATTTATTCAGAATAGGCACAATCTGCTCCAAGTATTTTTTGGAAATGTTTTGTCTTGCCGCAATGTCCTTGAGGGCAACAAAGCCGTCCTGCTGATGCTCTGCCAAATCCAGCATCATGCGCAAGGCATAGCGTCCTTTAGTTGATATTTTCATTGATTCTCCACCTTTGAGTTAAACTCGGTAATTATCTATAAACCTACTTAAATTATATGCTATTATGGATAATAAGTCAAATCGAGAAGGTTTGGTTAGCGGAATAATAAGCAGAAGACGGAAGAGTTTATGGATAGGCAGATTTTTATAAAGGGTATGCACAGCTTTTATCCACCAATCCACAAAAGTTATGCACATTGTGGATAACTTTTGTGAAAAACTGGGGATAAGTGGGAAATTATCGGGATAAATCCACCTGGAGAAGTGAATAACTTAATTTTAAAAAATCATTTTTACATAACACTTACATGATATCTCAAATAGTGCTATAATCACTAGCTAATACGTGATTGGGAGGAAATAGTCTTGGAACATAAAAATATTTATCAACTTGTTCTTCCAGGCGTATTGTGCGCTATAGGTTTGGTTGTACCTATGGTTATGCCGAAGGTGATTATCGGACCGATGTCCTTTACTTTGGGTGCGCATGTGGCAATTTTTTTGGCAATGTTTATTTCGCCTAAGGTGGCAGCTGCTGTCTGCCTTGGTACAACGATGGGCTTTTTCGTAACCACACCCCTGATTATCGCTGCGCGTGCAGCAACCCATATCATTTTCGCTCTGGTCGGTGCTTTCATTATTAAGCGCTATCCGAATATTATGGAGAGCTTCGTGGCCGGTATCGGTCTGAATCTGGGACTTGCTGTATTGCATGCTCTGGGTGAGGTGCTTGTGGTAGCGCCTTTCTTCTTCAGCGGTTATATGTTTACGCCAGAGCAGTTGTCCAATGGCTTTATAATGAGCGTTATCGTGCTGGTGGGTGCGGGTACCGTTTTGCATTCGGTTATGGATTGCAGTATTTCCGTGCTGCTGTGGAAATTTGTCAGAGCGGCAGTACCTTCTATTAAACTGATTCGTGGCTAAGATGAGATTTTAAAATTTAAAACTAAAAGCGTGCAGGCTTAAGGCTGACGGATGTCAGCTTGTGCAAGCCTGCACGCTTATTTTTTATAATGCTTTAGCTGTTATTTTCTTGCTTTGGCAACCTCAGCAAAGGCAATTTCCGCAGCATCAATAGTCTTTTGTAAATCTTCGGGACTGTGAGCAACGGAAACGAAGTTTGTTTCGAATTGTGAAGGAGGCAGATAGATACCTTGCTCCAGCATGGAGTGGAAGTAGATTTTAAAGGCTTCCAGATCGCTGGCTGCAGCACTGTCGAAATCAGTTACCGGTTTATCGCTGAAGAAAACGGTGAACATGCTGCCGAGGCGATGAATCTGTACAGGTACACCGGCCTTAGCCGCTGCCTTTTCCAAGCCACCGGTCAGAATAGCGCAAAGGCTTTCTGCGCGGTTGCAGACGTCGTTCTGCTCCATGTAGGTGAGCGCGGCAATACCTGCAGCCATAGCCAGCGGGTTACCGCTTAAGGTACCTGCCTGATACATCGGGCCTGCAGGAGAAACCATCTGCATGATTTCACGCTTGCCGCCGTAAGCAGCAACAGGCAGACCGCCGCCGATTACCTTGCCAAGGCAGGTGATATCGGGGTCAATGTCATAGAGGGACTGGCTGCCGCCCTGAGCGCTGCGGAAGCCGCTCATAACCTCATCACAGATGAGGAGAGCGCCATATTTTTTAGTGATGGCACGTACACCTTCCAGGAAGCCTTCGTGCGGAAGTACAAGGCCCATGTTGCCCGGAGTAGGCTCCATGATAACGCAGGCGATTTCTTCGCCGCGTTCGGCAAAAACCTTTTCCAAAGCAGGCAGGTCGTTAAAGGGTACAGTAATAGTGGTTGCTGCTACTGCCTTGGGTACGCCCGGGCTGTCAGGTACGCCGAAGGTAGCTCCGCCGCTGCCTGCTTTAACAAGCAGGCTGTCATGGTGACCATGGTAGCAGCCGATGAATTTGATGATGCAGTCACGGCCGGTGTAGGCGCGTGCTAAGCGCAGAGCGCTCATGGTTGCTTCGGTACCGCTGTTGACCATGCGGACCATATCCATAGACGGAACGAGGCGGCAGATTAATTTGGCCAGCTCGGTTTCGGCAACAGTCGGAGCACCGTAGGAGGTGCCTTTTTCGGCAGCAGCCTTGATAGCGTCGGTTACGCAGTCGGGTACATGGCCCATGAGCAGCGGACCGTAGGACATAACGTAATCGATGTATTCGTTCCCGTCGATGTCATAGATTTTGCTGCCCTTGCCACCGGAGATGAACGGCGGTACACCGCCGACACTGCGGAAGGAGCGCACGGGGCTGTTAACACCGCCGGGGATATATTGGCGTGCTTCTTCAAAAGCAGCCTGAGATTTTGTATGTTCCATTGTTATATCTCCTTATTTGCCTTGCAGCCATTTTGCTACATCAAGCGCATGGTAGGTAATAATCATTTTGGCACCGGCACGTTTGAATCCCAGCATGGTTTCCATAACGATACGTTTTTCGTCAATCCAGCCTTTTTCAGCTGCAGCTTTAACCATAGCGTATTCGCCGCTGACATTATAAACGCACAGCGGACGGTTGAAGGTTTCGTGTACACGTTGTACAATGTCGAGGAAGGCCAGCGCTGGTTTAACCATAACGATATCTGCGCCTTCTTCAATATCCAGAGCAACTTCGCGCAGAGCCTCGTCGCTGTTGGCAGGGTCCATCTGGTAGCCTTTGCGGTCGCCTGCGGACGGAGCAGAGTCTGCTGCGGCACGGAAGGGGCCGTAATATGCGGAAGCAAATTTTGCGGAATAAGCCATGATAGGAATATGGTTGAAGCCTGCTGCGTCGAGTGCTTCACGGATAGCCTTAACATAACCGTCCATCATATTGGAGGGAGCAATCATGTCAGCACCGGCCTGAGCGTGGGAAACAGCAACCTTAGCCAGCAGCGGCAGAGTTTCATCGTTGTTGACGGCGCAGCCGTTTTGCAGCACGCCGCAATGACCATGGTCGGTGTATTCGCACAGGCAGACGTCGGTAATGATAACCAGTTCAGGATATTTTTCCTTAATAAGCTTGCAGGCCTGTTGTACAGGCTCGTTCATATCCCAGCCGCTGCTGCCGACAGCGTCCTTGTAGGACGGCACGCCGAAAAGCAGGACAGCGGGAATACCCAGTTCTACAACCTCGTCAACGCATTCCATAACGCGGTCGATGGACCAGTGGTAGTTGCCGGGCAGAGATTCAATTTCATGCTTAACGTTTTCGCCGGGAACGACGAAAAGCGGATAGATTAAGTCTTTTACGGAAACCTCGGTTTCACGGATCATTGCACGCAGATTTTCAGTAGCGCGTGTGCGGCGCGGACGGTATACAGGAAAACCGGTAATACTCATCTTGATACACTTCCTTATTTATTATAAAAATTTGTGATAGCGGTCATGAGGCCGTCGATTGTATATTCAGCGGCATTGATAGCCGGAGTATAGCCATGCTTTTTCAGGGTATCTGCGGTTACGGGGCCGATAGCAGCCAGAGCAGCCTTGTTCAGCAGCTCCTTCTTGTCGCCGAGAACCTCGAGCAAGTTGGTTACGGTGCTGCTGCTGGTGAAGGTTACGATGCTTGCTTCGCCGCTTTCGAGGGCTTCGATAAGTTCATCCTTGTTTTCGCAGTCGGCAACGGTTTCGTAAGCAGTTACGACGTCAACGATGGCGCCGATTTTGCGCAGGGATTCGGGCAATACTTCGCGTGCAACCTTAGCACGTGCCAGCAGGATTTTGTCACCGGCGGTAATTTCGCCTGCTAGTGCTTCAGCTAGCTCCTCTGCTTTGTAAGCAGAAGGAATGAGGTCGGCGGTGAGGCCGTGCTCTGCCAGAGCCTTGGCGGTGGCGCTGCCGATAGCAGCAAGCTTAACATTAGCCAGGGCGCGGGCATCCTTCTTAGCAGCGCCCAGACGCTCGAAGAAGTAATCTACGCCGTTAGCGCTGGTGAAGACAAGCCATTTGTAGTCATTGATATTGGCAATAGCGTTGTCCAGCGGAGCGTAATCTGCTGCCGGAACAATTTTGATTGCCGGAGCTTCGATAACCTTGGCACCCTGTGCTTCCAGCTTTTTGGTGAGAGCGCTTGCTTGTGCACGTGCGCGGGTAACGATAACGGTTTTGCCGAAGAGGGGTTTGTTATCGAACCATTGCAGCTGCTCACGCAGGCGTACAACCTCACCGACGAGGAAGATAGCAGGTGGCTTCATGCCGGTTGCCTTAACGTCAGCGGCAGCTTTGCCGAGGGTGGTAATCAGTGTGCGCTGTTCGGGATGAGTGCCCCAGCGGATAACGGCAGCCGGGCAGTCGGCGCTGCGGCCGTTGGCGATGAGCTCGCGGCTGATTTTTTCAATATTTTCTACACCCATGAGGAAAACGAGGGTGTCAACAGAGGTTGCCAGGCCCTTCCAATGGATGGTGGATTCGCCTTTAGTAGGATCCTCGTGGCCGGTAATAACGGCAAAGGAGGTAGCTACATGACGATGGGTAACAGGGATACCGGCATATTCTGCAACAGCAATAGCACTGGTTACGCCGGGAACAAATTCAAACGGCAGGCCTGCTTCACGCAGTTCGATGGCTTCTTCGCCGCCGCGGCCGAATACAAAGGGGTCGCCGCCCTTCAGACGTGCTACAACCTTACCTTCGGCAGCCAGTTTTACCAGCAGCTTGTTGATATCGGGCTGGCGCATGGTGTGGTTGGCGCTGGCCTTACCAACGTAAACCATTTCTGCATCCTTGCGGGCGAAGGCCAGAATACGCGGATCTGCCAGACGGTCATAAACAACAGCGTCTGCAGTCTGTAGGCATTCCTTAGCCTTGAGTCCCAGAAGGCCCGGGTCGCCGGGGCCTGCACCGATTAAATATACTTTACCTTGTTTTGTCATGATGTCACTCTCCTTAAAGAATAGAGGCCAGAATTTCCTGACCGCCGGCAGCCAGCATTTTTTTGCCAAGCTGTTGACCGAGGCTGACAGCATCATCAGCCTTACCGTTTATTGTATCACGCAGAATAGTGCTGCCGTCTAAGGCAGCAATGATTGCTTCAATGCGAATGTTTTCGCCTTCAACGTCGGCATGTACGCCGATAGGAACCTGGCAGCCGCCTTCAAGCAAGCCCAGGAAGGCACGCTCGGCATCGGTAGCCTGTTTGGTATTCAGGTCGTTTAAGAAGCTCAGCATTTCGCGTACTTCTTTATCCTCGGTACGTGCTTCGATTGCCAATGCTCCCTGGCCTACAGCCGGCAGGCAGACATCAGCAGGAATCAGGCTGGAGATGCGGTCACCGTGACCCAGACGCTCTAAGCCTGCAGCTGCCAGAATAATAGCATCGTACAGTCCCTCGTCCAGCTTACGCAGACGGGTATCAACGTTGCCGCGCAGGTCGCGGATTTCCAGATCCGGACGCTTAGCTAACAGTTGTGCCTTGCGGCGCAGGCTGCTGGTGCCGACTACAGCGCCGAGCGGCAGTTCTTCGAAGCTGCCATATTTGTTGCTGACAAAAGCATCGCCGACGTTGGCACGTTCGGTAATTGCTGTCAGGCACAGGCCTTCCGGCAGAACGGTAGGCATATCCTTCAGACTATGTACTGCCAAATCAATAGTACCGTCTAAAAGATCCTCTTCAATTTCCTTGGTAAATAAACCCTTGCCGCCGATTTGCGCCAGGGGTACGTCTAAAATACGGTCGCCTTTGGTGACAATTTTTTTCAGTACAACCTCACATTCAGGGTATTGCTTGCGCAGTAAGGCTGCAATATGATTGCTTTGCCAAAGCGCTAAAAGACTTTGTCTAGTCCCAATCGTCAATTTTGCTTTCATCACCAAACTCCTCTCC
>OFMA01002381.1_pt1 | contig 10678 bp, 7 predicted proteins | sample 1541011 | NCBI WGS metagenome assembly OFMA01 (sample SAMN04209225, study PRJEB22552) | human gut metagenome | biome: gut; material: feces | host: Homo sapiens | place: USA: Oklahoma
GAACAACAGGATATAAGATTTACGTAAAAGAAGGTAAAAAATCAAAATACAGACTTGTAAAGCAGGTAAATAAATCTAATAAAACAAAAATAGTTATTTCTGGTCTGAAAAAAGGAAAAACTTATTTTGTTAAGGTATATTCTTATAAAAAAGCAGCTAATTTAAATGTTTTGAGTAAAAAATCAAATGTTAAAAAAGTAAGAATAAAATAATAATACAGGACAGGAAGAGGGATTCTCTTCCTGTTTTGTGAAGAGGGAGGTGTGCGATGAAAAAGAAAAATACAGTGTTTTTTAAAATGATTTTATTAATGATGATAACAATATGTTGGTGGAAATCAGTAGTTATATCGAATGCCTCTGAAAAAATAGGAACGGTTACATTATCTATAGAAAAATTCACAATAGGTCAAGGATATTTGATTGAACCAATGCAGGTTGTTCTGCACGAAGGAGATACTTGTGCAAACTTGGTAAAAGATATTTTGAAGAAAAATAATTATGAAATTGAAGCATCAACTACTTCAAATGGTTGGTATTTGTCAGGAATTAAAAATGCAGATAATGGAAAAACAAAAATACCAGATGTGATTAAAAATATGGATACGCAAATAAATGGAGTTGAGATTATTTATCCTCCAGATGATACAGCAAAAAATATAATGTACCCAGATTTGTGTGAGTTTTCTTATCATAAGAATGCGGGCTGGATGTATTCTGTGAATGGAATGTTTCCAGGTGTTGGAATGGCAGCATGGACACCAAAGGATGGTGATGTGATTCGGGTTCAGTTTACTGTGTATGGATTAGGGGCAGATTTAGGTAGTCAGTATAGTGAAAACAGTATAAAAGCTTTAAATATTGCGAATAAAGAAAAACTGACAAAAAAAATAGCAGAATATAATGCACAAAAAGAAAAATGGGATAGTATATATAGTGCTCCTGATAGATATAACTATGCAATGGAAGTACTTGAAAAGTTGGATTCAAAGCAATGGAAAGTAGATGATGCTTTGGAGCAATTGGAACAGATTATGAATAAGAATAATCTTACCATAGCTCAAATTGAAGAAATAAATAAGGTAAAACAGAAAATTAACGCTATCGGTACAGTAGATTTATCTAAAGAATCTCAGATAGCAGAGGCAAGAAAGTCTTATAATGCGTTAACCAGTGAACAAAAGGAACTTATTTCTGCAGATACATTAAAAGTATTAACTGATGCTGAGAAGAAAATTGTCAGTCTGAAAGCTGAAAAGAAAACCCAGGATGAGGCAAAGAAAAAGGCAGAAGAAGCCGCGAAAAAGAAAGCTCAGCAGGAAGCTCTGAAAAAGAAATACACCCCATCTAAAACATCTATAAAATCCATTAAGAAGCTGAAAAAGAATCAGGCGAAGCTTACGTGGAAGAAAGTAAAAAATGCAACTGGCTATGAAGTATACCAGTCCATGAAGAAAAACAGCGGCTATAAGAAAGTGAAGACAATTACCAAAAATAAGACAGTGACTTATAAAGCCGGAAAGCTAAAGAAAAAGAAAACTTATTACTTTAAGATTCGTACTTATCGTAAAGCAGGAGGAACAACTTATTACGGTAATTACTCAAATGTAAAGAAAATGAAGGTGAAATAATTGTAGGACAATTTCACCCGCTTAATTTCCTAAAATGAAGCAAATACACCCGTCTGGTTGGCATATTTTTTTAAAAGTCTATGTTATAATATGTACATGGCTTGCTTCTCAGGCTCACTTAGGGAACGCTCCTTATTTTCATTCTGAATTGCCAGCCATTTGATTTTAGAATGAAAACAAATATCTGGGCTAGAGAATGTAACAGTTTTATAAAAGTATTTGGCCTGTGCACCTAATGCATGGGCCTTTCTTTTCTACGGAAAACTCTCAATTTCTCTTGGATATTTTGTAAAATGAGTGAAGGAGAGGGTAGAATGAACAAGATGTATCAAAGGTTAAAAAGAAAATGTATATCGCTTGTACTTTTTGCTCTGCTTGTGGCATTTATAGTTCCATACTATGCATATGCGGCAGATAATGGGGCAGAACCGGCCGCGGCAGCTTCTGCTGCAGAGAGTACAGGCGATTTTTCTATGTCAGAAAGTGAGACATCAGAAAGCGAGACATCAAAAAGGGAGGAGACGGAGTCTTCGGAAGAGGAGCAGCAGACCAGGGAAGATGCAGATGCATCAACAAGTACAGAGGCAGATGTACAGGAAAGTACACAAGAGCAGACATTAACAAAAAAAGAGAGAAAGATTGTCCGTAAGAATTTGCAGCTTGGAAGAAGTTATGGTTTTTATGCTTGGGGTGCAGAGGAAGATGCGGCACAGGGACAGTCTGATGAATCAGGAGTGGCAGTGCAGACGGAAGCAGAGGCGGAAGTCTTAAGCCCGGATATTGATACGGTTTTATCTAATGTAAGAAGCTATATCTTAAGTAAAGATACGAAGCCGGATTACAGTAGTATATGGAATGTTATCGGTTTAAAAAGGAGTGGGCTGTATGTGCCGGAATCTTATATAAATCTTTTTTACAGTAATGTGATTGCATACTGTGAGAGTAAGGACTGGCAGATTACAAGAGCAAAGTATTCGGATTATTCAAAGCTTATTCTTGCATTAACAGCGATTGGTGTCGATGCAAGAAATGTGATGGGACATAATCTGTTAGCGTATCTGTCAGATTATGAGAATGTAAGCAGACAGGGGAATAACGGCACGATTTGGGCGTTGATCGCATTAAAGAGTAATCCGGCATATGAGATTCCAGAAGACCCTTCTGTAGTGCAGCAAAACTCAGAGGAGTTACTTGTTAAGAAGGTTGTAGGGATGCAGTGTCAGGATGGTGGCTGGACATTGATGGGAACAACCGGAGATTCCGATATGACAGGAATGGCGATGCAGGCGCTGGCTTCTTATTATAATAAAGATGGATATGAGGATGTTACAGCGGCAATTGACAAGGGACTTGCATGGATAGAAAAGAATCAGCTTTCCAGTGGTGGTTTTGGCACGATGAATACAGAAACTTCGGAAAGTGTGGCACAGATTATCACAGCTCTTTGCGGTGTGGGAATAGATTGTGGAGAAGATGCCCGTTTTATTAAGAATGGGAAATGGCCGATGACAGGATTATTCCAGTATTATATGCCAGAAGGGGGATTTATGCATGTAGCTGCTGATGCCGGGAATAATGGTGGCGGTGCCGGTGGCATTATTGATGGAATAGCAACGGAACAGGGATTGTATGCAACAGTTGCTTACCGTAGATTTTTGGATGGAGAGACATTTCTTTATGATATGAGTGATGTGGCTATTTCGGCAGGAACGAAGCCGGTAGTCAGTCCGACGATTGATACGGGGAGTAATAGTGGAGGAAATTCTTCTTCAACGACAGCAAAAAAGACAGAAACAAAACCGGCAGCTTCTAAAGTAAAGGTAATAAAAGTAGGGTTAAATTATAGTACGATTTATCTTACAAAAGGAAAAAGCAAGACGTTAAAAGCGACGGTTTCTCCGTCAAATGCCACGAAGAAGTCAGTGAAATGGTCTTCTTCTAATAAAAAGATTGCAACGGTAAATGCAAAGGGAAAGGTGACAGGAAAGAAAGCAGGAACAGCGACAATTACAGTAAAGGCAAAGGACGGAAGTGGAAAGAAAGCAACCTGTAAGGTCGTGGTGACTGCACCGGCAACAGCGACAACCGCCAAAAAGACAACAACAACTACAGCAGCAAGAAGTCAGACAAAAAGAATTACAACACCGACATCGGGAACAACGAATCGTTCAGTAAGTACAGGAAGTGGAACACCAACTGCTTCGGGAACGACAAAGACACTTTCTTCCGGAAGCACTTCCGGTACAGGTACGGGAAGTACTGCGTCAAAGAGTGCAACAGGAACGACAGCGAAGAAGAAAGATACGGCAGCAGAGGAAACGACAGGAAGCTGGAACTTTAGCGGAGAGGATTACGTACCGGATACTTATGCGGCGGATGAGACAGATGCAGCGGAAGCGGACACCACAGCCGAAAAGGATAATGATACCTCAAAGATTGTGGCTGGTTTAGGGATATTTTATATAGTCAAAAGGATTTGCGCTATTGCAGTGGTAGTGATTATTGCTTTCATTTTATATAAAAAGCGTCATAGGATTGCAAGTGCATTACGCAATTTTCAAAAAGGCGGAGATAAGGAATAGATTAAAAAGATAATCTGTTTTTTAAAAAAAATAAGGGGTATAGCGAGCAGAGTTAAAGCTAAGGATATATAAAGAAAGGGAAAAAGTATTTATGAAGAAAAAGGGATTTATGCGTGTCGTTCTGGCACTGCTTATGAGTATGTTATTGATTGTTTCAACCGGTTGTGGAAAGTCCGGTAATGGAGGAAGTTCTTCCGGTAAAAAGTCCGGCAAGACAGCAACACTTGCGGATATGAATGAGATTCCGGAGGATGGAATTATTACAAAGGAACAGTTTAAGACGGTTGCCGGAGAAAATAAAAAGGTACAGTTTAAGGGGACAACAGATGATGGAATTACATATATCTGGACGTATGACTGTTCAAAGATTCAGAATCCGGCAGATCAGAATTTAAAGATTGATTTTTCAGAGAAAGATCTTGATGATTTAAAGAAGCAGGCAAACAATGCCAATGATGCACTGAAGATGACAATGTACGGGAAAGGGCTGATCTGTGTACCGGATCTTGAGGTACAGCTTCCGGAAGCGTGGCAGTCCAATTCTGCATATCTTGTAAAAGAGCAGTCTGGAAAGCTTGCAAGGATGAGCGATGTTGTGGTAACAGCACAGGCAGAAGAGGATTCTTCCAAGAAAAAGGATACATCTGCATCACAGAAGGATTCGTCTGATAAGGTGAAGGAAGCAACGACTGCTGCCAAAAAGGATACAAAGCCACAGAAAGGAACCACTTCTTTAAAAATGAGCGTAACTTCTCTGGACGGAGATTGTTATATTATCGGAGGTATTACAGAACAGCAAAATAAAGGAGCAAGCGCAGCGAATAAGGCAGAAAACGGAACAACGAACAGTGAATCGGAAGGAAGTGATGAATCGGGGAATTCAGGAGAGAATTCTTATAACGAAGAAGGAGGTTCAGGAAGTGTAGATGTTTCTGATGGAGGCGCTTCTTCTTCTGGTTCTTCAGGTAAGCAGGATGTTGCAAACGATGAAGAAGTTTCAGGTTCTTCCCATACGTGTACGATTTCAATCAGCTGCGCGACGATTCTTAATAACATGAGTGATTTAAAAAGTGGCAAGGAAGAATTTGTTCCTTCTGATGGATGGATTCTGGCAGCTTCCGAGGTAGAATTTACGGAAGGAGAGTCTGTACATGATGTATTACAGCGTGTATGTAAGGATGCAGGAATCCAGATGGAGTCTTCTTTTACACCGGCTTATAATTCAGCTTATGTGGAAGGAATTAATAATCTGTATGAATTCGACTGCGGACAGCTTTCCGGATGGATGTATAACGTAAATGGCTGGTTTCCTAACTACGGATGCAGTAAGTATACGGTACAGGACGGAGATGTGATCAACTGGGTTTATACATGTAATCTTGGTAAGGATGTTGGAGATAATTCGATGTATTAAGGATGTATGAAATAGAGATTTGATATAATAAAGATTTAATGTAATAGAAATTTGATGTAATGGAGATTTGATTTAGATGAAAGATACATTTTCGACATATCATCCTGTTTTAAATATGCTGTATTTTTGTGGGACGATCGGGGTGACGATGTTTGTTGTTCACCCTGTGATTCTGGCAATTTCATTTATATGCGCTGTTGCGTATTCAGTTGTTTTAAAAGGATGGAAAAAGACAGTAAAGTTTAATCTGCTCTTCTCATTACCGATGATGATCATTGTTGCCCTGATCAATCCGATGTTCAATCATTATGGAGTAACGATTATAGGATATCTTCATAATGGAAATCCGTTTACATTAGAAAGTTGTGTGTACGGTCTTGTGATGGCAATGATGCTGGTATGTACTCTTGTATGGTTTTCCTGCTACACAGTTGTTATGACATCAGATAAGTTTATTTATCTTTTTGGAAGGATTATCCCGGCACTTTCTTTAGTACTTTCCATGTGCCTTCGCTTTGTACCGAAGTTTATCAAAGAAGCATCTATTATTTCTGATGGGCAAAAGTGTGTCGGGCGAAGTGTAGAGAATGGGAGCCTTATTAAGAGAGCAAAGCATGGAATTACAATTTTTTCTATTCTGGTTACCTGGTCTTTGGAGAATGCGATTGAAACATCGGATTCAATGAAGTGCCGGGGATATGGAGAGAAGGGCAGAACCGCCTTTTCCTTATATCATTTCGATAAAAGGGATTTTTTGTGCCTTATTTTTATGCTCCTTACATTCGGAGCAGCGATGTGGGGCTTTTCAAAGGGGTATGCATTTTGTTCTTATAATCCTCGGATCGTCGTAAAGGGAGTACCCTTTACAGCAGGCAGCCTGCTTGTTTTTGCCGCTTTTTTATTGTTTAGTATCATGCCAGCAGCGATGGAGATTTTAGACCGAAGGATGTGGAAGGCGAGAAGAGGACAGGTAGAAAGTGCAGCACCGGCTGGGTACCGTTTGTGGGAAGTTGAATAACCGTATATACAGGAGATAAAAAGCAAGTTTGGAGGTGCAGGGTGACAGCGAATGGTTTGTCAGAAAAGAAAAATAGTATATTAGAAATCAATGATTTGTGTTTTGCTTATCCAGAAGAAAAAAAGAGGGCGCTAAATCATGTTTCTTTGCATGTGGAGGATGGGGAATTCCTTGTTCTTTGCGGAAAGAGTGGATGTGGAAAGAGTACACTTCTGACACATTTAAAGACTCCCCTAACGCCGCATGGAAAGCGAAAAGGAGAGATTCTTTTTCAGGGAGTACCAATCGGGGAGATGAGTAACCGGGAGCAGAGTCAGAGGATTGGCTATGTATTACAGAATCCGGATAATCAGATTGTGACAGATAAAGTGTGGCATGAGCTGGCATTTGGTTTGGAAAGCCTTGGATACAGTAACGCAGATATTCGTATCCGGGTAGCGGAAATGGCAAGCTATTTTGGGATTCAGGACTGGTTTTATAAAAATGTATCGGAACTTTCCGGAGGACAGAAACAGCTTTTGAATCTGGCATCTATCATGGCCATGCATCCGGATATGCTGATTCTTGATGAGCCGACCTCTCAGCTTGATCCGATTGCAGCTTCTGATTTTTTGGAAACAGTAAAGAAGATTAATCGTGATCTTGGAACGACAATTATTCTTACGGAACATCGTTTAGAGGAAGTATTTCCTTCTGCTGACAGGGTAGTGGTCATGGATGAAGGGCAGATTTTATGTGTTGGCACACCGTCAGAAATCGGAGAAGAATTAAAGAAGCGCAATCATGAGATGTTTTTAGCTATGCCGGTACCGATGCAGGTTTATGCCAAAGTAGAGTCAGAGCAGCCCTGCCCGATTACTGTTCGTGACGGGCGAAAGTGGCTGGACGTAGTTTGTAAGAAAAAAGATATTTCACCAGCAAATGCAACTTGTTCCTATAGAAAAAAGAGTGATTCCCCAAAAGGAAAATCTTCTTTTGCTAAGATTACAGAAAAGTTTACAGGGAAAAAAGAAGATATCATCTTAGCGTGTGATGATCTGTGGTTCCGTTACGATAAGGAACTGCCGGATGTCGTAAAGGGACTAAGCTTTTCCTTAAAAAGAGGAGAATTCTTTGCATTGCTTGGAGGAAATGGAACCGGGAAGTCAACAACACTTTCACTTTTGAGCCGTTTGAGAAAGCCATATCGTGGAAAAGTACTTTTAGAAGGTAAGGATATCCGTCGTTACAGCGATAAAGAATTGTTCCGCAATTTCCTTGGAGTACTGCCGCAAAACCCGCAGTCTCTTTTTGTAAAGAAAAGTGTGGAATTAGAACTGTTTGAAATGGTAGGCGGTGTAAAAGAGAAAAAGGATGAAGAATATCAGCTTGCCATGGATAAAAAGGATGCGGTGGAAGGAATCATTAAAGTAACACATTTGGAAGAATTACTGCATCGTCATCCGTATGACTTAAGCGGGGGAGAGCAGCAGAGGCTTGCCCTGGCTAAGATTTTGTTATTGCGGCCAAAGCTTTTGTTGATGGATGAACCGACCAAAGGACTTGACAGCTATTTTAAAAAAGAATTTGCCGGAATACTGGCATTACTCAAAGAGCAGGGCGTAACTGTTTTTATGATTTCTCATGATATTGAGTTTTGCGCTTCTTATGCAGACCGATGTGGTTTATTTTTTGATGGAAATATTGTGGCATGTGGAACTCCGGGAGAATTCTTTGCCGGAAATAATTTTTATACAACAGCGGCAAACCGAATGGCTAGAAGGTATTTTCCCATGGCGGTTACCGGGGAGGACGTTGTGAAATGTCTTAAAAAAGGAGTGTGAACAATGGCAGACTGGAAATCAAGTCAGGAGTTCCTGAAAGAATTTTACGCTTCTCCGATTGTGAATGAAGATACGATTCCTGCAAAGATAAAGCGTATCTTTTTACCAAAAAGCAGGAAAGCTTCTGCTTTAAAAGAATTAGCAGGAGATTTGTCAGGAGAAGGCAGGGCGGGAGATGTCATTTTAGATAATGATATGTTTGAGATGGATACCGAAATCTGGAAAAAGCAGGAAAAACGCAGGCTTTCTGTTCGTACCAGAGTAAGTCTCTTTCTCTTGCTTGTAGCGATTCCCCTCACAATTGCTGTCGGATTTTATGTTATGGATGTTGCCGCCGTTGGCACAGTATTTGAAAAGATTTTTGGTCCAAGAAAGTATTATTTTATTAGCCTGGTAATCATTATATACTCGTTATTACCGTTTTTTATGGTATTTGAGGGACGAAAACCTCAGGTGAGAGAGCTAGTTGTTCTTGCAACAATGGTAGCATTGGCAACCGCCGGCCGGGCAGCATTTTTTATGATACCGAGCTTTAAGCCGATTATAGCAATCGTGATCATCAGTGCAATCGCATTTGGCGGCGAGGCAGGATTCTTAGTTGGTGCCATGACGATGGTAGTCAGCAATTTCTTATTTGGGCAGGGACCATGGACCCCATGGCAGATGTTTGCGATGGGTTTTATCGGATTCTTGTCAGGAATCCTTTATCGCATAGGACTGCTTCCGACCAAACGGCTCAGCCTTTGTATATATGGATTCCTTGTGACGGTGTTCATTTATGGAGGAATCATGAATCCGGCGGCTCTCTTTATGAGTGTGTATGACTTTACATGGGAAGGACTGCTTGCAATCTATATTTCAGGTATTCCGGTAGATCTTGTTCATGCCAGTTCTACATTTATTTTTCTGTGGATTGGAGCAAAGCCATTGTTGGAAAAGCTGCAGCGGATAAAAATAAAATATGATCTGATGAGATGAATAGCTGGGACGTTTTTGAATTTCAGAAAGATTGCCAGAATGATGGGGCATTTTTGAAATAAGCATAGATGATAAGTATGGATGATAAGTATAGATAAAATGTATTCTTAGAAAGATTCTGAGAGTATACGAGATTGAAGGGGGAAACTATGCAAAAAATACCAGAATGTCGTTCCATGAATTTTTCAATTTATGAAGGGATGCTAAACCGTTATAAAGATAGTGAAGATATCAGAAAGTCTTATGAGTCACGAGGATTAAATGGACTGGAAGTGATTCGGGCAGGCGAGCCAGATGAAGGAAAGATTCTGCCGGATATGGTGAATGGGGTACATCTGTATTTTCATATTTTCTGGATGGACTGGTGGAAGGGGAATTATGAACGCCTAGATCAGGAATTTGATTCAAGAGAGCAGTGGCTGGAATACTTTGGAGGAATGAGCAGGGAATCTTATCTGAACAGTTTGCGGGACGATCTTGCCTATGCAGAACAAGTTGGAGCAAAGTATGTAGTTTTCCATGTTTCAGAAGTGACACTCCGGGAGAGCTATATTTATAAATACCGCTATACAGATAAAGAAGTGATTGATGCAAGCTTAGAGGTCATCAATACCCTCCTTGATGAAAAAGAATATCCATTCGACTTTCTTGTAGAGAATCTCTGGTGGAGCGGGCTTACCTTGAAAAATGTCCGCCTTACCCGCCGGCTTATAGAAGGAATGCATACACAAAAAAAGGGAATCATGCTCGATACCGGACATTATATGAATACAACAACACAGCTAAAGACTCCAGAAGATGCCGTAGCATATCTGAATAAAATGATAGACAAATACGAAAAAGCACAGATGCTCCACTGGTTTAAAGGAATGCACCTGCAGCTGTCACTTGGAGGGGATTATGTAAGAAAACAGCGAAAAGAATGGAGAGAACATCCGATAGACTTTGATAAGATTCCATTTTATGAACTATTTCGCCTTGCATATGACCATGCCTGTCATATTGATCTGCATCAGCCTTTTATCGGAGAAGGTGTCCGGGAATTTGTAGAGCGCGTAGCGCCAAAGTATGTCACACTGGAATATCAGCAAAACAGCCGGGAAGAATATGAACAATTCGTAGAAGCCCAAAGCAAAATTTTGAAATGGATTACGATTCATTAGGGGAAAACAGACGAAAAAAGAAACCATGCCATATCCCATCTGCTCTGTAGTCGCTGTGTTTAAGATGCTC
>OFMA01002388.1_pt1 | contig 10649 bp, 10 predicted proteins | sample 1541011 | NCBI WGS metagenome assembly OFMA01 (sample SAMN04209225, study PRJEB22552) | human gut metagenome | biome: gut; material: feces | host: Homo sapiens | place: USA: Oklahoma
TGACTCCATTGTACTCTTTGCTGTATTTATCGGGGATATCACTTACTCTCGGATTTATCTTGTAAAACCGGTTGTCTGCACTTGCCTCAGTGCGCTCTTCGATCAGCTTTCTCATTTTGGTAATCGGAACGATCGAATCGAGGATTTCTTCCGGAAATCCAAGCGCAAGGCCCAGATTGGCATCCGGATCGACATCTGCAGCCAGAACCGGATGGCCTTCTTCTGCATAAAGTCTTGCAAGGGTCGCTGCGATGGTTGTTTTTCCTACGCCACCCTTTCCAGTTACTGCTATTTTCATTTTACACCTTTTCACTTCAAAAAGGGCGGTCTCTTTTTACGTCAGGGACCGCCCTGTCCTTTTTATACGCCGAGTGCGGCACGTTTCTCTTCGATTCGTGCGAGCATTGCATCGCCCAGCTTGTCGATGTCTTTTTCTACTGTGTAAGCTGCCTCAACCCAGTCGCGGACACCGTTGGTCAGGAGTCCTGTTACCTCAGTGGATCCGGATACGTACGGCTCTACGCCAAGGTAAGTATCGATACCGGTTGCTACAACATAGTTTCCGATGGAAACTGCTTTCTCAGACATCCACTCCGGAGCACATCCGACAACCGGAAGCTGGGAAATATTGACATTACCGATTTTGGCAAGTTCTGCTACAAGAACCATCATACGGGAGATATCAACGCAGGATCCCATGTGGAGTACCGGCGGGATATCAGCCAGCTCGCAGACACGTTTCAGACCTGCACCGCAGAGATCTTTAGCACGTTTGTCCATCAGACCTGCTCTTGCTGCTGCCTGTGCAGAGCATCCGGAAGCAACGATGATAACGTCGTGCGCGATCAGCTTCTTCATCAGCTCGATGTGAGCGGTGTCCGGACGGACTTTCGGGTTGTTGCATCCTACCATGGCAACTGCACCGCGGATAACGCCGGATGCCACACACTGCCACAGCGGCATCAGAGTTCCGGTCTGGTCAACCTGGGAATTGGTTACTTTATCCAGAGTCTTGATGATGGACTCAAAAGAGTATCCAACGGTTGCTTTCTGCTTCATATGCGGGATATGTACCAGCTCCGGTTTCCGGTTTTTAAAGTTTTCAATTGCCATTTTTACGATGGCTTTTGCATTCTCACCTGCTGTTTTTGCGTTGAAACGAATGTATTCTGCATCCGGCATCTGCGCAATCGGGCTGGTGGTAACGAATTTAGTATGGAAACATTTGCTTAAAGGTCCAAGGGCCGGGAAAATACACTGTACGTCAACAACGATGGCCTCGCAGGCACCGGTCAGTACCACGTTTTCCTGCTGCAGGAAGTTACCTGCCATCGGCACGCCGCGGCGCATTGCTACTTCATTGGAAGTACAGCAGACACCTGCCACGTTGATTCCCTTTGCTCCCATTTCTTTTGCATATGCGATCATCTCCGGATCGTCTGCGTATTCGCAAATCATCTCGGAAAGTGACGGATCATGGCCATGAACGATGATATTTACTTCATCTTCTTTCATAACACCAAGGTTTGCCTCGGTTTCGATCGGCTTTGGAGTTCCGAACAGTACGTCAGAGAACTCGGTACCCATCATGGAGCCGCCCCATCCATCGGAAAGTCCGGAACGAAGGGACTGGCGAACGAGTGCTTCCGGAAGGGAAGAACATCCCATATGAGTCATATGAAGAGAACATGCAACCTCACGGTCAATCGCACGCGGTGCGATTTCTTCTCTCTCCCAGATATCCTGTGTATGCTGCGGAGCACGTTTCAGGAATCTCTGTGTTCCGAACGGTTTACCATACTCTAAAAGAGCCAGCTCGGACATCTCATGTGCCAGATCGTAAATATCTTTTCCTTCTGTCTCTACGCCCCACTCTTTTGCGATACGGATCAGTTTCTCCGGATCTTTTACTTTGTAGTTTCCGTTTGGATCAGCCTCATGCAGTGTGTGGCAGATCTCACGGCCATGATCGGAATGTGTTGCAGAACCGCCTGCTGTAAAGCGCAGGAAGTTACGTCCTACAATACCGTGTACATCGCATCCGCAGATTCCTCTCGGTGCCTTTGGTGTAATACGGCAAGGTCCCATCGTACAGATACGGCAGCAGGTTCCCTGCTCACCGAATTTACAGTGCGGGGTCTGGTTTTTTACACGAAACTGCCATGCGTCAGCGCCAACTTTTGCACCATTTTCCAGGAGCTCATTCGTGGCCTGTTCGAATTCTTCTACGCTTGTTAATTTGAATTCGCTCATCTTGTCCTCCTCAAGATTGTATTTTAATATTTTTATGGTAAAAATATCCTCCCGTGGGGGATATTTTACTTTTGAAATATCCCCCCGTCTGCAGCGCGTACAGAGCGGAGGGCAGATCATCTGTTTTTATAAGCCAAGGTTTTCTACGATTTTCTTTAATGCCGCACGTACCGGAGAATCTTCCGGCAGACGTACGGTTGGTTTTCCGTCACAGTCATATTCATAAACCTGATCATCGTGTGGAACAACGCCAAGGAGAGTTAATCCCTGTTTTTCAATTTCCTCACGGGTTCCCTCATTTAACACGCCATTCGGCGCGCGATTTACGATCAGTCCTACCTGCTTCGGCTTCATATCGCATTCTTTGATCAGCTCCGCAATTCTAGCTGCGGCCTGTACTCCTCTTCTCGAGCAGTCACTGACCAGAATAGCTGTATCCATTCCCGGAAGAATACCGCGGCTGATATGTTCCATACCGGCTTCGTTGTCAACTACCATGAAAGGATAATTCGGATACAGTTTTGCAAGCTGGTTCTGCAGAAGTCCATTGACGAAACAGTAGCAGCCTTTTCCCTGTGTTCTTCCCATAACGAGAAGATCGAAATCGTCTTCCTCGGTGATTGCGCCGGCAAATTTGAATTCTGCATAATCTGCCTTGCTCATTCCTGCCGGAATCGGGCTTTTCGACGCCATCTCCGCGCGGGCAATTTCTTCCCGGATATCTCCCAGCGTAGCTTCTACCTCTACGCCAAGTACCTCATTCAGGTTTGAGTTTGCGTCCGCATCGACTGCCAGAACAGGTCCTTTTCCCGTCTCACAGAGATACTGGATCAGCAAGCCGCATAATGTTGTTTTTCCAACGCCGCCTTTTCCGGCGACAGCTATTACATGTGCCATAAAAATCGGATGCCTCCCAAATTCAAGTAATTAATTCATTAAACCAGTGTGCAAAGGCCGGATCTGTCGATGATTTCAGATACGTCTTTCCATTTATTCAGTGCATACAGATGAATTCCGTTGACACCGAGTGCACGGTATGCATCAATCTGTTTTACGGTATATTCGATACCCTCTTCTTTGAACTCTGCAACTTTCTTGTCGTAGAATACGTCGAACGGTTTTCCTTCTGCATCTTTTGCTGCAAATGGGTTTGGGAACAGCCAGTGTCTGGAGATCATTCTGGAAAGCTCTCTGTCCATCACACAGCCGTTTCTGGAAAGTGCCATGTTAATAGTAGCAGCCTGATCCAGGATCGGCATTACTCCAACGTCTACCGGCATGGTGATTCCTGCTTTACGGATTGCATCCAGCCAGTATTTGAACTGCTCCATATCCCAGCAGAGCTGTGTCATGATGTAGTCTGCTCCGTTGTCCTGTTTCTGTTTCAGAACTGCGATATCAGACTCCAGACTTCTGCAGGAGATGTGGCCTTCCGGTGAACCTGCAACAGCGATTTCAAATTTATCGCCGTAGGTATCACGTACGAATTTTACAAGATCGGTAGCATAGTCAAAGTCACCACAGGTTGTAGTCTCACCAAGCGGAATATCTCCGCGCAGTGCCAGCATATGGTCTACGCCGTCAGCCAGATACTGATCCAGTTGCTCTTTGATTCCTTCTTTTGTGTTTTTGATAACGGTGAAATGAGTAACCGGTGTAGTTCCGGCATTTTTGATCATCTGACATACTTCACGGTTTGCTCCGACATTTCCGCCGCCTGCTCCATATGTACAGGAAATGTAAGACGGGTTGTACTTCATCAGGTGGTCGATGGTACCCGGCAGATTCTGCAGTCCCTTCTCTGTCTTTGGCGGGAACAGCTCAAAAGACAGAAGAGTCTTGTTTTTCATCTCTTCTGAAAGTTTCATAATTCAATTTACCTCCGCTTTAATATGATATATTCCTATTCTAAGTCCCGGTTCGCTTGTTCTGTTTGTTCCGATTTGCAGAACCCGGGGGCCTAAAACCGCTTTTATAGAATAACTGGTTCCGTCAACCAATTATCATTCACAGTCCAGCTCTACAATGCTGTTTGCAAGATCTACCATTTTGATCTTACCCTGCAGTCTGATCTCCTCACCCATGATGTCACGGATCAGAACGTATTCTCCATCGACATCGATGCGGCTCACATTTTTACAGACAACTGTGTTTTCCGGATTTTTGTATACCGTTGCAAGGCACATAGCTTACGCCTCCTCTACTTAACTTCTTTCAAATGCTCTTTTACAAGCGTCAGTGCAAGGGACAGGCGCATATTGCCTTTCTGGAAATCGGATACTCCCTCCCTGATCTGTTTTGCGGCGTCCGCCATTCCGGCCTTTTCCAGTTTGTCGGCCATCTCGTCGAGTTCTGCTGCGTGATGTTCATTGTGCTGCAGCATATAGGTTAAAAGGGCAAGATTCTCGTCCTTGCATTTTTCTTCGGAACCGCATGCATTGCAGGCATGTCCGCAGTCTTCTCCCTCGTGATGATGGTCATGGTGATGATGGTGCTCGTCGTGAGCTCCGTGCGGAATGGGATTTCCATTCTCGTCATATAATAAATGCATAATATGGCCTCCTCTGTCCCCGTTTTTTCTCCTCTGCCGTCCGTTTCGTCCGCTTTTTGTTTTCTTGAAACGTCCTGCAGATTGTACAGGGAATGATAAATAAATATCAATTCAAACTTATTATACTCTATTTCATGCACAAAATCAATACGGCCTCCACAAAATTTCTGTACAATTCGCCGTACAGGCCGTCCTGGCATCCTTCTTTTTTCTTGCATGGCTTGTTATTTTTTTTTCATTTCCCGATTGTGTTAAACTTTTTTAATATATTTGGTCTGATTTCTTTAAATTTTCATGTTATACTAAACATAATTATGAGAGAAATACGGCAGAATCTTTTTTTGATTCAAGATACGGAGGGTTTTTATGGCACTTTCTATTCCAACCATTACATTGAACGACGGCAGAGCGATGCCGCTTCTGGGGCTTGGCACTTACAAATCGACAGAAAAAGAGGCAGAAAAAGCAATTGTCACCGCGGCAAAATACGGCTACCGTCTGATCGATACCGCCTCCTCCTATAAAAATGAGGACAGCATCGGCCGCGGGATCCGCGCAAGCGGGATTCCGCGGGAAAACTTTTTTATTACCACAAAGGTATGGAATACCGCGCAGCGAGTCGGTGATATCGAAGGTGCCTTCAACCGCAGCCTCGACCGTCTCCGTCTCGACTACGTTGATCTTTACCTGATTCACTGGCCAGTGCCGGGCTGCTACCCGGAGACGTGGCGCGCACTCGAAAAAATCCGCGAATCCGGGCGTGCAAAATCGATCGGCGTCAGCAACTTCGAAGAGCCGCACCTTACCGCCCTCTTTGAATTTTCCGGCGTCATCCCGGCCGTCAACCAGATCGAATGTCATCCGCTCTGGAACCGGAAACCGCTCATCGCTTTCTGCCGTTCACATGGAATCGCCGTTCAAGCGTATGCGCCGCTCGCAAGAGGTCTTTATCTGAACCGTGAGATTATGCAGCAGCTGGCAGAAAAGTATGTACGCACTGAAGCGCAGATCGGTCTCCGCTACCTCGTCCAGCAGGGCATCAGTGTCATCCCGAAATCGACACATCCAGACCGCATCTTTACCAACGCGGATGTCTTCGACTTCGAACTTTCTGAAGCCGACATGGCGCTCATCGACACGATGGACGAACAGCTCCGCTCTGCTTCCATACCGGATGACCTGCTGTAACTGCGGATTCACAGAAAAAGCAGCACAGAAAATCTGTTTCTTTCCGTTTCAGATTTCTGTGCTGCTTTTTCTGTTTCTCTTTATTTCGAGGATACCATCCAGTCTGCTGCAGGTGCAGATCCAGTCCCCCATTGCTTCGGCTTCTTCTAAATCATGCGTGACCAGAAGCATCGTTTTTTCTTTTCCTTTTCTGCGGATATAGTTCATCGTTTTCTTTTTCGTCCCCGCATCCAGTCCCCGGAACGGCTCATCCAAAAGGAGGAAATCTGCGTCCATGCGCATGGCCCGCAGAACCGCCACCCGCTGGCGCATGCCGCCCGACAGTTCCGATACAGCCTGGTTTTCACAGCCCGAAAGGCCGAGTTCCTCCATCTCCTCCACAAGATGACGGAAGCTTCTTTTTTCTTTTCCAAACATGCGGTGCCTTACCGCGAGCTGGATATTGGCTGCAGCTGTCAGTTCTTCTGCCAGCCGCGGTTCCTGAAAAACCATACTTTTTCTTAAGGCTTCCAGTCCCCCGATTTTTCCGCCGTCCGCCTGCTCCAGGCCTGCCAGAATCCGCAGCAGGGTTGTCTTTCCCGCCCCGGAAGGAGCCATCAGACAGGTCACTGCTCCTTTTTTCAGTTCCATCGTAAGATTCGAAAAAATAACGTGTTCTCCATACGCTTTTTTCAGATGGCAGATTTCAATCGCATCTTCTCTCATTTCATCACCAGCATCCTTTTTTCTGCAAGATCCATTCCTTTTAAAACAGCTTTTTCGAGACAGAAGCTGACGTACACGATCGCTGCCGTCCAGGCAAAGAGTCCCGGTGTGTCGAGATATATTTTTGCCTGATACAGATGCTCTCCGATGGATCGGTTCGGAATGCCGATTACTTCTGCTGCCGTTCCGGCCTTCCAGCAAAGGCCGAGGGAAAGTGAACATCCCGTCCGGATATATGGGTACAGCTGCGGCAGGATCACCCAGCGCAGCCGCACCGGCCGCGGAACCTGAAAAACGTCTGTCATCTCCAAAAGCGCTGTGTCCAGTTCCCGCAGGCCGTTCCGCGTGTTTGTATACAGGATCGGAAATACCATCAGAAACGAAATCACAACCGAAAGATTCTTCGAAGAAACCCAGATCAGGATCAGAATCACAAAAGAAGCGACCGGCACTGCTTTCACTGCTGCAACCAGCGGCGTCAGGAGTTCTTCTGCAATGGAAAACCGACCGGCAAGTGCAGCTCCTGCAATTCCCGCTGCCGCACCAAGAAGGAATCCGGCTCCGATGCGTGCTCCGGAAAACAGCAGGGACTGCCAGAAGACCGGTTCTGTTACAAGCGTAAAAAGGCGTTTCAAAACAGCGGCAGGAGATGCCAGAAGGATCTCCTGCCCGACAAAAACGCTTACCGCCTGCCAGATCATAAGCCAGAACACGATCGGCCAGAGCTTCGTTTTTCTCTGTTTCTCTTTTTTGTTTTTATTCGGAATAATAGAAGTCATCTCCTGGAAGTTCTCCTCCGACTGCCTCCGGGTTCTGGTCTTTGAGTACACCGAGATAACCGGAAAGCTTCTCTTTCATCTCATCACCGGTGATGCAGACAATGTTGCATGCCGGAAGCGCTTTCTTTGCGACTGCCTCCGGAACAATGTCATAATCCCCGATCAGTTTTGCCGCCTCATCCGTGTTTTCGGTTACGTAGGATACGGATGCCCGGTAAGCTTCCATGAAGTCTGCAACTGCTTCCGGATGCTCCTTGGCAAAGGCAGTGCGTACAACGGTAACACCTGTCACCAGTGTGCCCGCTGTTCCTTCGGACTCCTGGATTTTGTTCCATTCTTCGGTCAGGTCAAGTGCGGTGCGCAGCGTTTCTTTTTTCGTCTGTGCCGTCGTTACAAACGGCTGCGGCAGCATGGCGATTCCATCGGCATCTTCTGCAAGTGCTGCCACGCACTCGGCGTGTTCGCTCTTCCACTCGATCGTTACGTCCTCACCCGGTACGAGGCCGTTCTTTTCGAGGATATAATTCAAAGCATACTCCGGAGTTGCACCTTTGCCGCCCGCATAAATGGTTCTGCCTTTCAGATCCGCAATGGAATGTACGGTATCGCCGTCCTCGACGATATAAAGGACACCGAGCGTATTGACTGCGAGCACCTGCACGCCGCCGTTTGTCTTGTTGTAGAGTACGCTTGCAAGGTTCGCAGGAACCGCGGCGATATCCACCTCTCCCTGTACCAGTTTTGCGCTGACCTCATCCGGGGCAGCGGCAAGTTCAAACGTGTCCGCAGGTGACTCTTTGCTGTCGTTATCGCTCATCATTTTTACCATTCCCATGCTGGTCGGTCCTTTTAATGCAAGCACATGGACCAGTGTCTCATCTTCTGTTTCCGATGCCGCTGTGCTGCTCTCTGTCTGCGTACTTTCTGATACTGTACTTTCTGATCCTGTGCTTTTTGTCCCGCTGCTCTCCGACTTTGTCTCTGTCTGGCCGCATCCTGCAAACAAAAGTACCATTGCAAGAATCGCTGCCGCAAAGCCCATCTTTCTTTTCTTTTTCACTTTTTTCTCCACCTTGCTGTTCTTTTTAGTCTACCAGCTTGTCCAGTTCTTTTACATATTCTGTCTGGCTGGAAATCTTGTGTTTTGCCTGCGCCGCATATTTGTTAACTGCCGCCTGTGACTTTTTGATTGACTGCATCGTGCCGGCTCCTGCCACGCATCCGCCCGGACAGGCCATGCCTTCGAGAAGATAACCGTTGTACTTTCCGGCCTTCGCCATTGTCAGCAGTTTCCGGCATTCCTTCAGACCTTCTGCATTTGCCATCTTGATTTCGCGGTCCGGGTATTTTTCACGGATTACATTTTCCACAGATTTTGCAACGCCGCCGGAGACAGCAAAGTTTCTTCCGTCCACCGATGCATCGCTGACGCCGTCCGGATCTTCCTCAAGTGCACTCACATCTACCTGGCGCGCATCGAAAATGCCCGACATCTCTTCAAACGTCAGAACGAAGTCCACCTCACTGCGGACAGACCGGCGCATGGCCTCCAGTTTTTTCGCCGCACACGGTCCGACAAAGACAACCTTCGCATTCGGATTGTGTTTCTTGATCAGACGCGCCGTCAGCGTCATCGGGGTCAGTGCCATCGAGATACAGCTTGCGTAATCCGGGAACAGTTTCTTCGCCATTACAGACCAGGCCGGACAGCAGGATGTCGCCATAAACGGCAGTTTCTCCGGAACTTCGTTCACAAAATCCTCTGCCTCCTGTGCCGCACAGAGATCCGCTCCGATCGCAACTTCAAAGACATCCGCAAAACCGAGCTTTTTCATCGCCGCACGCAGTTTTCCAGGCGTTACTTTCGGTCCGAACTGGCCGACAAACGCCGGTGCCAGCGCTGCATAGACGCGCTCTCCCGACTGGATCGCACGGATTACCTGGAAGATCTGGGATTTGTCCGAAATAGCGCCGAACGGGCAGTTGACGAGACACTGGCCGCAGGATACACATTTCTCGTAATCGATATCCGCTTTTCCGTTCTCGTCTGAACCGATGGCATCCATTCCGCAGGCTCTCGCACACGGACGCTCCTGAATGATAATAGCCTGGTATCCGCATACCTTGGCACACTGACCACATTTGACGCATTTATCCTGATCAATATAGGATCGTCCATTGGTGCGGTCCAGCGTAATGGCCTTTTTCGGACAGACTTCCACGCACGGATGTGCAAGACACCCCTGACATCCCTCCGTGATCAGAACCCGTTTTTCATGACAGGCGTTGCATGCAAATTTGATGACATTAATGAGCGGCGGTGTATAATACGTCTCCGCCTGGTCCGCCAGTTTGATATTGTCCGAGATCGGGGCGTGCTCTGCCGCGCTTCTGCACGGAAGTCCCATTGCAAGGCGAAGCCGCTCTCCTACAATCGCCCGCTCCAGAAACACATCATTTCTAAAATTTCCGACCTCACCGGGAATTACACGGTAAGGAATTTCCTCGATCGTCTTTTCCACCGGGGAGTCCACATCATACGCCATTTTTGCAACTTCCGTAAAAATGGCATGGCGGATTTCCTGAATTCTTGTTTCTACTCCTCTCATTCTTTCTTCCTCCTGCTGTATTTTCCTCCGCATCTTTTCAGTTAAAATTATTCCGCTTTCTATTACTATACTTGATTTCGAAAGTATTGTCATCTTTTTCCCGTATTTTTGCTGAAAAATTTCGGTCTGCACAAAAAAAGAACCTGCCGTCTCTGTATCATTTCACAGAAGTGACAGGTTTCTTATTTTTACCGCTCCCAGAGATCCGGGGCGAGTTCGTCTTTTTTCATACGCTGCATCAGTTCATCCACAGCCTGTTTCGGGTTTTTGTTTTCAAACAGAACCTGATTGACTGCCTGAATGATCGGCGTTTCGATTCCGAATTTTTTCGACAGGGTAAGCCCCGCTTTTGCGGAATAGACACCTTCAACAATCATTTGAACCTCATCCATCGCCTGCTGCATAGTATAGCCTTTGCCCATCAGATAACCAGCCTTGCGGTTACGGCTGTGAACACTTGCACAGGTAACGATCAGATCCCCCATCCCGGACAATCCATAGAACGTCTCCATATGTGCGCCCATTTTTGTTCCCAGACGTGCAATTTCCGCAATTCCTCTGGTA
>OFMA01002398.1_pt1 | contig 10606 bp, 9 predicted proteins | sample 1541011 | NCBI WGS metagenome assembly OFMA01 (sample SAMN04209225, study PRJEB22552) | human gut metagenome | biome: gut; material: feces | host: Homo sapiens | place: USA: Oklahoma
GCTTTTCCTGCAAAGATATCTGTTGTAGTAGAAAGACTGGCTGCTATGATCCATCCAAGTAACATGAATGTAAATGCCACCCATAAAATTACTATAATATATCCAGGAGCGAGCGCCATTTCATGTTTCCAGTCAATTTTCTTTTTCACTTTTATTTTTTTCTCTTTTGCCATCTTGCGTCTCCTCCTTTCTAAAATTCTAAGTCATCCTCTTTAATCAGTTTATTACAGATTGTAAAAATAACTACAATACAGATGCACAAGATAATACCGATTGCTGCTCCATATCCTGCATTTCTTTCTGTAACTGCATTTCCGGCTCCAAATGTCTGCATGTACATGTACTGTACCGGGACAATAGTTGCCTCATCTGCTGTTACGGTTGAGAACATCTGAGACCACACAAAGAATGCCGCTGTACTTACTGACCACATCGTAATGTTCGTCTTAAATACTCCTTTTAATAAAGGAAGTGTCATATGCTGGAATTGCTGTGGCCTGTTGGCACCATCAATGGTTGCCGCTTCATATAGCTCCGGACTGATTCTCTCAATTCCACTCATCCAGATCAGCATGTGATATCCAATCATTCCAAAGCAATATGCAAATAACAATGCTCCGAATTTGTGATCTGTATCCAGCCATGCTGTCTCTGCCAGTTTATGCATACCGACCGCATCAAGAATAGATTTTAGTAATCCGAACTTAGAACTATATACATACTGTAACCACATAGTTGCAAGGGCTACCGCACTTACAAGGTTCGGAAGATAGATTACCGCACGAAAAAATTTCTTACCGCGGATTCCACTTGTCAGGATAACTCCAAACAGCAGAGAAACAGAAAGTACAATTGCTCCACCGATTGCCCAGATTTTAAACAGGTTCAGCATAGACTTTCTAAAAATTGCAGTTGCAAATAATTTCTCATAGTTCTGTATACCTACAAATGTCCACAAATCTGTTGTGTCTGTAACGGAATCAATTTTGAAGAAACTCATCATAATCGTCCGGACGATCGGGTATAAAAAAACAATGAGGAAGATGATAACTGCCGGCGCCAGGAAGCCTACAATCATTTTCTTATTATTTTTCATCTCATTTCCTCCTTCTCGCATAATCTCAGCCATCTGCCTCATTCTTTTTTCAGATGTCCTGCGACCGTTTTCTTAAAAGAAATATGGTGGCGATGCCATAACCGCCCCGCCACCATATTATAATATGCATCTTATTTGATTATCTCAAATGACTTATTTTCCTGCTGCTTTTTTCATTGTAGAAATGAATCCTGCTGCATCTAATTTACCAGCTGCGAGCTCAAGTGCGCTTGTCTTTAATGTACCAGTCAGGTCATTGTTGCTCTCTGCGCCTGCTGCCCAGTCATAGTATGTTGTTGTTGCATCAAATCCAGCTTTTACTTCTGCAAGCTCTGTTGGCCATGCATCAGAATTTGCTTTGTCAGTTGGGATACAAAGAGCTTCTGTTGTCATCTCTTTGTCATAATCACCTGTTGTGATATAAGTAATCAGCTCAAATGCTTCGTCAGCCATCTTGGAATCTTTATTGATTGCAAATACCTGATTAGCAATGTTGTTAGCTGTATTGTCATCTGTTCCGTTCGGAACTGATGGATAGTTGAAATATCCCCACTCAAGATCCTCAGCTACAGAAGCTTTTGCTTCATTTGGAAGCCATGATCCGCAGATAACGATTGCTGCATCTCCAGGAGCAAATTCCTGATTCTGTCCTGCCGGATATACATTTGTCGCAATGTTCTTTGAGAAGTAACCTTTTTTAGCGAAATCTGCAAAGCTCTGAGCTGCTGCAAGAACTCTCTCATCATCCCATGTTACGTTCTGACCATTTACTTCTTCTCCGGTTACAAGAGATTTTACTCCATCCTGTCCAATATATCTTGCAAGATGATATCCGATAAATGATGTCATATAAGCATCGTCTGCTGTGATTGGTGTAATACCAGCGTCTTTTAATTTAGCGCATGCTGCATCTAACTCATCCCATGTTGTAGGAACTTCTTTGATACCAGCTTTATCAAATAATGTCTTATTGTAAAAGAATCCGAAGATTGATGGCTGATATGGGATTGAATGGAGTGTTCCATCCTCATATGCTGCACGTGCAATTTTGAATAATGTCTCGTTTCCGTGCTCTGACTCGTAATCTTTTGCCACATCCTCGAGATCTAACAGATATTTTCCCCAAGATCCGTTCACACGGTTTACATCTTCATCGAACAGGTCGATGGTCTGCTTTGCATCGAGTGCAGGCTGAAGACCTTCACGCTGTCCGGAACGTCCCTTGAACTGAACGTCTACTTCTACACCTGTATCTTCTGTATACTTTGCAATCGCATCCTGGATTACTTTCGCCTGTGGCTCATCTTTACTCCACATAGCCCAGTATACAAGTTTCTTGCCATCTCCTCCAGATGACTTGGAATCGTTGGAACTTCCGCCACATCCAACTAACATGGTCGCAACCATTGCCGCACATAAAAGTGCACTGATTACTTTCTTTTTCATTCTTTTTCCTCCTATACCATTTTGGTAAATCGTTTTTAGTAATTTTGCAATTACTCTTTTCCCGTTGGATTCATTATGTCACAATTTTGCACAATAATCTTTATCCTAAAGTTTCATTAATTTGCACAATCTGCTCTAAAATGCTATTTTCAGTAAAATAACGGGCTGTTTTTTGTACACATTGTATAAATTAATATTTTCACAATCTTGTTATTTATTCTACATTACACAACTCATTAAGACCTATTACAGTTTTTCATCTGATTATTTTATCCCTGATTCTTTATATCAGAGATAATGCTGCTTCATCTCCCACCAAAATAACATCATTATGCATCTGAAGGATCGATGCCGGTACACCTGGAATTACCGGTCCGAAAAATGCTTTCTTTACAATCTCTGCTTTGTCTTCCCCACTTACTACAACAAGAATCTTCTTTGCCTGCATAATTGTCTTTATCCCCATGGTATATGCCTGTCTTGGAACATCCGCCGCCGAAGCAAAAAATCTTTTATTTGCCTCAATAGTACTCTCCTGAAGGTCCACACAATGTGTCCCCGTCTCAAATGCCTGTCCTGGCTCATTAAATCCAATATGTCCATTATGTCCCATTCCAAGAAGCTGAAGATCTACGCCTCCAAGGCTTCTGATCAGTTCCTCATAACGTTCACATTCTTTTTTACTGTCTGGTTCCATTCCATTGGGCAAATGTGTGTGTCTCTCCTGAATATTCACCTGATCGAACAGATGCTGGTGCATGAAGTAATAATAACTCTGATCATTGGTTCCCGGCAGTCCTTTATATTCGTCCAGATTGACACTTGTCACCTCTGAAAAATCCAAGTCTCCTTTTTTGTACCAGTCTACCAGCTGACTGTAAGTTCCAATTGGTGTGGACCCAGTTGCCAGTCCAAGTACACTGTTTGGTTTCAAAATGATCTGCGCAGAAATTATATTGGCTGCCTTTCTGCTCATATCCTTGTAATCTTTTGCTCTGTACACTCTCATAACATTTCCTCCATTTTTTTATAGACACTTTTTTAATTCACTTTAAAATTATAGTAGTGTGGCAAATGCCCTTTTTCCCCATATAATTTTTCATGAAGGCTCTCCCAGATCGCCTGGATATCACTGTCTCCTTCCCGGATATCTGACACATCAATTCCATCGCCATCATTCAGCAAATGATACGCCTCTTCATTTCTTTCTAATTTTTCAAGTGCTGCCACATAATAATATTGAATTCGTCCGTTCTTCTGATTTTCTGCGGTCTGTTTTTTATATTCTTCATCAATTTCCTTGTAAGCCCCACATTTTTCCAGAATCTTAAACCCTTCCTTCTGATAAGATAGTCTCTCTCTTTGAAGCGCCATTCCTTCCATAATAAACTGTTTTGCCTTCTCAGGATCCGATTTCAGATACAGACACGCCAGTCCATGATATGCCCATGCATTGGATGCAAGATCAACAGATCTTACAAATTCATCTCTTGCCTCTTCTTTTCTTCCGGCAATCAGATAGCTGATACCAAGCTGATAATGTGCATACCAGTTCGCGGCATTCGGTGCATCTTTTCTGGCTGTTTTCTCTTCCAGATATGCCAGGAATTTCTCTCCATTCCAGAACTCGTCCGGCTCATCTTCTGGATTTGGCATGTGTAGAATGCCTGTCTCAAAGAAATGTTTCCACTTCTTTAATGTTTCTGACTGATTCACAAATTCCAGATGGCCAGTTCTTTTTGTTTTTGGTGCAAATGTTCCATATCCGCTTCCTGCCTGGACTAGCTTTGCCTGCTTCTTTGCAAGTCCTTTTGTCTCTTCCAGACGTTTCTTAAGTTTCTCAATCTCCTGATTTGCCTTCAGTTCCTCTGTCACCTTCTCATAACGCCATTCATGGGACTGTTCACATGCACCTGCACCAAGATCCACTGCTCCGTAGCGTTCCATCCATTCCCATGCAGTGTGTGGTGCCATCGGAATACAGCCATACTGTGTCTTTCCAAGTCCTGCCTGGATCTCCACATAACGTCCTGCATCTTCCGTCAAAAATTCCTGCCAGCGGTCGGAAGCATCAATATTTCCCCATGAAAATAACTTTCTTCCCTGTAGTCTCGGTGTTGAAAATTGTAAAAGTCCATATCCATCTGGCGCAATATTGGCAATATATTTGGGTTCTTCTTTCGGAATATGAAAGAAATAATCTATACTGGTCGGAATCTTCTTATAATCTGTTACATCAATTCCATTAACAAACGGAATCTCTACTTTAAAACCATTCGTCCCTACCGCTGTAAATGCTTCCTTTGCCGGTACGACAAGGCGTCCCCCTTCATACTCCGGTACTGCCATGTTACTCCACCAGTACATCGGAATAACCTGATTGCTGTCATTAACAATTCTCATTCTGCAGTTCAGATACGGACAAGCCTCCTCCAGCCAGAAATCCATCTGCCAGATAACTCCCCGGATTCGCTCATATTCATACATACGAAGTACCGGATCACCTTCATCTGTCTGCGTCTTTGCTACATAAAGCGGCTCCGTCGTCAATGGATTATGGCCGATAATTCCAAGATTCCACTCGACACCTCCGGAAAACCATGCATTTCTAATAGCAAGGTTGCTAAATCTGAGCACATCATTCGTGTAAAGAAGATTCTTTCCTATTTTCTTATCCCACAGCTCCCACAATCTTCCACCATATTCCGTAAGAAATACTGCCTTCAAATACTCGTTTTCCAGAACCGCCGTCTTTACATCTTTCTCATGCAGCTCTCTTGTATATCCATTAAGCTGACGATATGGAAACGCACTATTTACTTTGCCATATCCTTCATAAATCTCATCATCCTCGTCCAGATCAAACACAAGCGAATTCTGAGTTGTCAGTTCACCAAAAAGATCCGGTACCGAAGACTCCTCCCCCAGTTCTGCAACTTTCATACGCTTCGTCTCAAATACTAGCCTTGTCATAATATACCTCCCGCTCTTATAATTTTATCCATCAACAGGCCTTCTAACATGCACTTTCAAGATGTCTTTAGCATCTCTTTCACTTTTTTCTATTGATATAATAAAATTTTCTCTATCATATCTTCCATCATGGCATAGAACGATTGTATAATCTTTACACAATCTACACCTTTTTTTGCCATATCTGCGTCAACATACACAAATATAATTCACTATATTATAACAACAAATTTTATTACACAGCCTGGAACTGACTGTTATACAACTTATTATAAAATCCTCCTTGTGCCAGCAGTTCTTCGTGTGTTCCCTGCTCGATGATTTTTCCGTCTTTCATAACGAGAATAAGGGATGCATTCCGGATTGTAGAAAGCCGGTGTGCTACGATAAAGCTTGTACGTCCCTTCATTAATTTGTCAAATGCTTCCTGAATCTGCTGCTCTGTTCTTGTATCAATACTTGATGTGGCCTCATCAAGTATCAGCATTGGTGGCAGGCAAAGCATAACTCTTGTAATACATAGAAGTTGCTTCTGTCCCTGGCTGATACTGTCTTCATGAAGCACTGTATCCAATCCTTTTGGAAGACGCTCGATAAATTCCCAGCTATGTGCTTCTTTTGCTACACGGATAATGTCTTCATCTGTGGCATCTGGTTTTCCAAATGCGATATTTTCCCGGACTGTTCCATCTTTGATCCAAGTCTCCTGTAGCACCATTCCATAGGAACTGCGAAGTGCATGGCGGCTGAGTCCGTCAATTGACTTGCCGTCAATTTTAATGTTTCCTTGATCCACATCATAAAAGCGCATCAGCAGATTGATAAATGTCGTTTTTCCACAGCCGGTCGGTCCTACAATGGCAATCCGCATGCCGGGATCTACTTCCAGATTAAAATCTTCAATCAGGCGGTGATTCTTATCATAACTGAAGTCTACATGGCCACATTTCCTTTCACTTCGTTGATTGTTCCTTCCACGTCTGGGGATTCTTCCTCTTCCTCCAGAAGATCAAAAATACGGTTCGCACACGCCAGCGCATTTTGCATCTCTGTAATGACCGAACTAATGTCATTGAACGGTTTCATATACTGGTTCGCATAAGATAACAACACGGACAGACCTCCAACTGTCAGAGCTCCGCCTGGTATCATAAATGCTCCTACAAGGGCAACACCTGCATAGATAACATTATTTACGAAACGCGTAGACGGGTTTGTCAAACTGCTGTAGAAAACTGCTTTCTGACTGTATTTTTGTAAATCTGCATTGATCTGTGCAAATCGCTCTGACGCTTTTTCTTCATATCCGAATGCTTTGACTACTTTTTGGTTTCCAATCATTTCATCAATGAGTGCCGTCTGATTTCCTCGAGTCTCACTTTGCTTATGAAACATTTCAAATGATCTGGAAGAAATAAATCTAGCAATTAAGAAACTCATTGGTGTCAACACAATGACCAGAAGTGTGATCCAGAAATTCTTGGAAAACATAAAAATCAAAGTTACAACAATCGTTACAATTCCGGAAAACAACTGGGTAAATCCAAGTAAGATTCCATCAGACAAAATATCTGTATCTGCGATGATCCGGCTTACAATATCTCCGGAACTGTGACGGTCCAGATAAGACAGGGGTAACCGCTGAATATGACGGATTGCCTGGGAACGGATATCCTGTACAATATGATAAGTCATGTGGTTATTAATCATATTCATAACCCAGGTTGCCAGCGCTGATATTGCCACTAATACAAGAATTTCTCTTAATAATATCCACATGGCATCAAAATGAACCTGATGCTCTGCAACGATCTGATCAATGGCATCTCCGAACAGGATCGGCACATATAATTGTAATATTACTGAAACGGTTGCAAGCAACACGCTCAGCACAAGAAATATTTTATATTTTCCAATGAATTTTAAAATCTTCTTCATCTTCTATGCCTCTCCTTTCTCATCATAATTTATTTTTTCTCTTAATTTTTCTTCCGGGAATTGTGAATAATAAATTTCCTGGTAAACTTCACAATTTTTCATCAATTCTTCATGCGTTCCCTGTCCAGCCAATTCTCCATTTCCAAGAACAAGTATTTTATCTGCCTGCTTAATTCCAGCTACACGCTGAGATACAAGAAATGTTGTCATCTTGCCTTCCAGACCATGGATTGCTTTTCGAAGCGCTGCATCTGTTGCAAAATCAAGAGCACTCGCACTATCATCTAAAATTAATATCTCCGGTTTCTTAACTAAGGCTCTTGCAATGGTAAGCCTCTGTTTCTGTCCACCAGACAGATTACATCCATTCTGCTCCAACTGGAAATCCAGCTTTCCCATCTTTCCTTCTACCACTTCTTTTGCCTGGGCAATTTCAATTGCTTTCCAGATGTCCTCATCTGTGGCGTTCTCGTCACCCCATTTCAGATTGTCACGGATACTTCCCTGGAACAGTACACTTCTCTGCTGAACAATTCCGACTTTCTCACCGATAGATTTTCTTGTGTATTCTGTAACATTTTCTCCGTCCATATAGACATGTCCGTCCTGTGGATCGTAGAATCTTGGAATCAAAGATACCAGTGTTGATTTACCACTTCCGGTTCCTCCGATAATACCAATCGTTTCTCCCGGCATCGCCTGGAAACTGATATCCTTAAGACTCGGTGCTCCCGCGCCCGCATAAGTAAATGTGACATGATCAAATTTAACTGCAGGTGTATGATTCTGCTTTTTCTCTTTCTGACGCATCTCATCGTTTACATATGTCATACTGGACTTCACTGCCAAAATTCCTGCCACACGGTCTGCGCACGCCATTGATTTGTTCAATGTAATGATCAGTGATGCTAATTTGATCAATTCAACAATTATCTGAAGCATATAGTTGTAAAGAGCAACCACTTCACCTTGCTGCACATTTCCCATATTAACCTGAATACCAGCGCGGTCAATCAAAATAACTGTTGCAATATTAATCAGCACATAAGTCACTGGATTTAAAAGTGCTGAAATCCTTCCGACAAAAAGGTTCAATCTCGTCAGTTCCCGACTGCTGTCTTCAAATTCTTCTACAGATTGCTCTTCCCTGCAAAATGCACGGATCACACGGACACCTGTTAAATTTTCTCTTGTCAGTCCTGTCACCTGGTCCAGTCCATTTTGCACTTTCTTAAATAATGGAATGCTGACCATCATAATGGAAAATACAACTACGAACAATACCGGAATCGCAATCACAAATATCCATGCACATTTTACATTGATTGTAAATGCCATGACCATGGAGCCAAGTACGACAAATGGACTTCGAAGCAAAAGTCTCAGACCCAGATTCAATCCATTCTGAACCTGATTCACATCATCTGTCAAACGTGTGATCAAGGTATCAGTTCCCATGGTATCTAATTCTGTAAATGACAATGACTGAATATGATCAAACATTGCCTGTCTTAATTTTGCCGCAAATCCACAGCTTGCCTTCGCAGCAAAAAACTGTGCGGTGAAACTGCAGGCAAGTCCGACTCCCGCCATTAAGATCAATACAAAAAACATCTGAACCACATAACTTCGGTTATCCTGTGCGACACCGACATCAATAATCTGTGCCACAACTACCGGAACTAAAAGGTCAAAAACAACCTCCAGAAGCTTAAAAAGCGGTGCCAGAATACTTTCTTTTTTGTACTCTTTGAGATAAACTGTCAAACTTTTCATGTCTCTATTTTCCTCTCTCTTCCTGTTTCACGAATCTATGCCTATTATAACGCACATTCAGTAATATGCATAATATTCCTTTTATTGCTTTGTAATATATTTTTTATATTGCATTTGTAATACCTTCATTATAATATAGTGTTACATACGTTTTGGAAGCTTTCAAGAAATGGAGATGGATTATGGAACTTAGACAATTAGAATACTTTAGACAAATTGCAGATACACATAGCTTTAATGAAGCAGCCAGACATTTAAATATGTCACAGCCTCCTCTCAGCTATCAGATTCACCAATTAGAAGAAGAACTGGGCGTACAACTTTTTGAGCGGACAAGCAAAGGAGTTATTCTGACAAATGCCGGCGAAGTCTTATACGAGCGCGCCGGAAATTTGCTTGATTATGCAGATTCTGCAAAGCTTGAAGTTACAAAAGCCGGAAAAAAGCGAGTTCTTCGTATCGGAATGACCTCAACAACAACTGCTGTAATGATGCCATTTATCTCTACATTTGCCAAAAAATATCCTGACGTAAACTTCGAAGTAAGGGACGGAAGTACTTATACATTATATAGTTATCTTATGGATGGAATTATCGATATCTCCGTTGCACGTACCCCGCTTCAATTAAACAAAGTAAACTCTTTTACTTTATGTTCTGAGCCAATGATTGCTGTGTCAAACTTTTCAGCAAATCACCAATCTTCTAATGCTGTCCCTGTCACAAATAATACTGCTACAAATTCAAATAGCAAAATGCTTTCTTCAAAAATAATACAGCTAAACGACCTGTCAAAACATCCATTGATTCTTTATCGCAGATATGAACGATTAATTCTTGATACATTTCATGCAAAAAATCTTGATCCTGAAATATTCTGTCTCTGTGATGACGCAAAAAGCGCTTTGCTCTGGGCTAAAGATGGACTCGCAACTGCCATTTTCCCCAAATCAATGCAGTCATTGTGTACAGGACTTCGAATTTATGAAATTGATGAACCTACTCTTATAACACAAATTGTATTAATCTGGAAAAAAGAAAAGAAACTTTCTCCTATCGTACAAGAATTTTTAGATGTATGCCCAAAAAAATAATTCAAGAATGTCTCGGCATTCTTGCTGCGAGGTGCGCGTCATGCAATTACATGACATACTTCTACTGCGCACCTCTGCAATCCTGCTGGAGGATTTTGTGTAATAAGAAATGCAATTTTCTATATACACAAAAAAAGTGACTGGTTCATACCAATCACTTCTTATATAAATATATACCTTCAAAACTGCATATAAGAAACTTTTTAACATCTTACCTATCCACCTTACTTGGTTATGCCCTCGACCTATTAGTAACAGTCAGCTCCATGTGTTACCACACTTC
>OFMA01002410.1_pt1 | contig 10573 bp, 8 predicted proteins | sample 1541011 | NCBI WGS metagenome assembly OFMA01 (sample SAMN04209225, study PRJEB22552) | human gut metagenome | biome: gut; material: feces | host: Homo sapiens | place: USA: Oklahoma
AAATAGAATGTTCACTGCCTTGATATTATCGCTGGAGAAGTCCTTGAGTGTAGCGGCCGGCTCGCAGGTGATGGAGATGCTAAAGATTCCCAGTTCGCCGAATTGTACCTTGTAGCCGTTCAGCAATTGTTCCACTAGGCATGAGCAGGTGTCGCTTACCACGCCTTTTACCGTGCCGCGTGTGAAAACACCGTTGTGATCTGAGATGTGCTTCACGAAATCATCGAAACTCATCACTTTCGTCACTTGGTTCTTGGCGTACGCCTGTTCCTTTGCGGTCTCATCCAGTGGACTTTTCCACATGTAAGTTGAATAATTAATCATACTTCTTTTTTTAAAAAGATTAAACTTATTGTTGACAATGCGAAAGTACAACCCCCGGATAGCGAAATCAAATCCGCTGATAACCGTTGACAAACTGTTTACTTTTCATTGACAAACGATTCATATATACCTTATGTCTGATATAACGATTACCATACACGGCGGCAATAACCAGATACTCCCCAACGCTACGGAAGCCATCCAGAACTTCTATGTGGGGGAATATTGCGGGGAGACCTCCCAAGAAGAGGGGGACGGTAGATCCGGTCTCATGCCTGAAACGATCCGTTTTCGTGCCTATATAAATAAAGAAGAGGATCTGGAACGCTATCTTGCGCAGATCGTCGAGTGCCGGACGGTTACCGAGTTGGCCCAAGTCATTCTGGTCATGCAAGAGAACGAGCCGAAAATAACCCCCGAGGAGATGGTCAAAGAGCGTTTCATCCGCCTCTTTCTACCCATCACCCCCCGAATCACGAAGGGTAAAAGCGTCAGCAACATCCGTGCCCGTATTAACGATGCGTGGAGCAGCCGTCTCAGACACCGCTCAACTGGCCGTTTTTGAGAAGATATACTGCATATGCCCGAGGATATATACTGTGTTAGGCAATTGATATATACTTCACAGGGCAATTCATATATACCTCGTTTTCCAAGGGAAACGAAAAGTGATAACCTTACTGAAAAAATTACGATATGACAGAAAACTATGAGCGGGCGGTACAAGCACGTTTCGTCTTCCATATCTACGGTTGCAATGTGCAGATCGTGCCCAATGCAACCCATGCGATCCAAATCATCCACCAAGGTGATGGTACGATCTTGCGGACGGAAAGCTGTATTACGCCCGCCGCTTCGGGACGCCACGAGTCACAGGCACCGCCGTTGGGAAAAGTTAGGGCACTGAATATAAAACAAACAAAATACAAATGATGGATTTTCATAAGGGCAGATGGCGATTGGCCTTAGGCCGTCTGGTGAATTTGCGGTATATCAACCGTTGGATCATTTTTAGTGCGGACCTTTTCGTCTCGCTTTCCGTATCGTTGCTGGGCGTACTAGGAATGTTCTCCATTCTGCATATACGTATTGGAGAGTCTGATGTGCTGAAAGTGGGCCTCTCCTCATTTGTGGCCAGTATCGTTTCGTTCTTGCTGTTCAAAGCATATCATGGGGTTATTCGCCATTCCACGCTGCGTGGCTTGTGGCGGATCGGTGGTGCTGCGATCGGCAAGTCGCTCTTGATGTTCCTGCTGCTTTGGCTGTTGAAAGCCCGTTTCAGCCCTTCTATCTATTGGTTGGGTGGAATCATGGACAGTACGTTGACGATCGTGATGTTGGTCACGTTGCGTGTCTTCGTGATCAATGTCTATAACAGCGTCCTCCTGCAACTCGGTAAGAAACGCAAGCGGGTACTGGTCTTTGGCACGGAGGAGGAAAGCGTGATGATCGCCACATCGGCTAACCGTCAGGTATTCATGCAGAATTATAGCATCATGGGCTTCCTTTCCTTTGGTAATTCCAAGAAAAGCATCCGGATTGCGGAGTTGCCGGTCTACCAGATCGAGAACGTGGAGGATCTGTATCGCTTGATCCCTCGCAACAGTTTGGATGGCGTTCTCTTCCCCAATATAAAGGTTGCCCATCAGGAGCGTGACCGTTTGATCCGTTATTGCGAGCAGGCCTCTTTGAAGACATTGGTAGTCCCGGAGATGGAGGAGCTACGTGGAGGTGAGGCGAAACGTTCCGTCCGAGAGATCCGTATCGAGGATTTGTTGGGTCGTGAGGAGATCCATATTAATCTGGACGAAATCGGCAATCTGTTGGAAGGGAAGACCGTGCTTGTCACGGGAGCCGCCGGCAGTATCGGTAGCGAGATCTGTCGCCAGCTGGCTCATTTCCCGATTAAGAAGTTGGTTTGCTTCGACTCCGCCGAGACCCCGATGCATAATCTCCGTCTGGAATTGGAAGAGAAATACAAGGGACTAAACTTTGTCCCAGTAATCGGCGATGTCCGTAGCCCGGACCGTGTGGATTATGTGTTCCGCAACTGGCACCCCCAAGTGGTGTTCCATGCGGCGGCCTACAAGCATGTCCCCTTGATGGAAGAGAACCCCTGCGAGGCGATTCGAACAAACGTGTTCGGTACCCGTGTGATGGCAGATGCCGCTGTAAGTTATGGTGTGGAGAAGTTTGTGATGATCAGTACAGATAAGGCGGTGAACCCCACGAACATCATGGGCTGTAGCAAGCGCTTGGCTGAAATCTACGTACAGAGCTTGAGCCTTGCGATCGAGCGAGGAGAGGTGAAAGGCGAGACGCGTTTCATTACGACCCGTTTTGGAAACGTATTGGGTAGCAACGGTTCGGTTATCCCCCGTTTCCGGGAACAAATCGCTCAGGGAGGTCCAGTGACGGTCACCCATCCCGATATCATCCGTTACTTTATGACTATCCCGGAGGCCGTAAGCCTTGTCCTCCAGGCAGGAACCTACGCCAAAGGCGGAGAGATCTTCGTCCTGGACATGGGAGCCCCGGTAAAGATCGACACCCTTGCCCGAAATCTGATCAAGCTTTCCGGCTACACCCCGGATGTAGACATCAAAGTCACCTACACCGGTCTCCGCCCAGGCGAAAAGCTCTACGAAGAAAAGCTGATGGCCGAGGAAGGCATGGAGAAAACTCCAAACGACCTCATCCACATCGGCAAACCCATCGAAATGGACGTACAGGAATTCTTCAAACAGCTGGAAGTCCTGGCAGCATACGGCTACGCCAACAGCGAAAAGATCCGAGACATTGTAGCCGCGATCGTACCGACCTATCACTCTGCGGATTCCGACCTGAAGCTGCATAAGAAGGTGTATGAGGAACTGATGAGTGAGGCGGCTGTGGCTGCGGAGAAGAACTGATAACTGGTCAATAATTTACATATATACGAAAAACGAAGGAGTGTTGAAAAAATGAAAATCCCATTTTCACCGCCAGATATTACAGAGGCAGAAATCGAACAGGTAGCAGAAGCTTTAAAATCCGGATGGATCACAACAGGACCGAAAACAAAAGAACTGGAAAGAGAAGTTGCGGATTTATGCGGCACCAATAGAGCTGTATGCCTGAATTCGCAGACTGCATGTGCGGAAATGACACTTCGTCTTCTGGGAATTCACGAAGGCGATGAAGTGATCACTTGCGCTTATACCTATACCGCAAGTGCATCGGTGGTGTGTCATGTCGGGGCAAAGCTGGTTCTTATTGATACACAGGAAGATTCTCTGGAAATGGATTATGACAAGCTGGCAGAAGCTATTACAGAGAAAACAAAAGTGATCATTCCGGTGGATCTTGGCGGAGTGCCATGCGACTATGACAGGATCTTCTCTATCGTAGAAGAGAAAAAGAAGCTTTTCCATCCAGACAATAAGCTTCAGGAGGCAATCGGAAGAGTCATTGTAATGGCAGATGCAGCCCATGCATTTGGTGCGACATGGCATGGAAAACCAGTGGGCAGCATTGCGGATTTTTCAAACTTCAGCTTCCATGCAGTGAAAAACTTTACGACAGCGGAAGGCGGCGCTGTGGCATGGAGAGATATCGAAGGAATTGATAATGAAGAAATCTATCATCAGTATCAGCTGTTATCACTTCATGGTCAGTCAAAGGATGCCCTTGCAAAAACACAGCTTGGCGCCTGGGAGTATGACATCATCGGACCTTGGTTTAAATGCAATATGACCGATGTAGTTGCCGGGATTGGACTGGCGCAGATGAAACGGTATAAAGCTTTGCTTGCAAGAAGAAAAGAAATCATCAGCAGATATGATGCAGCATTTAAACCACTCGACATCGAAGTGCTGGATCATTACAACGAAGAGCATCAGTCTTCCGGACACCTGTACATCACCAGAATCCCGGGAATCACTCTGGAGCAGAGACACGAGATCATCGTCAAAATGGCAGAAAAAGGGGTTGCCTGCAACGTACATTACAAACCACTGCCAATGATGACTGCTTATAAAAATATGGGATTTGATATCAAGGATTACCCGAATGCTTATAAGCGATTTGAAAATGAGATCACATTACCGCTGCATACGAAGTTGACGGATGAGGAAGTGGAGTATGTGATTGAGATGTTTTTGGGGATTGTGAAGGAATATATTAAATGAAAAAAATCATGATTTTGGGAGCAAGTATATTACAGCTTCCAGCGATAAAAAAGGCAAAGGAAATGGGGCTGGAAGTTGTAGTTGTCGATATGAATCCCGACGCAGTAGGCTTTCAGACAGAAGGAATCGAAAAAGAAATCATAAGCACGATTGATATACCTGAGATAGTGAAAGCTGCAAAAAGACATTCTATTGATGGAATCATGACACTTGCTACAGATATGCCAATGAGAGCAGTGGCAGCAGTGGCAAGGGAAATGAATTTGATTGGAATTAGTGCAGATACAGCTGTGAAAGCAACAAATAAAGCGGAAATGCGGAAGGCACTGAAAAAAGCAGGTGTTCCGATTCCTGTATTTTACAAAGTATCTACTAAAGAAGAATATTTGGAAGCAGTAGGAAAAATAAAAGAAGCAGGTTATCGATGTATTATAAAACCGGCAGATAATTCGGGAAGCCGGGGAATCAATCTGCTTAAAGATTATGACAGTGAAACTGTGGAAAAGGCTTATAACTACAGTAAGGAATCTTCAAGGTCCGGAGATCTCATGGTTGAAGAGTATATGGAAGGGCCAGAGGTAAGTGTAGAAACTTTAAGTGTCAACGGCGTATGCCATGTTATTCAGATTACAGATAAGCTGACAACAGATGCACCATATTTTGTAGAAATGGGACATTCACAGCCATCAGGTCATACAGAAGAAATAAAAAAGCAGATAGCGGAGGTGGCTATTGCAGCGAATCACGCAATTGGTATTTCAAATGGACCATCCCATACAGAAATCAAAATAACGAAGGATGGACCTAAAGTTGTAGAGCTTGGAGCACGGCTGGGAGGAGATAATATTACGACTTATCTTACGCCTCTTTCCACAGGTGTAGATATGGTTGAAAGTTGTATACGAATTGCACTTGGTGAAACTGCAGACTTAGAGCCTAAATTTCATAAAGCATCTGCTATAAGATATTTTAGAGTTGAGCAAGGTTTCATCAGAGATATCAGGGGACTTGAAGAAGCCAGAAAGATTCCAGGTGTAAAACAGATTTATGTTGTACATGGGATCGGGGAAAAAATGAATGGCATAAAGAGTAGTGGAGATCGCAGCGGCTTTGTAATCGCTCAGGCAGATACAGCTGAAGAGGCTGTAGAAATATGTGAAAAAGCACTGGATTTAATAGAAATAGAAATGGAGTAAGGGAAGTATAAATTCATGTACGAAAGATACATAAAAAGAGGTTTGGATGTTATATTTGCAGTCATTGCACTGCCAATCGTATTAGTAGTCTGTATTATTTTTGGGGCACTGATCTGGCTGGAGGACAGAGGAACAATTTTTTATCTGGCAAAGAGAAGGGGAAAAGACGGGACAATCTTTAATATGTATAAGCTTCGTTCCATGAAGGTAAATGCGCCAGATATTAGAAATAAGGATAATTCAACTTTTAACAGTGCAGATGATCCAAGAGTAACAAAAATCGGAAAGCTAATGAGAAAAATTTCAGTTGATGAGCTACCGCAGGTATTTAATATTCTGAAAGGAGACATGAGCTGGATCGGACCAAGGCCAGTAACAACAGACAGACCATTGTCTGAGTATGACCAGAAAAGAAAAGATCGTTTAAAAGTAAAACCAGGCATTACAGGGTATACACAGGCCTATTATCGAAATAATATTTCGCAGGAGGACAAACTGGCTTTGGATGCAAAATATGCACAAAAAGTAACATTTCTGGGAGATTTGAAGATTTTCTTTAAAACAATTGAAACTGTAGTATGCAGAAAAAATGTTTATACAAATTAGAAGGGAGAAGAAAAAATGGGTGTTGAAGGAAAAAGACTTTTAGTATTAGGTGCTGGAAGAGGACAGATCGGACTGTATAAAGCAGCAAAAGAGATGGGAATCACAACAATTGCAGGAACCATGCCTGATAATAATCCTCCAGGAATTCCTCTGGCAGATGAAGTGTGCTTTATGAATATTGCAAATCCTGATGAGGTTGCTAAAAAAGCAGCGAATCTTAAATTGGACGGAGTGGCTACTTGCTGTCTGGATACAGGAATTTCAGCTCTTGGAAAAACTTGTGATTCTTTGGGCTTAACAGGACTTCCGGAAAAAGCAGCAATTATGTGTAATGATAAATCCAAAATGAAAAAAGCTTTTATGGAATATGGTGTAAGTACAGCACAGTATTTTGAAATTTCCAATGAAGAGGAATTAGAAAACGCACTGAATAAGATTAAATTACCGGTGATCATTAAAGCAACGGATTTACAAGGAAGCAATGGAATTTACATAGCAAAAACAGAAAAAGATGCCTATGACGGATTTCATGCAGCAATGGGATTAACAAAAAGATCGTACTGTATTGTAGAAGAGTTCATAGAAGGATGGGAATTTGGTGCGCAGGCATTTGTATATAACAATGAGGTACTTTTTGTTATGCCACATGGTGACGAAACTTATATGAGCCATACGGCAGTACCGGTAGGCCATTATGTTCCGCTTGACTGTGATGAAGATGTTTACAAACAGACAGAAATAGCAGTAAAAAGCGCAATCAAGGCATTGGGATTAAATAACTGTGCAGTAAATGTGGATCTGATCCTCCGGGATAATAAAGTGTATGTCATTGAGCTTACCGGACGTGTAGGTGCAAACTGCCTTCCAGAGCTGGTGGAGATAAACTTTGGAATCGAATATTACAAAATGATCGCAGCAATGGCTGTTGGAGAAAATCCGTTGGAGTATTGGAGAAAGAAAAATTCCAAAACAACGGCAGGACTGGCACGAATGATTCTTTCAACAGAAGAAAGTGGAACCCTAGAAGATATCAAATATACCGGAGAAATGGATGAAGATATTCTGGAAATAACATTCTTTAAAAAACCAGGAGATCAGATTCGAAAATTTGTATTTTCAGCAGATTGTATTGGCCAGATTATTGTAAAAGGATCTACATTGGATGAGTGTAGAGCAAAAATCAATAAAATCATGAGTAATATTGAAATAAAACTCAAATAGGAGAACTGCAGTATAGCTGGCTGTTTATAAAAATTATAAATGGCCAGCTGTATACGATTTTAAGAAAAGATAGAAGAGGAAGATTAATGAAAACGCTGTATTTGCTTACAAATTCCTTTCCTTATGGAGATTGGGAGCCTTATTTGGAAACAGAAATAAAATATTATGATAACTTTGATGAAGTATATATTTTTGCATTGCAGATCAGAAAAGAACACTTAAAAAGAAAAAGAACTGTTGGAAACAATGTGAAAGTAATTCCAATTATGAAAGCGTCAAATAAGACCTATTTATTATATAGTTTCAGGACTCTGACAGATATTAATTTATATAAAGAATTTGCACGCCTGGTGAAATCACGTAGATTATCTGTGCGAAATTTTGTAAACATGTTTGTTTATTTCAGTCGTTCTCATTATGAAGCAGATCTAATAGATAAAAAAATGAAAGGACATGTGAATAAAGAGTCAATATTTTATTCATATCGTTTTGAATATCAGCCATATGTGGCAATGTTATTAAAAAAGAAATGGGAATTGAACAGTAAGATTGTAAGCAGGGCACATCGGTATGATCTTTATGAAGAAGAACATAAAGGGAATTATATACCAATGAGAGAGGGAATTCTTTCAAAAATTGATAATATATATCCATGTTCAGATCATGGTACCGATTATCTGAGAAAAAGATTTCCTCAATATAAACAGAAAGTGCATACCAGATTCTTAGGAACAATAGATCATGGAGAAAAGGAGTATCTTTTCAATGATAAATGTTATGAAATTGTCAGCTGTTCTACAGTGACAAAGGTAAAAAGACTAGATTTATTGATAAATGCATTATCCCAAATTAAAGCTATCCCGATTAAGTGGACACATTATGGGGATGGAATTTTAATGGATGAAATAAAAAAAATGGCAAAAGACAAACTGAGAGATAATATTCAATATGAATTTAAAGGAAATGTCAGTAACACAGAATTAATGAAACAATATCAGGATAAAAATTACTATGTATTCGTGAATGTAAGTTCATCAGAAGGGATTCCTGTATCAATTATGGAAGCAACATCTTTTGGAATTCCGTGCATCGCAACAGATGCAGGGGGAACGAAGGAGATAATTAGGGATAAAGAAAATGGGGTTCTTTTATCTCAGAATATAACAGCAAATGAATTGACTAAAAAAATAACAGATTTTTGCAAATTAGATTCATACCAATATAAAAAAAATAGAAATGATGCTAGATATTTTTGGAATAAAAAATTTAATGCAGACTACAACTATCAGAAATTTATAAATGAAATAAGCAATTGAGGTAAAAAAATGTTTTTAAGTGTAATTGTTCCATGCTATAACGTAGAAAAAGAAATCTTGCAGAGATGCATTTTAAGTGTATTAAATCAAGAATATATGAACTATGAGATACTCTTAATTGATGATGGAAGCGAAGAGTCGTTTCGAAGCGAAATAAGAGACATTGCTCGACTTGATGAACGAATAAAAGTTATAACACAAAGCAATTTAGGAGTATCCGCTGCAAGGAATGAAGGCATTAAACATTCTAAAGGAAAATACCTTACATTTGTAGATGCGGATGATGTATTAGTGCCATATTTTTTTTCAGAAGCGGTACATTTATGTGAAAAAGAAAATGTAGATTTTCTTATTGGAGGTAATACGTTATTAGATAATGAAGAATTCAATGAAGAAAAGCAAAAACAGATTCCTATAAATTATAGAATTATATCAGATATAGAAAAAGAAAGTTTTAAATGTAATTCAGTTGGAGAGTTAAAATATTTTGGAAATATGAAAGGATATTATGGACGAGGACCGTGGACAAGATTGATAAAAAGAGAGATAGCTGAAAATACTTTATTTAATACTGAGTTAAAAATGGGAGAAGACATAGTATGGAATCTCCAACTGTTAGATAAGTGTAAAAAAACAATGCTTGTAGAAAGAATATGGTATTTATATTATGTGAATAACAATTCAGCAAATCATAAGTACAATTCCAAAATGCTTTATAATATAGAAAAAGAGCTGCCTTGTATTAGAAAACAAATAAATTTTGAAAGTGAACCAATGAAATCTGCATTTAGTATTCATATTCTGGATGAACTAAAAAAAATTTACGATTGTTATATTGGAAATACACAGTGTGATTTGAGTAGAAAAGAAAAAAAGATAATCAAGAAAAAATTATATTCGGAGAAACCCTGGATATTCGCAGGCAATAGAGAAAATAGAAAATATATGAGTAATAGAAATAAAATGAAGAGTATTTTATATCAATATAGAATCTATTTTGGAATTATACATATTAAACAAATATGTGAATTATATAAAAGGAAAGGAAAATAAAGATGGCTTCAAAAACAGGCAACAAAGTATATTATAATATAATACTATTGATTATATTTTCTATTATATCTGTTATTGTTTTTGGAATAGGAAATACAAATGGAATATTAGCATTAAATGCGGTTATTTTTATTTGCTTTTTTTATCTTACTGTAAAAAATATAGATGAAAATATATTTATGTTTTCATTTCTTGTATGCTTTTTTACATTTTTATTATGTGGACAGATATTGAATCGTTTTATGAAAGTTTATTATTATAATTTTCCAGATGTAATAGAGAAACATGTGGATGTATGTATTTTTATTAGTCTTGTAGGACTATGTATAGGATATTTTGGCGTAACAAGAAAAAGAATTAAAATAAAAAATAATATACCTAAAATTGAATATAAAAATAAAAAAGGTTATATGAATAATATAATCCAAATCAGCAAAGGAATGTATTATGGCTGTTATGTGTTTTGGATATTAACAGTTATAGATGTTGTTTTATATGTAAGACATTGCTTTTGGATTTTCAAAGGTGATTATTCTTACAGGAGGTGAAACGAATTATGCCAAGTGAAAAGGTTTTAGATTTTCCAGTGGATTGTAACATTCTCACTGGTAGCGTCAATTTTCGATATGAGAATATCGACTACTTTGCGCTTATCGTCAAAGCTCACGGACTCCCATTCATCGAGATA
>OFMA01002421.1_pt1 | contig 10539 bp, 5 predicted proteins | sample 1541011 | NCBI WGS metagenome assembly OFMA01 (sample SAMN04209225, study PRJEB22552) | human gut metagenome | biome: gut; material: feces | host: Homo sapiens | place: USA: Oklahoma
CATCCCCGCCCGCGCGCGCAGATCGTGACGAGTGCCCCCGCGCCCGAAGGCCCGTGGGACCCACCCGCCGTCATTGAGGAAAACGGCATCGATCCGTCGCTTTTTACGGACGGCGACGGCAAGCGCTACATGGTGCTGAACCGCGGCGCGCGTCTGCTGCCCCTGACGCCCGACGCCCGCGCGGCGACAGGCCCCGCCCGCCTTTTGTGGTACGGCGACATAAAGCGCGCTAGCGAGGGCCCGCACATCTTGCAAAAAGACGGGTGGTATTATATTATTTTGGCAGAGGGCGGCACCGGCATGACCCACCAAATCAGCGTCGGCCGCGCCCGCACGCTGGACGGCCCCTACGAGTCGTGCCCCTACGACCCGATTCTGCACCAGTACGACCCCAATGCTACTTTGCAAAAATCCGGCCACGGCGACTTGGTGGAGACACAAAACGGACAGTGGTACGCGGTTTACCTCTGCGCCCGCCCGCAGGACGGTTTCAGCCCGCTGGGCCGCGAGACCGCGCTGGACCCCGTGGAGTGGACCGCCGACGGCTGGCCCATCATCAACCGCCGCAAGGGGCCGTCCGCGCTGCAGCGCCGCCCCAACCTGCCGCGGTTCGTGCCCCACGCCGCCAGCCTTGACCCCGCCGATGCGCGCAGCCTTTGGGTCAGCCCGCGCCTGCCCGCCGATGCCGCATGGGACGGCTGCACGCTGAGCCTGCGCGGCGATGTGCGCGATTTGGACGACAAAGCAACAAAAGCGGGTATCTACACTCGCCAGACCGCCCTGCAATGCAGCTTCTCCGCACGGCTGGACACAGCCCTGCGCCCCGGCTGGCAGGCGGGTATCACAGGCTATTACGACGAAAAATCCTATTGCAAATTCGGCCTGCGCGGCACCGAAAACGGCACGCTGGCAGAGCTGACCGTCCGCAGCCCAGAAGGAAAGACGGTCGTGCGCAGTGCGCCCGCGGCCTGCGGCACCTTGCGCATGGAGGCTGACGGCCTGACGCGGCGGTTTTACCTCGATGACACACTGTTTGCCGAGCTGCCGCGGGCAGAATTCCTCGCCGATGAGGGTCGCGGCTGCCAAAAGCGCTTCACCGGCAGCATGATGGGATTGTATGCGGTCGGCGCGGATTTTACCGCAAAATTCGGCGAAATGTCGATAGAAAATAGCACATCTGATTGAACACTGTGAGAGGAGGCTCCCTATGGAGCTTTGGTACACCCAACCTGCCGCGGATTGGAATGCGGCGCTGCCCGCGGGCAACGGACGTCTTGGCTGTATGCAGTTCGGCGGTGTCGCGCGCGAGCGGTTCCAACTGAATGAGGACAGCTTGTGGAGCGGCGGCCCTATGCACCGCCTGAACCCCGACGCCTCGGCCACGCTGCCCAAAGTCCAAGAACTGCTCCGCCAAGGCCGCCTGCCCGATGCCGAACGGCTCGCGCTGGATGGGCTGGCCTCGACCCCGTGCGGCATGCGTGCATACCAGCCTTTGGGCGATTTGACTTTGGATTTTGACGGCCTGCCTGCCGAAGCCGACGACTACTGCCGCGGCCTTGACTTGGACGCGGGCACGCTCTACGTCCGCTTCACCGTGGGCGGCGCGCAGATCAGCGAAAAGCACTGCGGGTTTGTCATCAACCGCGGCGGTGCGACCTGCGCCGATGTGGTGGAGCTGACCGAGCAGGTCAGCCGTATCGTTAAGGAAAAGACCGGCTTCGTGCTGGAACGCGAGATCCGCGTGGTAAAATAAGAGAGCGGTGGGGAAGATGAATTTTCTGATCGTGACGGGACTTTCCGGCGCGGGCAAGTCTATGGCTGTCAACGCGCTGGAGGACATTGGCTTTTTCTGCATTGACAACATCCCGGTGGCGCTGCTGCCGCGTATCGTGGACTTCGCCCTGCAGGGCGAAAACCAGCTGAACCGCGTCGCCGTCGTCATGGACGTGCGCGGCGTGCGCAGCAGCGAGCAGCTGGAACAGGCGCTCTCCGACCTGGACGCCCGTAAGTTCGAGTATGAGATCCTCTTCCTTGACGCCAACGACGCGGTCATCCAGCGCCGCTATAAGGAGACCCGCCGCCAGCACCCCATCACCATCAGCGAAAAGGTCCCCATCACCGAGGCAATCGCCCGGGAACGCAAGCTGCTGCAGCCGCTGCGGGACAAGGCAAAGTATGTGATCGATACCTCGCTGCTCTCGGCAGCACAGAACCGTGAGCGGATCTGCGGACTGTTTCTGGACAAAGGGGAAAGCCCGATGGCGCTGACCGTGGTGTCGTTCGGCTTCAAGTACGGTCTGCCGCAGGAGGCCGACCTTGTGCTTGATGTGCGCTGCCTGCCCAATCCCTTCTATGTGCCGGAGCTCAAGCATAAGACCGGCCTTGATCAGGAGGTCGTTGACTATGTGATGGCATCGACCGACTCACAGGAGCTTCTGCGCCGCTATGAGCACATGCTGGAGTTTGCACTGCCGCTGTATGTCAAGGAGGGCAAAAGCCAGCTGATGATTGCGGTGGGCTGCACCGGCGGCAAGCACCGCTCGATTACCTTTGCACGCAAGATCGCTGCGTTTTGCGAAAAGCTGGGCTACGCCCCCAGTGTGCAGCACCGCGATGTAAAACGAAGTCTATAATAAGGAGTACACCGACTTGAGCTTTTCTCAAGAAGTGAAAAACGAAATACTGCGCCGTAAAATTGCAAAGCCCTGCTGTAACATGGCCGCCGCCTATGCGGTGGCCTGTTTTGGCAAATACTTTGATGACCGCGGTGTGGTCTTGCAGACCGAAAACGAGGGTGTGGCCGCCTTTGCGCAAAAGCTCTACCGCCGCTGCGGTGTGCAGAGCACTGTGCTGAGCAAGGAGCGCCCGACCGGCCCGGTATATGAGTTCAGCGTCAAGGAGCCTGCTGAGGTGGCAAAGATGCTGGCGCTGTTCGGCCATACCGGCAAGGAGCCTACGCTGCGCATCCGACCGGAAAATTTTAAATGCCAGAGCTGTATGCAGGCGTTTATTGCCACGGCATTCCTCTGCTGCGGCACGATGACCGACCCGGAAAAAAGCTATAATCTGGAATTTCTCTCGACACGGCATTATCTGTCCCAGCAGCTGGAGGCTATGCTGGCCGAGCATGATTTCCACCCCCACCGCGCACTGCGCAAGGGCGCCAATACCATCTACATCAGAGTAGCAGATCATATCGAGGATCTGCTCACCTTCATGGGGGCGGGCGGCGCGGCCATGCGCATCATGGACCAGCGCCTTTACAATGAGATGCGCAATAAGACGAACCGCCTGTCCAACTGTGAAACGGCGAACCTCGGTAAAAGTGTACAGGCCGCCGTGCAGGTGCAGCTGGCCATTGAAAGGCTGCAGGCTGCGGGGGCTATGAACACCCTGCCGGAAAATCTGCGCCTGACGGCCAAGCTGCGGATGCAGTACCCGGACCTGCCGCTGGCTAAGCTGGCGCAGAAGTTTGACCCGCCCGTCAGCAAAGCCGGGCTTTCCCACCGGATGAAGAAGATTCAGGAGGCTGCTGCCCGCCTGGATGCCGCCGCGCCCAATGAAAAGGAAACGACCCATGTCTGAAAACACCCCGAGACAATTTACCCACCTGCATGTGCATACCGAGTACAGCCTGCTGGACGGTGCCTGCCGCATTGACCGGATGTTTGACCGGCTCAAGGAGATGGGGCAGACGGCCTGTGCCATCACTGACCACGGTGTTATGTATGGCTGCGTTGCGTTTTTTGACGCTGCCAAGGCGGCGGGCATCAAGCCGATCATCGGCTGTGAGGTTTATGTTGCGACCCGCACTCGCTTTGATAAGGTGAACCGCATTGACGGCAACAGCCACCTGATCCTGCTGTGTAAAAACGAAACCGGCTACAAAAATCTGATCAAGATGGTGTCCGCAGGCTTTACCGAGGGCTTTTACTCCAAGCCGCGCATTGATAAGGAGTTGCTTGCGCAGCATCATGAGGGGCTTATCTGTCTGTCAGCCTGCCTTGCCGGCGAGATTCCCAGAGCGATTCTGGCAGGGGATTACGACCGCGCCAAGCAGACGGCGCTGTGGTATCGGGACCTTTTCGGCGAGGGCAACTACTACATTGAATTGCAGGACCACGGTCTGGAGGAAGATCGGGTCGTTTTGCCGCAGCTTATCCGCCTCGCGCGGGAAACCGGTATCCCGATGGCAGCGACCAACGATGCCCACTATATCACGAAGGAGGACGCCAAGATGCAGAGCATCCTGCTCTGCATCCAGACCGGCAAGACCATCAACGATGTGGATCGGATGGAATTTCAGACCGATGAGTTCTATCTGAAAAGCACCGATGAGATGTACGAGCTGTTCTCGATGGTGCCGGAGGCCTGCGAAAACACAAATAAAATCGCAGAGCAGTGCAACTTTGCGTTTACCTTCGGCGAGACAAAGCTGCCGTATTTCAGGGCCCCTGACGGCATGGAAAATCAGGCCTACTTTGAGAAGCTCTGTTGGGAAGGACTGGAGCGTCGTTACCCCGGAAAGGTGACCGATGCGCTGAAGGAACGTTTGACCTATGAGATCAATGTCGTCAAGACGATGGGGTACACGAACTATTACCTCATCGTCTACGACTTCATCAATTATGCAAAAAGCCACGACATTCCCGTGGGGCCGGGGCGCGGCTCCGGTGCGGGCAGTCTGGCTGCCTACTGCGTGGGTATTACCGACATTGACCCCATCCGCTATAACCTGATTTTTGAACGCTTCCTGAATCCGGAGCGCGTCTCGATGCCCGACTTCGATGTCGATTTCTGCTACGAGCGCCGTCAGGAGGTCATCGACTATGTAAACGAAAAATACGGCCGCGACCATGTAGCCCAGATCGTGACCTTTGGTACGATGGCCGCCCGCGCTGCGGTGCGCGATGTGGGCCGTGTTATGGGCATGGGCTATCAGGATGTGGATCGGGTGGCAAAGCTGATCCCGACAGATCTGAAAATGACGCTGAAAAAGGCGCTGGAGGTCAGCCCCGACTTAAAGACGCTGTACGACGCCGACAATCAGGTACATGAGCTGATCGACACCTCGCTGAAGGTCGAGGGCATGCCGCGCCACGCCTCCACCCACGCGGCGGGCGTCGTCATCACCCGTGACCCCGCTACCGAGTATGTGCCGCTGTCCACCAACGACGGCCTGCCCGTGACCCAGTTCAACATGGTGGAGATCGAGCGTCTGGGTCTTTTGAAAATGGATTTTCTGGGTCTGCGCACGCTGACGGTCATCCATGATACCGAGCTGGCCGTGCGCCGCAAGGACCCGGATTTCCAGAACAAGCTCGACCTGCTGGCCCGTCTGCCCGAACTGGCCGCCCCCGAATACATCACGGCCCACTCCGGCCTCGACCTCACCAGGGCGGCCCTGAGCCTCAGCGGCAGCGCGGGCGCCAGCCACAGCCAGCTGCAGGTCCTCACCGGCCAGAGCGCCGCGGCCCTGCAAAAGCAGCTGGTCCAGCTTTCTTCCCAGGGCGAGGCCATCTGCTGGCACAAGGAAGGCCGCATGTGGATCGCCAGCCTGCATTTCGAAGCCCTGATCCGCGCCTGTCTGGACAGGGCCGCCGCCCTGCACGCCAAGAACCCGCTCAAGCCCTCGCTGCCCAGCGGTGCCCTGTGCGCCGGCTGGGGCGACAAGCTGCCCCAGCGTCTGGTGGCCCGCGTGCTGGAAGCGGCCCAGAAAAAGGGCCTGCTGGTGGCCGAAGGCGACGGCCTGCGCCTGGCCAGCCACAAGGTCACGCTGGCTTCCGACCAGGAGGGGCTGAGCCGCAAGCTGCTGGAGGCCCATGTCAGTGCGGGCCTGACCCCGCCCAACCTCAAGGACGTGCTCGAGGAACTGGGCGTGACCAGCAAGGAGGCGACGCCCGTCCTGCGCCTGCTCTGCGAGCAGAAGAAGCTGGTGCGCGTCAAGGACGGCCTGTACTACAGCAACGAGGCCGTGGAAGAGATCCTGGACAAGGTGCGCCAGTGGTTCGGCGACCACGAGGATCTGGACGTGGGCGGCCTCAAGGAGATCCTGGGCCTCTCGCGCAAGTACCTCATCGCCCTGCTGGAGTTCATGGACAGGGAAAAGATCACCGTCCGGGTGGGAGACGCCCGGCAGTACCGGGGCCGTTAGGGACAGGCTGCCTGTCCCTGTCCGGTGGCCGCAAGGTCGCCGCCCGAGGCCCGACCAACAACAGCGTCATGCTCCGGCGACCGCGCCCGCGGCCGCCCGTGTCCGGGCGAGAGACCTCGTCCCCGGACGGCACAAAGTTTGAGACGCCCGGCGTTTCAAACGCCAAATGCTCTACAAGGAGAGTCTATCATGGCACAGAAAATCCTGGTTATCGGCGGCGTTGCCCTGGGTCCCAAGGCTGCCTGCCGCTGCAAGCGCCTGATGCCCGACGCCGAGATCACCCTGGTGGATGAAAACCTCTTCATCTCCTACGGCGGCTGCGGCATCCCCTATTATGTGTCCGGCGAGGTCAACAACCTCGACGACCTGCGCGCCACGCCCTACCACACCGTGCGTGACCCCGAATTCTTCCGTACCATGAAAGGCATCACCGTGCGCAACCAGACCCGCGCCATGGCCATCGACCGCGCCGCCAAGACCCTGCTGGTGCGCAACGTGGTCACCGGCGAGGAAGAAAAGCTGCCCTACGACAAGCTGGTGCTGGCCACCGGCGCCACCCCGCGCATGCCTCCGGTGGAAGGCCATGACCTCAAGAACGTCCTGACCCTCACCCGTCTGGAAGCCGCCGACGTCATCCGCAAAGCCTGCGAACACGGCCAGGTCAACGAAGCCGTCATCGTGGGCGGCGGTTTCATCGGTCTGGAAGCCGCCGTGGCCCTGTCCGACATGTGGGGCGTCAAGGTCAGCGTGGTGGAAATGATGGACCAGATGCTGCCCGGCGTGCTCTCCCACAACATGGGCAAGATGGCCGCCCACGACTGCGAGGCCCACGGCCTGTCCGTCTACACCTCCGAAAAGGTCGTCAAGCTGGAAGGCAAGGACGGCGCCGTGTGCAAGGTCATCACCGACAAGCGCGAACTGCCCGCCCAGCTGGTGATCTTTGCCGCCGGCTTCCTGCCCAACGGCCAGCTGGCCAAGGACGCCGGCCTGGAAGTGGCCCCCTTCGGCGCCATCGTGGTCAATGAAAAGATGCAGACCAGCGACCCCGACATCTACGCCGGCGGTGACTGCGTGGCCATCAAGAACCTCATCACCGGCAAGCTGGGCTACCTGCCCCTGGGCAGCATGGCCAACCGCCAGGGCCGCGTCATCGGCACCAACCTGGCCGGCGGCGACGCCAGCTTCCCCGGCTTCGTGGGCACCTGGGCCGTGAAACTGTTCGACATGTCCTTCTGCGGCGCCGGTCTCACCGTGGAACGCGCCCGCAAGGAAGGCTATGACGCCATCTCCGTGGCCGTGGAACAGCTGGACCGCGCCCACTTCTATCCCGAAAAGAACATGATGAGCCTGGAACTGGTGGTGGACAAGAGCGACCGCCGCGTGCTGGGCATCCAGGGCGCCTGCACCGCCGGTGACGCCCTCAAGGCCCGCATCGACGCCGTGGCCGCCGTGCTGCAGTACGGCAAGCCCACCGTGGAAGACATCTCCAACCTGGAGATCTCCTACGCGCCGCCTTTCGCCTCCGCCATGGACGTGGTCAACGTGGTGGCCAACGTGGCCGACAACGTGCTGGCCGGCCGTGTGAAGCCCATTACCTCCGAAGAGTTTATGGCGCTGTGGGAAAAGCGCGCCGAGAACAACATCTTCTTCATCGACGCCCGTCCCGCCAAGGCCGGTCAGGCCGTGCAGGCCGTCCATCCCGAATGGCACTCCATCTCTCTGGAAGAGATGCCCAGCCGCGTCAACGAAGTGCCCAAGGACCGTCCTGTGGCCATCATCTGCAACACGGGTCTGCGCGCCTATGACAGCGTGCTGATCCTGGCCCGCAACGGCATCACCGACGTGGTCAACGCCGCCGGTGGCATGCAGGCCGTGCTCAAGACCGGCGGCAAGATCTAGCTGCCCGTCCTTGTGACCTCTCCAAGGGGCTCCCGTCAGGGGGCCCCTTTTTTTCATGGCCTGCCCTCCCGCGTCCCGGCGGACGGGCGCTGCCCCGGGGGAGCGCGGCCCGGGCGTCCGTGCAGGTCGGTAGAGGGCTTTGCCGCGTCTGCCCTTTGCCTCGCTTTTCCGGCCTGTCTCCGGTGCGGTCCGCCCCCGGATCGTCCGCCTTCCCCCCGGCCCTGTCCCGGTCGTTCCGGCACATGTTTTGCCCCTGCCCGGCCTGCCGTCCCCGCCTGCCGGAAAGCGCCTTCAAAGCCTTGCGCGGCGCCGATTTGCAGGCTATGATCACATGACACATTTCATGGGATTTTCCGTAGTTGCCTTTTGTCGCCCTTTTTAGTAGGCAGCCTGAAGAGAGACAAAGGCGGTGGTCACGCGTCCTGCGGGGCCACAGCGGCCCAAAATCTTCCTAACTCCTTTGTTTCTCTTATAAAAATGCCTGCGCATTTTTTTTCACAGCCTGACCACATTAGACTGTTCAAACAAACAATTTTGTGGTAGGGCTCATCCATTGCGAACAGGCACGGTCCCGGCCGTTTTTTCGGGCTTCTTCCGCCCGGGCCGCTCCGGCCTCATGCCACGGCATGATGCGATGGATCCTCTCTGTTTGCACAAGACCACCGCTTGCCGGTGTGTCCATTCCGGAAAAACATGCGCGCCAAGATAGACGCGCAAGGAGGAACAGATGGCGAAAATGAAAACCATGGACGGCAATAACGCCACCGCGTATATTGCCTACGCTCTGTCGGACACAGCTGCCATTTACCCCATTACCCCTTCGTCCGTCATGGGCGAAGTCATGGACGAAATGGCCGCCAAGGGTTGCAAGAACCTGATGGGCCAGACCGTGACCGTGCGTGAAATGCAGTCCGAAGCCGGTGCCGCCGGTGCCGTGCACGGTATGCTGGCCGCCGGTTCTCTGACCAGCACCTACACCGCTTCCCAGGGCCTGCTGCTCATGATCCCCAACATGTACAAGATCGCCGGCGAACTGCTGCCCGGCGTCTTCCATGTTTCGGCCCGTGCCCTGGCTTCCCACGCTCTGTCCATCTTCGGTGACCATCAGGACGTCATGGCCTGCCGTCAGACCGGCTTTGCCTTCCTCTGCTCCTCTTCGGTGCAGGAATGCATGGACATGGCCCTGGTCGCCCACCTGTCCGCCCTTGACGCCAGCGTGCCCTTCTGCCACTTCTTCGACGGTTTCCGTACCTCTCACGAAGTGCAGAAGATCGAGACCATCGATTACGAAGACATCCGCAAGCTGGTTCCCTGGGACAAGGTCGAAGAGTTCCGCGCCAATGCCATGAACCCGGAACATCCCCATATCCGCGGTACCGCCCAGAACCCCGACATCTTCTTCCAGAACCGCGAAGCCAGCAACCTGTACTATGATGCCGTGCCCGGCATCGTGCTGGAAAACATGAAGAAAGTGGCCGCCATCACCGGCCGCAAGCATCGCCTGTTCGACTACGTGGGCCATCCCGAAGCCGACCGCGTGATCATCAGCATGGGTTCCTCCTGTGAAGTCATCCAGGAAACCGTCAACTATCTGAACGAACGCGGCCAGCGCGTGGGTCTGGTGAAAGTGCATCTGTTCCGTCCCTTCTCGGCCGAACACCTGCTGCAGGCCATCCCCGCCACCGCCACCACCATCACCGTCCTCGACCGCACCAAGGAACCCGGTTCCCTGGGCGAGCCCCTGTACCAGGACGTGTGCACCGCCTTCATGGAAAAGGGCGAAGCTCCCACCATCGTGGGCGGCCGTTACGGTCTGGGCTCCAAGGACTTCACCCCCGGTATGGCCAAGGCCGTGTTCGACAACATGCTGGGCCTGGCTCCCAAGAACCACTTCACCGTGGGCATCAACGACGACGTGACCAACCTGAGCCTCGACGTTGAAGAAGAGATCGACACCGTGCCCGCCGGCACCGTGCAGTGCAAGTTCTTCGGTCTGGGCGCCGACGGTACCGTGGGTGCCAACAAGCAGGCCGTCAAGATCATCGGTGACAACACCGACATGTACGCTCAGGCCTACTTCGCTTACGACTCCAAGAAGTCCGGTGGCTTCACCGTGTCCCACCTGCGCTTCGGCAAGAGCCCCATCCAGTCGTCCTACCTCATCACCCAGGCCGACTACATCGCCTGCCACAAGGCCGCCTATGTCACCCAGTACGACATCCTGGACGGCATCAAGGACGGCGGTACCTTCGTGCTGAACTCCAACTGGTCGCTGGAAGACATGGAAAAGCACCTGCCTGCTTCCATGAAGCGCACCATTGCCCGCAAGCACCTGAAGTTCTTCAACGTTGACGCCGTTGCCGTGGCCCAGGAAGTGGGTCTGGGCGGCCGCATCAACATGATCATGCAGACCGCTTTCTTCAAGCTGGCCAACGTGATCGACTTCGACAAGGCCGTGGCCCTGCTGAAGGAATCCATCAAGAAGA
>OFMA01002437.1_pt1 | contig 10473 bp, 9 predicted proteins | sample 1541011 | NCBI WGS metagenome assembly OFMA01 (sample SAMN04209225, study PRJEB22552) | human gut metagenome | biome: gut; material: feces | host: Homo sapiens | place: USA: Oklahoma
GAGCCACATGGGCCGGGGGCGCGGGCTTGCTGGGCTGGACCCTGTGCGGCGGGGGCGGCGGTTGCCGGTGATGGCGCGGCGGTGGCGGGTCGTCGTACCAGGGATCGTTGTTATGCACACAGCCTGTCCCCAGGAGGAAGAGCCCGGAGAGCAGGATCAGGGCCAGGACGTGCAGGAGCCTGACAAAAGCGGGATATGGACGCATAGGCACTCCTTGGTTCCCTTCAGGATAGCATCCCCGGCGCAGGAACGAAAGAGTCTGCGGGCACAAAAAAAGGGACGGCCCCGAAGGGTCGTCCCTGATATCCGGTTGGTGTGGGGATTATTTCTTCACTTCGGTGAAGTCGGCGTCCACCACGTCGTCGTTGTTGTTGCCCTGGGCGGCACCGGCGCCGGGATTGGCGCCCGCACCGGGCTGCTGCTGGGCACCGCCGTTGGGGGCCTGCTGCTGGTAGAGCTGTTCGGCCAGCTTGTGGGAAGCCTTGGCCAGCTCTTCGGTGGCAGCCTTGATGGCGGCGGCGTCATCGCCCTCCATGGCCTTGCGCAGGGCGGCGATCTTGCCTTCCACGTCGCTCTTCACAGCGGCGTCCACCTTGTCGCCCAGATCGTTCAGGGACTTTTCGGTGCCGTAGATCAGGCTGTCGGCGTGGTTGCGGGCCTCGATGGTCTCCTGCTTCTTCTTGTCTTCGCTGGCGTGGGCTTCAGCTTCACGCACCAGGCGCTGGATGTCTTCTTCGGACAGGCCGGAAGAGGACTGGATCTTGATGGACTGTTCCTTGCCGGTGCCCATATCCTTGGCGGACACGTTGACGATACCGTTGGCGTCGATATCGAAGGTCACTTCGATCTGCGGCACGCCACGGGGTGCCGGCGGGATACCGGTCAGGTCGAAGCGGGCCATGGTCATGTTGTCGGCCGCCATGGGACGTTCACCCTGCAGCACGTGGATGGACACGGAGGGCTGGTTGTCAGCGGCCGTGGTGAACACGTTGCTCTTGCGGGTGGGGATGGTGGTGTTGCGGTCGATCAGCTTGGTGAACACGCCGCCCATGGTCTCGATGCCCAGGGACAGGGGCGTCACGTCCAGCAGCAGCACATCCTTCACGTCACCGGCCAGGATGCCGCCCTGGATGGCAGCGCCCATGGCCACCACTTCGTCAGGGTTCACGGAACGGTTGGGATCCTTGCCGAAGAACTCGCCCACCTTCTTCTGCACCAGAGGCATACGGGTCATGCCGCCCACCAGGATGACTTCGTCGATCTGGTTGGGGGAAAGACCGGCGTCGGCCAGGGCCTTCTGGCAGGGAGCGATGGTACGGTCCACCAGGTCGCTGACCAGGGCTTCCAGCTTGGCGCGGGAGAGCTTGACCACCAGGTGCTTGGGACCGGTCTGGTCGGCGGTGATGAAGGGCAGGTTCACTTCCGCTTCCATGGAGGTGGACAGGTCCTTCTTGGTCTTTTCAGCGGCTTCTTTCAGGCGCTGCAGGGCCATGCTGTCCTTGGACAGGTCGATGCCGTTTTCCTTCTTGAATTCTTCCACCAGGTAGTTGATGACGCGCTGGTCGAAGTCTTCGCCGCCCAGGAAGGTATCACCGTTGGTGGCGAGCACTTCCACCACGTTGTCGCCCACTTCCAGGATGGAGATATCGAAGGTACCGCCGCCCAGGTCGAACACGGCGATCTTTTCGTTGGCCTTCTTGTCGAAACCGTAGGCCAGGGAAGCGGCCGTGGGTTCGTTGATGATACGCTTCACTTCCAGACCGGCGATGCGGCCGGCGTCCTTGGTGGCCTGACGCTGGGCGTCGTTGAAGTAGGCGGGCACGGTGATGACGGCTTCGGTCACGGGTTCGCCCAGGTAAGCTTCGGCGTCGGCCTTCAGCTTGGCCAGGATCATGGCCGAAACTTCAGGAGCGGTGTAGGTGCGGCCGTCCACTTCCACACCGGCGTCGCTGTTGGCGGCGGAGGTGATGGTGTAGGGGGAATGTTCCTTCCAGCGGTCCACTTCGGGAGAAGCGTACTTGCGGCCCATCAGACGCTTGATGGCGAAGATGGTGCGCTTGGGGTTGGTCACGGCCTGACGTTTGGCGATCTCGCCCACCAGGCGTTCCTTGTCGGTGAAAGCCACCACGGAGGGAGTGGTGCGGCCGCCCTCAGGATTGGTGATGCACTTGGGGTCCTTGCCTTCCATGACGTAGACACAGGAGTTGGTGGTCCCAAGGTCGATGCCGATGATTTTGGACATATGTGGATCCTCCTCGGAGAAATAAAAACTGTATCGGTGAACGCCTTAGCGGCGTCTCTTTCGCTTGCGTCCTCTAAGTAAGTCTTTCTGCGTGCTCGTCCAGTGGCAAATGAAAAATTTTTTCCGTGATCCCGGTCCGGGCATGCCGCGCAGGCCGAAAGGAGGGAGGGAAAGCGGGGGCCCCGTGAACCCGAAAAAACAGCCGTCCGGCGCCATAGAGGGCGCTGTTGGCAGGGCGTGAAGGACATGCGGCAGCGCCTGCCATCCGCATGCCGTCAGGGGGATGGGGCCATTTTGGGCTACCGGGACCCGGCCGGAAAAAAGGAAAGTACCCCTGCTCCGGGCGGCCTGGTCTTGCTTTCCCTGCTGGAAAAATGTAGTGAAAAAAGTAACGACTATCATAGAGGGCGCAACGCGCCGAAGAAGGAGGATATATGGACAACAGCAGACGTAATTGCCTGTGTGGTCTTGGTGGCCTGGCCGTAGGCGGGGCTGTGGCGGCCCTGGTGGGCACCGGCAGCAGCATCGCCCAGGCGGCGGCTCCGACCAAGCGCTTCGAGCAGGTCAACGGCGAATTCGGCTGGAAGCCCCACAAGCTGGATCCCAAGGAATGCGCCAAGGTGGCCTATGAAGGTTACTGGTACAAGGGCTACGCCTGTGGTTACGGCGCCTTCTACAGCATCATCGGCGTGCTGGGCGAAAAATACGGCGCCCCGTACAACCAGTTCCCCTTCAGCATGCTGGAAGCCAACAAGGGCGGCATCTCCGACTGGGGCACCATCTGCGGCGCCCTGTACGGTGCTGCGGCCGCCTTCGCCCTGTTCTGGGGCCGCAAGGAACGCACCCCCATGGTCAACGAGCTGTACCGCTGGTACGAAGTGACCAAACTGCCCATCTACAATCCCGGCGAACTGGCCCAGGGCGTCAAGGGCGACCTGCCCAACAACGCTTCCGGCTCCGTGCTCTGCCACATCTCCGTGTCCAAATGGTGTGCCGCCAACAAGATCGAAGCCACCAGCAAGGCCCGCAGCGAACGTTGCGGCCGTCTGACCGCCGACGTGGCCTACAAGGCCGTGGAGATCTTCAACGCCAAGATCGAACAGGGCAAGAACTACAAGGGCACCTTCGCCGTGCAGCCCGCCGTGAGCGGCTGTGGTGAATGCCATCAGACCAAGGGCAACGATGCCAACTGGGCCAAGGGCGTCATGGACTGCACCCCCTGCCACAACGGCGCTGAGCCCCTGCTGAACAAGTTCGAAAACCATCCCTAGGTCAGGGACCCTGCTGCCGGGCATGGCTGCCTGAGCGCACATGATATAAAAAGGGCGCGGCTCCAAGGAGCCACGCCCTTTTTGTTTGTCTGATTTTCGTTGGCCCATGGTCAGGCGCCCATGCCTGCCGCCGAAGGTATGGCAGCAGGGCCGTGGGCTCCTCCCCCGTACAACTAGCCCACCAGGCTGGAAAAGCTCATGACCAGGCAGAGGCCGCCGATGCAGGCCACCGTGGCGGCGTTGCCGTTGCCGGAGGCATTGGCTTCGGGGATGACTTCTTCGATGACCACATAGACCATGGCGCCCGCCGCCGCAGCCAGGGCAAAGGGCAGCAGGCTGCCCGCCACCTGGGAGGCGACGGCACCGAGGATGGCACCGATGGGCGCCGTACAGCCGGAAAAGACACCGCATAGCCAGGAACGTTTGGCCGAGAAGCCTTCGGCCCGCAGGGCCGTGGCCACCGCCAGGCCTTCGGGCAGGTTCTGGAGCAGGGTGGTGCCGGTGACCATGAAGGCGGAGCTCATCTCCAGGGCCACGCCCGAGGGCAGGGTGCTGCCCGCGGCCACGGCGCCGTAGCCCACGCCCATGGTCAGGCCTTCGGGGATGTGGTGCAGGGCCATGGCCGTGACCAGCAGGACGCTGCGGCGCCAGCTGGTGGAAAGGCCTTCCTGCTGCTTCTGGCGGATGTGCAGATGGGGCAGGAGATGGTCGAGGCCCATAAGGAAGGCCGCACCGGCCATAAGGCCGCAGACGATGGGGATGAAGTGCCAGCGGCCCATATGGGAGGCCATCTCGGCCGCGGGCTGCAGCAGGCCCAGGAAGGCCGCGCCCAGCATCATGCCGCCGGCGGCCCCCAGCATGCAGTCCATGGCCAGACGGGAAAATTCGCGGCGCAGGAAGATGGCGCTGGCCCCCAGGCTGACCGAGATCCAGGAAAGGATGCCGGCAAGCAGGGACTGCAAGATGGGATGACCGAAAAGTGCTTCCATGAAACGTTCTCCTTCTGGTTGGTCAGACCGGGTCCGACGTATCACGCGCTGTTGCAGCAACGCGCGACCGGAGGCGGCCGTAAGGCCGTGCCCGTTGGCCGCGAGGCCATTACGGGCATCGACAGCAACGCGCGACCGAATGGCGGCCGTAAGGCCGTGCCCTCGACGCCGGACCGGGCCGGGGCGTGGCATCCGGGGCCGTCGGTCTGACCGGCAGGGGGCTGTAAGGCGAAAGGTCCACGGAACGCGCCGCGAAACGGCATCCCTGCGGCCTGCCGCGCCCCCCGGAACGGCAGCCGCCGGACATGCGGACATGGCGGCGTGATGAAGACGCCTTCCCGGGATACGCCGGGAAGGAGAGGACGGCACAGAGCGTCCTGCGGGGAGATCCCCGGGCCGGGACAGGGACGGACAGGCCGCCTGTCTCCGGCATGAAAAAAAGAAAGGGCGCCTTGGGCAAGGCTCCCTTTCCCGTCTGGAAACTGTCGGGATGCGCTAGATGTCCTGCCGGTATTGCAGGGACTGGCGCAAGGTCTCCCGGTCCATGTATTTGACCTCTGCCCCCAGGGGGATGCCCTGGGCCAGGCGCGACACCCTGATGTGCGGGAAACGTTTGCGGACGAGGTTCCTGATGAACGACGCCGTGTTCTCCGCATCGATGGTGGCCCCCAGGGCAAGGATGAGCTCGCGGATCTCGCCTTCCTCCAGCCGGGAGATGAGGCGGTCGAGGTCGAGGCTGTCGCTGTCCATGTTGGCCAGCGGGGCCAGCAGGCCGCCGAGGATCATGTACTGGCCATGATAGAAGCCGCCTTCGTCCAGGGTCAGCATGCTGTCCCATTCGTTGACCAGGCAGAGCGTGTCCCGGGAGCGGTTCTCGTCCTTGCAGATGTCACAGGGATCGGTGGCCGAAAGGCCGCCGCAGCGCGAACACAGGTGCAGATTGTCCCGCAGGTCGTGGATGCCCTTGCCCAGGCGCCGGGTCTCGGCCTCGGGCCACTTGAGCAGGGTCATGGCCACACGCATGGCCGATTTGGGGCCAAGCCCGGGCAGGCGCGCCAGCTGTTCCACCAGGGCGCGCAGCGGTTCGGGAATCTGGCTGTGCATGGCCTAGAACACGCCGGGAAGGCGGATGCCGCCGGAGATGGCGCTCATCTCGCGGTCCAGGGTCTCGCGGGCGATGCGGCCGGCTTCGTTGACGGCAGCCATGATGAGGTCCTGCAGCATTTCCACGTCGCCGCCTTCCAGGGCCTTGGGATCGATGGTGAGGCCGCGCAGTTCCTGCTTGCCGGAGACCACGGCCTTGACCATGCCGCCGCCGCTGCTGGCTTCGTAGGTGCGCTCGTTGAGTTCGTTCTGCAGCTTGGCCAGTTTGTTCTGCATGACCTGCGCCTGGCGCAGGATATCGTTCATGTTACGCATGGGTATCTCCTTGGTTGGATTCGGTACAATGTTCGATATTGGCGTTGAGCAGACGGAGGCAGGCCTGCATCTCGGGCCTGTTCCGAAATTCTTCTATCAGTTCCGCCTCGGTACGGGCCTGACGCGGGGCCACGAATTCCAGGCGCAGATGCCCGGCGCCCCAGGCTGCCAGGGCCTGTTCCAGCTGGGGGCGCTGCTTCTCGGTCTGGTGCAGCAGGGTCTCGGCCCGCGGGGTCAGGCGCAGGCAGTCCGGTTCCCAGCTGGCGCGCAACTGGCGCAGCAGGTGCAGCTGCGGCGCGGCCTCGCCATTCTCCAGACGCCGGGCGCAGAAATCACAAAAAGCCTGCCAGTCGGGACGGAAGCCTTCCGCAGCCGCAGGGGCAGTCGGATGCGTCTCCACGGCAGGGGCCGCCGGAGAAGGCCCGAGGGAGCGTTCCCTGAGACCGTCATCGCTGCCGCCATCGGCGGACGGCGGCTCTAGGATCACGGTACCGCTGGCCACCACGTCATCCACGGGTTCCTTGCCGCCGCAGGCAGCCAGCAGCAGACAAAACAGGGCGCACAGGACAAGGCGCAAGGCCTTGCGCCCGTCCCTGGCGGAGATGCTCATATCATACCTCCTAGAACGTCCAGACCACACGCCCCAGCATGCGGCGCTGCAACAGGGCAGCATCCAGGGACGTCTCGGGATAGTCCGGGGACTGGGCCCTCAGGACATAGCCCCGCTGCGAGCCGTCCAGGAACACCTGGCGGACCACCACGCCTTCCAGCGGGGCGAACAGGGCGTAGGTCCTGCCGGAGACAGGGGCCAGATCCTCCATGTCCACCCCGATGTAGGCGCCTTCGCGCAGCAGGGGCTCCATGGCCTGCCCGCGCAGGCGCAGCACCTGCAGCGAGGGCCGCAAAAAAGCCTGCGGCAGGGGGACCCTGCCGGAAATGGACAAGGCGGGCCTGGGAGCCTCGTCCGTATAGACACAGGCCATGTCGTAAACGTCCACCACGGTGGACCGGGTGAAGTCGTCCCCGTAGCAGGCCACGGTCTCGGCCAGGGCCTGGGGGGCCTCCTGCGGGCAATACCCTTTGTCCGTGCGCAGATAGAGGGGCCCCACCCCGTACTTGAGCCAGTCGGGGTTGAGGCCGAAGCGCTCGAAGAGCTTCATGTACCAGTCGCCCGGCACAGAATCACGGCGCTTGGCGTCCGAGATGCTGGACTGGCGGATGTTGAGCAGCTCCGCCAGCTCCACCTGGGTACGGCAGTTGGTGGCCAGCTTGATGCGTTCGTAGATTTCCGTAAAGCCCATGGTCCACCTACTTCTGCAGATCCAGCAAGGGCATCTGGCTGCCCAGCACCATCTTGCTGTTCTCCTTGAAGGACTTGCGCAGGGCATCGAGCCAGCGCTGATAGGAATAGAATTCCGGTGACTTGCCGTAGGCCGCGGCGTAGACGGCCGCCGCCTGGGCATCGCCCTGGCCGTAGAGCACCTGGGCCTCGCGATTGGCCTCCGCGAGGATGAGGGCCTTCTGGCGGTCGGCATCGGAACGGATGCGCGTGGCCTGTTCCTGACCTTCGGAACGGTACTGCTTGGCCTGGCGTTCACGCTCGGCCCGCATGCGGTCGAAAATGGAACGCTGGTTCTCCGTGGGCAGGTCGGTGCGCTTGATGCGCACGTCCAGCACCTCCACCCCGTAGGGCTTCATGAGCTCGGAGACCTTTTCCGTCACGCGGGTCATGATGGTGGCGCGTTCCTTGGAGACCACCTCGGTCAGGGTATAGGCGCCCACCAGGGCCCGCAGCTGCGAATAGACCACGTCGTCCAGGCGGGCCTGCGCACCGGGGATGGTACGCATGGTGCGGTAGAACTGCAGGGGGTCGCTGATGCGCCAGCGGGCGTAGTTGTCCAGCACGATGGTCTTCTTGTCCACGGTGAAGGCCTCGCGCGAGCTGGCGGCGTAGTCGAGCACACGGGCGTCGAAATAGACGACCTTCTGGATGAAGGGCAGTTTGAAATGCAGGCCGGGCCGGTAGATCTCGGGCAGGGGGTCGCCCAGCTGGAGCACCAGGGCCTGCTGGGTCTGGTGCACGGTGAAGCAGCACTGGGTCACGAAAACGGCCAGCACCAGCAGCAGGACACCGTAAAGAAGGGGATTCTTGGTCATTATTTCTTCTCCGAGGGCAGGACGCCGAAAGCGGGCGTACCCGGAAGAGGCATATGCGGCAGCACCTTGCCGGAGACCCCGCTGTCCAGCAGGGTCTTGTCCTTGGAGGCGGCCAGGATCTCTTCCATGGTCTCGTAATACAGGCGCTGGCGGGTCACGTCGGGAGCCTTTTCGTATTCCTGGCGCAGCGCGTCGAAACGGCGGGACTCGCCTTCGGCCTGCTGCAGGCGGGCCACCCGGTAGGCTTCGGCCTTGTTGAGGATGGCCGCGGCCTCACCGCGCGCCTGCGGCAGCAGGGCGTTGCGGTAGGCTTCCGCCTCGTTGATGATGCGGCTCTTGTCTTCGCGGGCACTGGCCACGTCCTTGAAGGCGTCGCTCACTTCCTGCGGCGGATGCACGTCCTGCATCTGCACGGCCAGCACCTGGATGCCGGCCTCGTAGCGGTCCAGGACCTGCTGGAGCAGCACGGTGGCGTCGCTCTGGATCTTCAGCTTGCCGTCGGTGATGGCCGAATCGATGAGGCTGTTGCCGATGACCTCGCGCATGGCGGCCTCGGCGGCGTTGCGCACCAGGTTGGTGGGGTCGGTGATGTTGAACAGATACTTGACCGCGTCGTTGATCTTGTACTGCACGCTGAACTGGACGTTGACGATGTTCTCGTCACCGGTGAGCATGGAGGCTTCCTTGGGCACGCTGCGCAGCTCGCCCTGGCGGAAGGTGGTGGCCTGCCCGGTGGAACGGAAGCCCACCTCGCAGCGCAGCACCTGGGTCACTTGCGGTTTGTAGACGCTTTCGATGGGAGCGGGCAGCGCGTAGTGGGGACCGGGCCCTTCGGTGCGGTCGTACTTGCCGAAGCGCAGCACCACGCCTTCCTCGTCAGGATTGACGATATAGATGCCGGACAAAAGCCACAGGCCCACCAGACCCAGCACCAGCCAGATCACCATACCGCCCGGCATCTTCATGCCGGCAAGCTTCTTCAGGGCATTCCTGCCGTCAAAGCCGTTATCGTCGCCCCCGTTGCCGGAAGGCGAACGCCGGACACGCCGGGGCTGTTCGTCCTGCGTGTCGTTATCATCATCACCGAAGAGCGGACGGGAGGGGCGCTGCCCCTGCTGCCGTTGCCGTTTTTCCTGCAATTTATCCCAATCCCAAGTCATGTGGAGGACATCCCCTTTGCTGAATGGGGTTAAAGAACACTGTGGACGGCGACATTACGCCGGGGACCGGCCCGTACCGCCTTTGCCCGTGGCAGGGACCATCCTGCCGGAAGCCCGCTTTGCTGCCGGGCATACCGACGGGCAAGCTAAAAGACTACAAATATTATGATAATATGTCCCGGGGGTCAAGGCGGCTCGTCTTTCCTGACAGCCCGGAAAATGACAGTATTATAGTAAGAAATATCTGTCTCCTGTCAACGCACCCTGCCCTTCCCGCGTCCCGCAAAAAAGCAAAACAGGGCCGCGGCAACACCACGACCCTGTCCATTCCTGTAAAGATACAAAAGAGTTATACCTCACTTACGATAGGCACCACCACCGGATCGCGTTCCAGGACCCGACGGAAGAAACGTCGCAACGAGGCCCGGATGCCTTCCTGCAAACGGGTGAGCTGGCCGGGGCGGACGGACTCGATCTCGTCCAGCACCAGACACTTGGCATCCTCCAGCACATGGCTGTAGTGCTGCTCGAACACGAAGCCCTTGGAGAACATCTCCGGCCCGTGCAGCACGCTGCCGGTCTCGGCATCCAGCACCAGCACCACGATGACCATGCCCTCGTCGCCGAGGATGCGGCGCTCGCGCAGCACGGCCGAGCCCACGTCGCCCACGCCCTTGCCGTCCACCAGGGTGCATTCCACGGGCACGGGCGGCTCCAGGCGGATGCCGTCCGGCAGCAGGGTCAGGGGACAGCCGTCCTCCAGCAGGACCACGTTGTCGGGCTTGACGCCGCATTCGCGCGCCAGCTGGCCGTGCTTGAACAGATGGCGGTATTCCCCGTGCACGGGCACGAAATATTCCGGCCGCACGGCGCCCAGCAATTCGCGCAACTCGTCGCGGTGGGCGTGGCCCGAAGCATGGATGGCCCGCACGCTCTCGTAAAGGACCGTGGCGCCCAGACGGTACATCTCGTTGATGAGGCGCGACACGGCCTTGACGTTGCCGGGGATCATGCGCGAGCTCATGACCACGGTATCGCCCTTGCGGATGCTGAGCTGGCGGTGGCCGCCCAGCACCATGCGCGACAGCGCGGACAACGGTTCGCCCTGGGCACCGGTCACCACCAGCACCAGCTGCTCGTCGGGCAGGTCGGGCACGCCGTTGTGGGCGTTGAAGAAACTGGGCGGCAGCTTGGCGATGCCCAGATCGCGGGCCATCTCGATATTGTTGGCCAGA
>OFMA01002446.1_pt1 | contig 10443 bp, 10 predicted proteins | sample 1541011 | NCBI WGS metagenome assembly OFMA01 (sample SAMN04209225, study PRJEB22552) | human gut metagenome | biome: gut; material: feces | host: Homo sapiens | place: USA: Oklahoma
AGAAGTGTCTTAAGAGAGTGCATTGCGTTGCCCATAACTTAAAACAGCTTAGATCCTTGTTCGCCAGAAAGTTTCATCCATTTTCTTCCACCCAGGTTGCGGAAGAACCACTTTTCATCCGTCGTTGACAGATGTGAAGTATGCGGGAGAAAAAGTGAATATCTAACTGTAATAACTCAGACCGGTACGAGTACTCGGAACGTCTACAATCATTCAGGGCAAAGTGCTAAAATTTCTCTATCCCGGGATGCCCCTACCAACGCAGCACTCCCGGAGATATCATTACAGCTCTGCAACTGATTTCCGCGACTGAACCGCTCAGTTCCTATCCTTCCAGTTGCCTTCCTGCAGCCCCCCCTCCCTGCTGTATACCCCGGTACCACAACGCGGGCAGCACTTTTCTCCTTCATAATCTTCGTCACACATCACACAAAACCACTTTCTCACCTTCACCGTATAATCCGGAACCGTCATACCCTGCAGATGCAAACGACGGGCCTCTTTCTCTGCCGGGTCAAGCCAGGTGCATCGCAGCAGGATTTTCTCAGCGACAGTCATCTGGTCATGTTCAAACCACGGTGGTTGTCCGTCATTGCCCCGCTGAAGTGTTAACGGGCATCCACAGGACACACAGCACAAAACGTCCTGGCGGTTGTGCTTCGCAGCTTCTTTCGCCGTAACAAAATGGCCTTTGCTGTCATTCGCCATATAACAGTTCAGAATTCGCATATTTCCTCCTGAGTTGTCCGGGGAATACTGAATCCTCCGGTCTGGCAGTGTGTGCAGTACTGCTCCCCATAATAATCGTGGTGACATTGTCTGCAGTGCCAGCTGGCTTTACGCACCACGGGTAAGGCATCCGGTACGAATTGCTGCAGACGTTTAATCAACTGTATTTCTCTGCGCTCCGGCCTGACATAAGGGCACTGTTGACCGTGCTCTGTCAGCCTGTCGTCAGTGTGTTCAAACCAGGGAAGTTCAGTTTCGTATTGCGGATGGTATCTGAGTGCACTGCCACACAAGTGGCAGGTGTAGTTAGCATAAGGTGCGGCCTGTGCAGTACGGGCGCCCGTCAGACGTCCGTTGCCATCAAGAGCGATAAAGGATTTTGCGTACATAGTCATATACCTCAGCCGCCAGACGACACGCAGGCAACAGCCGTCCCGGTACGGGCAGCGTGGTCAGGGTGTGAATGGCGGTTCAGTTAAAATCTGGACTGGAGTTTGGGTAAAGCAGGCTGGTTGCTGTTACAGCACTGTGGTTGTCACACAATGGAACACTGACGTAAAAAACAGTCAGTGGGCGAGTGGATACATCGTTGCCGCCAGACAACAACCCATACTTTTGGTTTGCCGGATATTGGCGCGCCAGTCGTGCTCAACTCCGGCTACAGCCAAAATTGCGCTCACCGGTGCAGTGAGCTTTGGTATGCTCCTTCGCCAGATAGTCAGCACGTTCCAGCACTTGCTGAAAGCCAGTGTCATCATCGCGTTCCAGCCACACCGCCGGCCAGGCCGGAAAATGCACCAGCGTGGCATGGCACCCGACATCCACTCCCAGGGCACTGCACCACGCCTGTTTAATCATCCCGGCCAGTGATCCCGGAGCACGGTAATCACCGGCACGACACCAGGTATCCCGGTTGACCAGCAGCATCAGGTGATAGTGTTTTTTACCTTTGCACTCCCCAAACTCCCGGGCCCAGACGTAATGCAGGGTGGTGGGATGCACGCGTTTACCTTCCCGATGCTTACGTTTCTGGTAAGCGTCGATTCGGGCTTTCAGGGCATTGATGAAGCGGGATATCACAGCTGCGTCCGTTGCTGCCGGTACATCCGGGAAACGCAGGTCAACCCGCAATGCCGTCAGGCGGGGATGAACATTCAGTGCGTGCCGCACCGTCTCACGAATACGTTGCTGCCAGAAGGGGTTGTATTTGTAGGTCATGGTTAAATCTCCGTATGGTTCATACGGAATAGCCACGTCGTAAAAAATGCGCAGAGTCCCTGAAGTGACCTCCGGCAGGACACTGTCTCAGGCACTCTGTGATAACCCGAACGGTCGTCTCCGGACTGACGGTTGAATTTTCAGCGTTGTTTTTTTAATGTAAAAAACCGGTTACGGGTAAGGCTGTGAGGAGGGAGTGATGGTGATACGCAAAAAGAAGTGCAGGGACTGTGGAAACGCGATTACTCATAATACAGTGTGTTGCCCGTATTGTGGTTCTGTCGACCCCTTCGGCTATTACCGGAATACAGACCGTATCGTTACCATACTGCTGGCACTGATTATTGTGGTCCTGCTGACTACTGTCAGCGTCAGTGTGTATATACTGTGTAGCTGGTGAGATAACGGTTCATGTATCCCCTGAGCTGACAGTGTACCGGGTATATTAAGCGTAACCGACAGGTTCTCCTTCATACCATATTAAATTTTTCCAGGTATTGCCGCTGCCTTATTTCGTCCCATACAGGAAAACTCGTCTGGGTTTCTGACAAATACGCGAAACTCACAGCCCCTCAATATCAACCACACGCTGTAAGCCGGTAATACCTGAAAATCAGCCTATTACCGCCCGCGCCTCCGTTACCGAACGCTCAGGTGACCAGACTGAAGCCCAGCACGCACTCGTAAAATTTGCGGTCAGTTCCGTCAGTCAGTGGGCAACCGCAGAGTTACGGGCTTCCAGGTCCACAGGAGTGAGTCTATAACGCGTGTGGGAAATCATTTTTTCTGGCGTTGACAGAACGCCTTACGGGCTGCTACTTACCCGGTGTCCCGCAATACAGCCTTAGTGTTCCGTTATCGGGGATCCGGACGCACCGCAACAACCGGGGAAGTATTTCTGGTTAGAGCTGTGTCAAGAGGGATTTCTCAGCCCCTCACTCACCGGCTCAGTCTCAGGGCAGAAGCATTAATACACTCAGTTCATGTCTTATACAGGAATGGGCATAGGGGGAGCTGGCGTGTCACTGCTGATTTTACGCATCAGCGTTCATGTATCTGCACTCTGATACAGAATGCTTCACAGCGCTCTGTTACCGGAGAGATTTACTCTCTTAGGTTATTCTGGCAAATCCTTTACGTTACTCTCTGATGACTTCTTATATTTATAATACCAATCAGACAACCTTATCCCATCGGTGATATCAGTCTCCTGCTCGCCAGGAACGGGCTGACTCACTGTAACCACCTCCGAAAACAACTCTGCAATTATCAGAACGCCTGCTTCTCTCCCTGTCCTCACGAAAACTATCCCCTCTTTATCGCGCGTGCGTGCGGAAGCATCTTTTCGCAACCCCCCCCTCCGGGATTCCGCTACGGCTCTGCCATCGCAATCCCCCCGTTTATCTCCGGACAGCCACATTCCCGATTATTTTTTACGTTTCTCCCCGGTTGTTATGCCGGTGAAGGTGGCGCGCTGTTTTCATGACCACACCGGCTGGTTTAACAACATCCGGAGGAACATTCTCATGGCTACCCCAGTTTCGCTGATGGATGACCAGATGGTCGACATGGCGTTTATCACTCAACTGACCGGCCTAACCGATAAGTGGTTTGACAAACTCATCAAAGATGGGGGCTTTCCTGCGCCCATCAAAATGGGGCGCAGCTCCCGCTGGCTGAAAAGTGAAGTGGAAGCCTGGCTGCAGGCGCGTATTGCACAGTCCCGTCCGTAATTTTTAACCACTAACCCTTCGCCCACAGCAGACGCAATCTCCGGCCTGCCGGCGGCGCTCTGCTGCCTGTTATCCCCCGTGAGGAATATGAAAATGAAACAACAGTATCAGACCCGTTACGAGCTGCTCCATGAAAACTACCAGAAATGGCTGACCGGCTTCACCCGGCACGCCGTATCATGGGGCGTGTGTCATCCGAATATCTACTATTTCCATAATCTGACGCCCGGGTGGGTGTCATTCAATGGCGAAAAACCGGAGATTGCCATCGTTCCCCAGAGTCTGCACCGGCTGATTTATGGTCCGGACAAACGGAGCTCCCCGTCCCTGGATGATGATCTGGTGGTGAATTTATGCACCAGCGAACACCTGCTGGTTCATCATCCGATGCTGGAAGGGATCCTGCTGTCTGAATGTGAGCGCCTGAAGCAACATTCTCTGGCAAACAAACTGATCAGCCTCTTCCGTCAGTTTGGCGGCACGGAGTTACGTCTCAAACTGGTCTGGCTCTGCTGGCTTGACTTAATGACCGGAAACAGCCTTGACGACTGGACGAAAAACCTGAAACACAAATCAGAAAAAGATCTGGAGCAATGGATCATTGCACGTCAGGGTCAGAGTGAACCACTGACAAATCTGATGGATCAGTACGTGCTTATGGCATACCGTACATCGGTTGATGCCGCTCACAGTTGATGTCTGAGAACCACAGGGCTGGCAGCAGAAAACCAGCCCTGTGGTAAAATACAGTAATAGCGGCGTACATCAGGCACGCCGCTCACTCGTCCACAGATCATATACGTCATTATACTGCGCGATAACGGAGGGCTTCAGCACCCGGTCATTTCTGAGCGGGTATGAATACCATTGATGATGCGAAGCAGCCACGGGCAGAAACGTTCTTCACAACCAGGTGCCTCCATCTTCACTGCAGTCTGAATGTGCCGGCTTGTTATCCACCAGAAATGGTATGCTCCGGTACATGCATACCCCGGAGACTATAAACGCACTGAATCATAGCCTCCCACCTCAGCAGGAGGCAGTCAGCTTTCAGGCGGAAAAACGTTGCAGTTAAAGATCGTGAGAATCGCTGTTTCGTTGCATAGCAACCCGAACAGTTGTAGTGAAACATTTTACCTGCATCAGCACATGGTCAGGCGCCGTCTGTATGGCGTGGAATACTGATGTTTCGGCTGATGGCAAGCCTCATTCTCTGTGGAAACAGGGGCGCGCATTAGCTTCTCAACCAGAGAGTGTCACAAAGACAAATATTGCTGAAAATCGCATTCATCGTTCAGGCGTGAATGCCCGGAGACAAAAGCCGCTGTCCACACAGTCCCCCTCTGACCTGAACAAAAAGCATACACACAACAGGCTCACCTGACCCCGAAAAACCATAACTTCAGCAATACCAGTGACACCAGCACGTTACCTCAGTGCCACATCTTCAGACCGCGATCAATCTGAAATGTGACTATCGGGGCAATATCCCTGCTTTGTGGTACACGATAACCAGAAAACATCCCCTGAACCGCCAGCCAGAAAGACTGGCCACAAAAGGGGTAAGCTGAAATCGTTTATGGATTACATCGACATATGCCTGGCAGAGAATGGTAAGCGTGCAGTGAGAACCGTATTGACGAAGTGAAGCTGGTCAGGCAGGCAGAGTAACCCGCCACGGGAGCAGAGCACCCACCCGGTTCACAGGCCAGTCGGCGATGACATCAAGTACATGATGCAGATAGCGTTCCGGATCCACGCCGTTTAATTTGCACGTCCCGATAAGACTGTACAGTGACGCACCGCGCTCACCACCATGATCCGAGCCGAAGAACAGCCAGTTTTTTCTCCCCAGACTGACCAGTCGTAGGGCGTTTTCGGCAATGTTATTATCCACCTCCACCCAGCCATCTTCTGCATAGCGGGTCAGCGCCGGCCACTGGTTCAGCGCATACCCGAACGCCTTCGCCAGTTCTGAGTGCCTTGAGAGGGTTTTCTGTTTCTCCCGCAGCCACCCCTCCAGTGACGCCAGCAGCGGCAGCACTTTTTGGTGCCGGACTGCCTGCCGTTCCTCTGCTCTTTTACCTCTGAGCTCCGACTCGATGGCATACAGCTCGCCGATCCGTTTCAGCGCCTCCTCCGTCAGGGCTGACGGGGTACGGACGTGAACATCGTGGATTTTTCGGCGGGCATGGGCCCAGCACGTGGCTTCCTTTATATGGCCGTCGCGGTAGAGCTCGTTGAACCCGGCGTAGGCATCAGCCTGCAGTACGCCACTGAAGCCTGCAAGATGGGTCTGAGGGTGGATACCTTTTCTGTCCGGGCTGTAAGCGAACCACACTGCGGGGGCCAGCGCTGATCCGGCGTTGCGGTCGTCTCGAACGTACGTCCATAAGCGCCCGGTCTTCGTCTTCTTATTGCCCGGCAACAGCACCGGGACAGGCATATCGTCAGCATGGAGTTTGCCGTCGGTCAGGACATAGTGCTGAAGGGCTTCATCCAGCGGTGCCAGCAGACGACAACACGCATCCACCCAGCCCGACAGTACAGAACGACTCAACACTACACCCTGGCGGGCATAGATCTCCGACTGGCGATACAGCGGTATGTGCTCTGCATACTTTGAGGTCAGCACTCGGGCCAGCAGCCCCGGTCCGGCGATCCCCCGTTCGATGGGGCGCGAAGGAGCCGGGGCCTGAACGATGCGATCGCACCGACGGCAGGCATGCTTTTCACGGACTGTCCGGATAACCCGGAAGGCGCTGCGCATCAGCTCCAGCTGTTCGGCGGCATCCTCACCCAGGTAACTCAGCGAACCACCGCACTCCGGGCAACACGGCTCAGTCGGCAGCAGCCGCTTCTCATCCCGTGGGAGTGACTCAGGGAACAGTTTGCGGGTGCGGGTCTGACGCAGCGGGCGCTGCACTGCCGGGTCATCCACCCGGCCGGTCAGCGTATCGCTTTCCTGCTGCAGCAGGTTCAGGTCAGCTTCCATTTGCGCGATACGGCGGGATACCTTTTCGGAACGACTGCCGAAGTTCATCCGGCGCAGCTTATCCAGTTGCGCCTGCAGATGGTCTATTTCGCGTTCCCGGTTGCTCAGCTTTTCCTGCAGGGCGTGGATCAACGCTTCCTGTTCGGCCAGGCGCTGTTTCAGCAGAAGGATGTCGTCAGAAGAGGTGTCGTTCATAAGCCTGTATTTTACCAGGCTTATTCTGCGACAACCAGGATAAAGAGCGCTACAACATGGTCAGGGATGTCAGTAACCGCTTTGGCTGTCGCCAGTCGATACCTTCCATCAGCATCGCCAGTTGCGACGGCGTCAGGAACACTTTGCCATCGCGGGCTGAGGGCCAGGCGAAGCGACCACGTTCTAGTCGCTTTGTCAGCAGGCACAGACCATCGCCGGTGGACCAGAGCAGTTTTACCTGACTGCCGCTGCGTCCCCGGAAGATGAAGACGTGGCCGGACATCGGGTCATCTTTCAGCGCGGTCTGCACCTTTGCGGCGAGGCCATTGAAGCCGTTGCGCATATCGGTGATACCGGCAACCAGCCAGATTTTTGTGCCTGCGGGAAGATTTATCATACAGGCCCCCGCATCAGTTCGCGCAGGACAGTGCTCATGAGTTCAGCAGAGGGATGAGTCAGTGTTATTTCTCCTCCCCGACATTTTATGTGGCAGGTAGCGGGAGGAGAGCAGGATGGTAGTTCGAAGGTTGGGAGAGAAGAGCCCGCCTGAAGCTGCACGGGTATCAGGGCAGGAAGCGACGATGAGTTTTTTCGGGGCCGACAGACCCGCCCTTCACGCTGCCAGAGCCTTATCCATTTAAAGAGCAGGTTATCATTGACGTCATGTTTCCGGGCCAGTGCGGCAATACTGCCTTCTTCTTCAAGAGCCAGCCTGACCAGTTCCATTTTGAATTCAGGGGAATAGTGTTTCCGGGGAAGTCTTTCTTTAGCGCGCATGAGGTGTCCACCTGCAAAAATAAGTGGGTGCTTAAGTTACAGGATCCTGGATTCGGGACCAGACGGTACTCAGACGACGCTTACAGAGAATGTCCGGAATGACGAGGTTATCTTTGCGGAGATTAAGGCAATGGTATACGGGCCGACGTTCCATGCCGCGTTACTACATTCAGCCCGGACGTAAAATGCGCCCGTCAAAAAGAACGGTTCGCTTCGAAACTCAGCCAGGATACCACCTCTCCGCCACACCCGGGAAGAAGTTGATATGGTGGTTGCCGGACAACAGCGCTCCTGGATTGACTGCTGCATCACTCAACCACGCTGAATATCAAAGGAGAGCGTTACCGGTTAAAAGAGAAACGTAAAGCTGTGGTGATGACCCAAAACGCAACGCCTGTCAGTGAGGATGAAATGGTGAAAAGCGGACAGCATCAGTAACGGAAGTATCTTAGCGGGTACGAAAATGGCAGGATCGTGACATTGACAGAATAACTCCTGATCATCCTGAATGACTGCAGTTGCTGTAGAAAAGTAAGCTGTCTCCACCCACGGCACCACTTAACAGGCATTCCGTAACTTCCCCCAGACTTACTATGACGCATTATCGGTGCACTGAAAACGGGAGAGTGCGCTTAAAACCGCAGACCGCATGCGGGTGTTACTGCATGACAGTCTGGCCGTATTGTGAGATGTCGGCAGGAACCGATGTCCGCGCAGGGGGGAACTTCCTGCAGTACCTGACGCTTCAAATGGTATTAACCGTAGGGTGTTGTTGGTTCCGGATCGCGGAAATGGGAGCACAGGTCTGCCACGGGGTGTACCTCTGACAGTATATCCGGCTCGCTCATCTGACAGCCTCTCTCCCGGAAAAGACCAAAAATGAGATCGTCTCCTCAACAGCAGAGAAGAGGTCTTGACAGACAGGCTATATTGCATACGATTTATGAAGAAAAAGACAGCAAATATGGAGGTTATAGCGGAGAATACCCTACGAAATTCCTATGAAAAACGATTGAAAAAAATATCAAATTCGATTCGTTTTTATATGCTTTTTGGGAGCGTGGCGATGACGAACTGTTGCATGTGCAGAGGAGAATGCACCCGGAAGCACCAGAATCATCCAGAAAGGCAGAACGATTACGCATCAAACCAGGAGACAGCAATATCAAGGTAATATACTGATTTAAAATGAATTTACAGCAATACGTGAAAACATTTTTTACTTAAAGGAGACAGATGCTCTGAAGAGAGTGCGGGTATTTTTATATAAAAATGAGAAGTTTACGGGATGTATATCCGGCACACTATGACCGGAGAATATCAGTCAAGCTTAAAAAGACAATAAATACAGTGAGTTAAATACACAGAGAAAACGTAGTATCAGAGGGTACATCTTACAACAGAGACTGAATTTCCGGTTTTTCATAACCGGCGCATTCCGGAAAGTGCAGGCGGCCCGGAGGTTTTCTGACGCCACTACCTGGTAGATTGTTCTGTACATCATGTACGGAGGTTTTTGTTTGCTTTTTTAAAATCTGCAAATGTGAGAAAAGCAGGTGAGGTGTATTGTGGGAAAGGAACTGGATGATATCTGCACCAGCTGTCCGTATATCGATGCTGTAAAACGGCACAAACAACAGCTCGGTGCCATAGAGGAATATACACAGTGGTTAAAAAAAGAACCACGGGCATCTTATTTTTTTCTGTTCCAGCTGTATACCCGCATTCACAATACATTTTTCTCCCAAAAGCAACAACTCCCGTTCACTCCCGGTGGCACTCACTGCCCGGAACCTGATGTCACCCTTCGGGACTTAACGCTTTCCCCTGGCTACCACAGTGATTATGCCCCTCAACCCATTCCGGAGATGGACAGTTCTGCTGTTGTTCCCCCAACTAATGAAAACACCTCGCCTCCGGAAGATACTCCCGACAACACTCCGGCCGGAGGCAATACCGGACAAGCGGAAAAGACCAGAAACGCAGGACTCACACCCATTCCTGAAAAACGTTCAGGAATGCCCCCGGAACATCTGCGGTTTGCCACGGGGTTTCCATCGCAACCGAAGATTGCCGGTCCCAGAGAAAAGCCGATGCGCACCGTGCATCCGGATAAAATCTACCGTGAAATTATATGGTTCTGCTCCAGTTACCTGCTGAAATCCGGACCAGAGGCTACGAGGACGATTATCAACTCAGTATTCTCTGAATGGGCCAGCATAAACAATGATTACCCCTCCCCCTTTTCGTGGGTGGACAGCAGGGACAGTGAACAGTGTGACTGGTTATGGAACGCCATGCAGGTCCGGTGTGTGGGAACCCCGCTGAATCCCCTTACCCCGGAGCAGAAATACTGGTTTGCCTGCGCCACGTTTGATAACTGGGAGGGCTGGAATGAGCAACAGGTACAGTTTTTACTGGAAAGTAATCCCAGACGGAACAGAGCGAAGTTTACGCAGGTCTCCTTCCAGGCCCCCAGGATTCAGCATAAAGCGATTCTTCTTGATGAGCTGAAAAGTGCCCGGGAGCAACAAAAAAGGCGTGATGAACGTGCTGATGGTTCCGTCCCTCTGAAACTGTCCGGAAAAATCCACAAACAGCTTGAAAGTATTGCCCGAAGTCGTGGTGTCCTCCCAAAAAAACTGCTGAATGAAATGATTGAGCAGGCGTACCATGATTTGGTGGCAACCAGGCAGAACAGCCAAATCGATTCCAGATAATTTCAGACAGATATTATTTCCGTGAATCCCCCGCCACCTTTCCGGTGCGCGGGGTTTTGTCTTTTTTCACCGGGAA
>OFMA01002455.1_pt1 | contig 10428 bp, 5 predicted proteins | sample 1541011 | NCBI WGS metagenome assembly OFMA01 (sample SAMN04209225, study PRJEB22552) | human gut metagenome | biome: gut; material: feces | host: Homo sapiens | place: USA: Oklahoma
TCCAGACCGCCAAGGTATATATTGCCAAGAAGCGTAAGATCCAGGTCGGTGATAAGCTCGCCGGTCGTCACGGTAATAAGGGTATCGTCTCCAAGGTCGTGCGCATGGAGGACATGCCGTTCCTCGAGGATGGTCGTCCCGTGGACTTGGTCCTCAACCCGATGGGTGTGCCTTCGCGTATGAACCTCGGACAGATCTTCGAGGCTATCCTCGGCGCCGCAGGAAAGCGCCTGGGCGTGAAGTTTGCCACCCCGATCTTCGATGGTGCCAAGCTGGAGGACTTGAAGGAGTGGACCGACAAGGCCGGGCTCCCCAACCTCTGCTCCACCTATATCTACGATGGCGAGACGGGTGAGCGCTTCGACCAGCCGGCCACGGTGGGCATCACTTACTTCCTGAAGCTCGGCCACATGGTCGAGGACAAGATGCACGCCCGCTCCATTGGTCCGTACAGTATGATTACCCAGCAGCCGCTCGGTGGTAAGGCTCAATTTGGTGGGCAGCGCTTCGGAGAGATGGAGGTCTGGGCCATCGAGGCCTTTGGTGCATCCCATGTGCTGCAAGAGATTCTTACCGTCAAGTCTGATGACGTCGTGGGACGTTCCAAGGCCTATGAGGCCATCGTCAAGGGCGACCCGATGCCTACGCCGGGTATCCCCGAGTCGCTCAACGTCCTGCTCCATGAGCTTCGCGGCCTTGGACTGAGCATCAAACTGGATTAAACGTACACCCCAAATACAGAAAGTAGAACATGGCTTTTAAAAGAGACAATAAAGTTAAGAGTAATTTCTCGAAGATTACCATCGGCCTCGCTTCTCCTGAGGAGATTTTGGAAAACTCCTATGGTGAGGTGACGAAGCCGGAGACCATCAACTACCGTACATATAAGCCCGAGCGCGACGGTCTGTTCTGCGAGCGCATCTTCGGTCCGACGAAGGACTATGAGTGTGCCTGTGGCAAGTACAAGCGTATCCGTTATAAAGGAATCGTCTGCGACCGTTGTGGTGTCGAGGTGACGGAGAAGAAGGTGCGTCGTGAGCGCGCCGGCCATATTGAGTTGGTCGTGCCCGTAGCCCATATTTGGTATTTCCGCAGCCTTCCCAACAAGATCGGTTATCTGTTGGGTCTGCCTACCAAAAAACTGGAGCAGGTTATCTACTACGAGAAGTATATCGTTATCCAGCCGGGTGTGGTCGAGGGCATGAAGGATGCCAACGACGAACCGCTTAACGGTTCCACGAAACTCGACTTGCTCAGCGAGGATGAGTACATCAATATAGTTGACAACAAGTTGCCCGAGACCAATGAGCTCCTGCCCGACGATGACCCCAAGAAGTTTATCGCCAAGATGGGTGCGGAGGCTATCTACGATCTCCTCTGCGAGCTGTCTCGTGAGGATGTTAATGGTGTGACGGGTCTTGACCTCCTTGCTGGTGAGTTGCGTGAGCGTGCTGCCAACGACTCTAGCCAGCAGCGCAAGACGGAGGCCTTGAAGCGTCTGCAGGTTGTCAATGCCTTCAATCAGTCGAAGGGCATCAACCGTCCGGAGTGGATGATCATGAAGATCGTCCCTGTCACGCCTCCCGACCTGCGCCCGCTTGTTCCCCTTGATGGTGGTCGTTTTGCCACTTCCGACCTCAACGACCTCTATCGTCGTGTCATCATCCGCAACAACCGCTTGAAGCGACTGATGGAGATCAAGGCCCCTGAGGTGATCCTCCGCAACGAGAAGCGTATGCTGCAGGAGGCTGTTGACTCCTTGTTTGACAACTCCCGTAAGTCGTCTGCCGTCAAGAGTGAGAGCAACCGTCCGCTGAAGTCGCTTTCCGACTCGCTGAAGGGTAAGCAGGGTCGTTTCCGTCAGAACTTGCTCGGTAAGCGTGTGGACTATTCTGCCCGTTCGGTGATCGTCGTCGGTCCGGAGTTGAAGATGGGAGAGTGCGGTCTGCCGACCCTGATGGCTGCCGAGCTCTACAAGCCGTTTATCATCCGCAAGCTCATTGAACGCGGAATCGTCAAGACGGTGAAAAGCGCGAAGAAGATTGTGGATCGCCGCGAGTCTGTCATCTGGGACATCCTCGAGAACGTGATGAAGGGCCACCCTGTGCTCCTCAACCGTGCACCGACGCTCCACCGTCTCGGTATCCAGGCTTTCCAGCCGAAGCTCATCGAGGGTAAGGCTATCCAGCTCCACCCGCTGGCTTGTACGGCTTTCAATGCTGACTTCGATGGCGACCAGATGGCTGTCCACTTGCCTTTGAGCAACGAGGCTGTCCTGGAGGCACAGATGTTGATGCTCCAGAGCCACAACATCCTCAATCCGGCCAATGGTGCTCCTATCACCGTTCCTTCGCAGGATATGGTGCTTGGTCTCTATTATATCACGAAACTGCGTCCGGGTGCACTCGGCGAAGGACTCACTTTCTATGGTCCTGAGGAGGCCCTCATTGCCCGTAACGAGGGCAAGTGCGATCTCCATGCCAAGGTCAACGTCCGCGTGAAGGACCTTGTCGATGGTGTGCTCACCGACCGAATGGTAGAGACTTCCGTGGGTCGTATCATCGTCAACCAGATCGTGCCGGATGAGATCGGCTATTTCAATGGTATCATCTCCAAGAAGAGTCTCCGCGGCTTGATCGCCGACGTTATCAAAGCTGTCGGTATGGCCCGTGCCTGCGAGTTCCTTGATGGTATCAAGAACCTCGGTTATCGTATGGCTTACCTCGCGGGTCTCTCCTTCAACCTCGACGACATTATCGTGCCTGATGAGAAGGAAGCGATCGTGCAGAAGGGTCAGGATGAGGTCGATCAGGTGCGTGCCAACTACGGTATGGGTTTCATCACTGACAAGGAGCGCTACAACCAGGTGATTGATGCTTGGACTCACGTCAACAACAACCTCAAGCAGTCTGTGATGAAGCACATGACCGAGGCTGACCAGGGATTCAATGCCGTCTATATGATGCTCGACTCCGGAGCCCGTGGTTCTGCCGACCAGATTGCCCAGCTCGCTGGTATGCGTGGTCTGATGGCCAAGCCGCAGAAGGCTGGTGCCGAGGGCGCACAGATTATCGAGAATCCTATCCTCTCCAACTTCAAGGAGGGTATGAGCGTGCTCGAATACTTCATCGCATCCCATGGTGCCCGTAAGGGTCTGGCTGATACGGCTATGAAGACAGCCGATGCTGGATACCTCACCCGTCGTCTGGTCGATGTCTCTCACGACGTGATCATCACCGAGGAGGACTGTGGCACATTGCGTGGCCTGGAGTGTCGTGCTTTGAAGAACGGTGATGAGGTCATCTCCTCTCTCTCCGAGCGCATCCTGGGTCGTGTCTCCGTCCACGACGTGATTCATCCCAGCACCAACGAGGTCATCGTGGCTGCTGGCGAGGAGATCACAGAGGACAAGGCGCGCGCCATCGAGGAATCTCCTATTGAGATGGTCGAGATCCGATCAGTGCTCACTTGTGAGAGCCAGAAGGGTGTCTGTATGAAGTGTTATGGCCGCAACCTTGCTACCGCCCGTATGGTGCAGTTGGGAGAGGCTGTCGGTGTGATTGCCGCCCAGGCTATTGGTGAGCCGGGTACCCAGCTTACGCTCCGTACATTCCACGCTGGTGGTGTGGCTGGTAACGCCGCTGCCAATGCGAAGATTGTAGCCAAGAACGATTGCAAGCTGGAGTTTGACGAGTTGCGTACTGTTCCCTTCATTGATGATGAGGAGAAGGCTTGCCGCATGGTCGTCAGCCGTCTGAGCGAGGTCCGCTTTGTCGATGTCAATACGAACATCGTGCTCTCGACGGAGAATGTCCCCTATGGTGCCACGCTCTACTTCAAGCAGAGTGACAAGGTGAAGAAGGGCGATTTGATCTGTAAGTGGGATCCGTTCAACGCGGTCATCGTCAGCGAGTATAAGGGTAAGATCCATCTGCGCGATGTTGTTGATGGCATCACCTACCGTACCGAGACCGATGAAGCTACGGGTCTTATGGAGCGCATCATCACCGAGTCTAAGGACAAGAACCGCATACCGACGGTCGATATTGTGGCTGAGGACGCTGAGAAGCAGGCCGATGGTCACTATGCCGCCAACGATATCCTGGGATCTTACAACCTCCCTGTGGGTGGTCACTTGGAGACGACCCTCACCGAGGGTACGCTCATCACTACGGGTCAGACGTTGGTCAAGATTCCGCGTTCTGTGGGTGGTGCTGGTGATATCACTGGTGGTCTGCCTCGTGTCACGGAGCTTTTCGAGGCTCGTAACCCGTCCAACCCTGCTGTCGTCAGCGAAATCGATGGCGAGGTCGAGTTGGGCAAGGTGAAGCGTGGTAATCGCGAGATTATCGTCACGTCGAAGACGGGCGAGCAGCGCAAGTATCTCGTCAGCCTCTCCAAGCAGATCCTTGTCCAGGAGCATGATGCTGTGCGTGCTGGTACGCCACTCTCCGACGGTGTCATCACGCCGGCCGATATCCTTGCTATCAAGGGTCTCACGGCTGTCCAGGAGTATATCGTCAACGAGGTACAGGATGTGTACCGTCTGCAGGGTGTGAAGATCAATGACAAGCACTTCGAGATCATCGTTCGTCAGATGATGCGCAAGGTACAGATCAACGATCCGGGCGACACCACCTTCCTGGAGTTGGATTTGGTGGACAAGCTCGACTTTGCTGCTGAGAACGACCGTATCTGGGGTAAGAAGGTGGTCACTGACAAGGGTGACTCCGAATCGCTCTATGTGGGTCAGATCATCACCGTGCGCAAGTTGCGCGACGAGAACAGTATGCTAAAGCGTCGTGACCTCCGTCAGGTACAGGTCCGCGACACGCGCTCTGCTACGGCCACGCAGGTTCTGCAGGGTATCACCCGTGCTGCCCTTGGTACGAAGAGCTTCATGAGTGCCGCTTCCTTCCAGGAGACGACGAAGGTGCTCAACGAGGCTGCTATCCGTGGTAAGTCCGACCTCCTTGAGGGTATGAAGGAGAATGTCATCTGTGGACACCTCATCCCGGCTGGTACGGGCTTGAGACAGTGGCAGAAGCTCATCGTTGGATCTCAGGAGGAGCATGACCGCATCGTTGCCAATCGCAAGAACGTCATCGACTTCGCCAGCCAGGAAATGAAACAGGACGAGGCCTCTGTGGAGACGCCGACTCCTGCCGAGTAAGACTACTATTCCCTTGCTAAAGGGAACTGAGTAATAACCATCAAGCCGCAAGCAGGATCTATACCTCGCTTGCGGCTTTTTCCTTCAATACCCAGACGACCTGCTTCCTATCTTTTCGGGTCTTGCGGTTTCATCTTTTCCGTGTGTATCCGACGCGCCTGCAGCAAAAGTAATGTCTCGTATTCTAAAAAATTTGCGATACATTTGGAAATCTCAAAAAAAGTTTGTAATTTTGCACACACGAATCATCTTTGATTCATTGGACTTGTAGCTCAGTTGGTTAGAGCAACAGACTCATAATCTGGAGGTCCTAGGTTCAAGCCCTAGCTGGTCCACATTGAGCAAGGCAGTTACGACAAATCGTAGCTGCTTTTTTCCTTTTTCGGCATAATGATGGGAAAAAGCATGAATATAATGATGTGTAATAAAAACCATGTCGTAGGGCCATAATTGCGGAAAATACAGTACTTTTGCAGGCAAATGAGCATGTGGGGCTCGCTTGCAAGCTGAAAGGATACTATTCAGTATAGCTTATGAATAAAGTAAAAGACGATTTCTTCCTCCATTCCAACGAGGTGAATCATATCAACAGAGAAGATTACGACAAGATAGAATTATTGGTGAATGCGGCAAAGGCTTTTGCCCGCAGCACCTACCAGTGCGTCTATATCATCGATTATTTTCATCAGGACTTCATCTATGCGTCAGACAACCCGCTTATCTCTGCGGATTGGAACCGGAGCAGTTGATGGAGGCTGGTTATCAGATGTATATCGACCATGTGCCGGATGCCGACCTGCAGATGCTGCTCGAAGTGAACAAGAAAGGTTTTGATCTTTTCAACGAATTGCCTGTGGGCGACCGCCTCGACTATACCATCTCGTACGACTTTCATCTTACCAATGGCAGACATAGCCGATTGATTCATCATCACCTCACTCCGATACTTCTTTCTGATGATGGAAGAGTCTGGCTTGCCCTCTGCACCGTATCATTGGCAGCAACCGATGAACCAGGACACATCATCATGCAGAAGAATGGTGAGCGTAGCTATTTTGAATATTCCACATTGCGCCATAAGTGGGAAAAGAAAGAAGGCATAACCTTGAGCGAGACTGAGAGAGATGTTTTGAGATTGTCTGCCCAAGGTTACACGATGAATGATATTGCCGACCGACTATGCAAGTCGGTGGATACGATAAAGGCTTGCAAGCGCAACCTTTTCGCCAAGATGGGCGTGAAGAACATTGCCGAAGCGTTGTTTCATGCCACGAACTATCAGATGATATAATCGCAATCATATCTCTTCCAACAATGGCGAGAGATAGAACTTGGGGAAGTATTTCACCTCCTTGTCTTCCGCAAGGTTCGCGAGAATGTTGGCACAATAACCGGCGGCAATATATGCCCCGATGCCCAGTTGCGGGAAAGACTCCTCAGAATAATGCCTGATGGCTTCATCCACCCAAGGCACAGGCATCTGCCAGAACATACCGTACTGCGAGATATACTTGCCCAGTGAGCACCGGAAATCATCCGAACCTTTTTTCACTACTTCGCTGAATGGATAGCCATTCGGTTTCTCTACAGCGAGAAAGGCAGCCTTGCCAAGATTGACAGCATGGATAACGGTGATGCCCTGCTCCTTACATTTCTCATCGAAAGCAAAAGAGGCTTCGTTGTCATGCAAGGTTGCATTCACCGCATACCGGATGCCCGACAAGTCGCATGCATCCACATCTTCCATCGTCAGTGTATCCTTTTCTATACGATAGATTTGAAATCCATCTTCCTTCCGAGGGCTTTTATGGAAGTCATGGCGCAAGACACAGGAGGCTATCAAGCCTCCCATGTCTGCGCCACTAATCAACAATTTTATTGGGTTGTTCATTTATAGAGAGATTTATTGTCATTACACCATTGCTGGATGTTGCTGATAGCCAGATTACATTCTGTTCTTCTGGCTTTTTCCTGCACCCGTACCCTTATATTTGCTTCTTGTAGTGTTGAACTTATACCGTACAGTAAGCGACACTTTGCTTGTTGACAGTCCATCATACACCATTTCCTTTATTTTGCCAAAATGAGCAATCATGTGGCTATCGTTTGTCCCGAACAAATCATAGATGAAGAGCTGAAACGACAAATGGTCTTTCAAGAAAGCCTTATATGCGGAAACATTCGTGCAAAACATAGGCTTGTACAGATACTGGTTCTCCTCATGGCCTTTTGTAATATACGACATCATCAACGTAAACATTCCTAATTTGGTGTTGAGCGTATTGTCAAAACGGAATGAAGCCATTGGTTTATTGAGCGATTTCCCATCGTGCGTCTCCATGTCAAACCATTGCTTGTCAATGGATGCTGTAAGCGAAGGATACCAGATGCCAAACGAAGGGCGCAAGTTGATGGATGCAGCTACGTCATTATACGAATTCCCATTTACTGGCTTCATCAAGCCTATTGCAGGATTATCCTTATAAGTCTCCACTGTGGATATAATCGGATTGGAAGTATGGCTGTAGGTCATATCGAATGTCAACCATTTGTAAGCCAACTCGTAGTTGAGATTTCTACTTATCTGAGATACAAGAAATGGATTTCCCGTTTCATACGTGTATCGGTTGTCATACTGAATGCCACTGCGCAAATTATGATAGGAAGGACGATTAATGTCGGCTGCATAGCTCAATTGCATCTGTACCTTGCCTACAGGCATCGATAAGCTAAGCGATGGGAACCAATTGCCGTACGACTTGCTTTGCCCAGGCACATACTTGCCATATTCATAGTAATTGAAGTCGATGTACTCGTATCTCATACCTGCCTCCAAACTCAGATTACCGAAATCTCTTGAATAGGTCAAGAATGAAGATGTCATACTTTCTGTAATACGGCTGTCGTCATCCGATACCAAGTTAATTGGCACCACTTGATACTTTGAGGTACGATGGGTATTGGAATATTCACCACCCAAAGACAAATTACCTCCTGATAATGGGTAAGAAAGCACCAGCTTGGAAGCGAGCAGATGATAGTCCTTGTTAGTCAAGCTATGAGCCGTTTGGCTTTGTGCATTCATCCCCACTTCCTGGTATTGTTCTTTGGTAACATCGTTCTGGTATTCCTTCGACCATAGCCAATCTGTATTGAAATCGATGCTGAGCTTACCAATCTTTCCTACATAGTAAATATTGCTTGAAAGATTATTCTTCTGCCAAAAGAAATCAGCATGACTATCAGAACTTTCAGACAAATCTCCGTCTTGCAATATCAAAGAACTCATATCGCCGTTCCATGTTTGTTTTGGATTTCTTAGAAAACCAAAGTTGGCACCTATAGAGTTGTTGGCATCCAACTGGTAGCTGGCATCCAATCGAAAGTTCATGGCTTCGATAATACCTACTTGTCTTATCTCACTTTTCTGGTTCCACGTCTTGTCAAGATAAGTCTTCTGCTGTAAGTCTTTATTGTCTGGCTGGTATTGTCTTGCTCCAAAGGCGTATGCGCCCAGCTCTAAGCCATTCTTGCGATAGCTCATATTCAATTGGCTAAACCCGCCGAAGTTTTTCTTTTCATCATATTCACCAGTAGTCTTCGCATCGAATCCGAATCCTTCGCCCTGTATCTTCTTCGTTGTGATACGGATGACCGCCTTGGTGCTGGCTGCGTAACGAGCACCAGGGTTAGTGATGACTTCCACCGACTTGATGTTGTCGGAATGCAAACGGTCCAGCTCGCTCTTGTCTCTCATCTGTCGTCCATTGATATAGATAACAGGCTCACCGCGGCCGAAGACCTTGATGCTACCATTCTGGGCAGAAACGTTAGGGATGCGGTCGAGCAGGTTCTCCATGGTTCCTGCCTTCTCAAGTACGGATCCGACAACGGTTGTCGTCATTCCGCCATTCTTCAGGATAGTCTTAGGCAGGGATGACTTCACGACTACTTCGCCGAGCATCTTACTGTCTTCTTCCATCTTGATAATGCCCACATTCTCACCAGTGCAATCCTTGCAGATTGTCTTATAGCCTACGGAGGTCACCTTGATGATTCCACCATTGCAGGAAGAGTCGATGACAAAGCTGCCATCCTCTCCACTCACTGCGCCCTTGATGAAAGCCGAGTCTGTTCTATTCAATAATACTACATTGGCAAACGCCAAAGGTTCTCCCTTGGTATTCATCACCTTGCCGTTGATATTCTGCGCCATCATCGGAGTCATAGCCGAGAGGCACAACGCTGTGGTAAAAATTACTTTTTCCTTCATATTGCTACAGTTTTGCTTGATTTTTTATTTTTCTGCTGCAAAAGTATAGCTTTAAAGGAAAAAGCCTTTGACACAAAAGTGTATTTCTCAAGACTGCGGCTTAAGAATTACACTTTTGTGTATAAAAAGAAAGGATAGATAGCGTTTGGTGGTAGTTCTTTTGCTAGCTTATCTGCTTCTTTTCATCACCAAATCTGCAAGCACGATGGCGGATTCCTTCTCGTCCCTTGGTGCATCCTTTGGCTTCCATGCCACGATGAAGCGGATTCGGGCGGCAGTGACCTTGTAGCCTTTCGACTCCCAATTGGCTAATTTCTCCGTCATCTTGATGGAGAGCTGGGCTATGTTTATACTTGTTGATGGGATGTAGAAGTAATGGTCGTGGTAGCTTAATGGCATACCACTTCTCAGGGAAAGGATAGCCTTCTTGTGAGGCTTGGAGAAGCCTAAGTTAATATCCCTGTGGGAGAGTTGGAGCATTATTTCGTTGGGCTCATTGTAGCCTTGGGCATCATGGAGATGCAGGGCAGAATGAAGCGTGTCGAAGAGATTGCTATTGGTGTGGATGGCAAGCGTATGCTTGGCACGAGTTATGCCCACATAGTATTGGCGCAGTTTCTCGTCGGTAGGATGCTCGGGATGGGTGACGAGCATCAGGACATGGTCAAACTCATGGCCTTTGGCCTTGTGGATGGTGCTGACCACGATGTCTGACTTTGAGATCTCACAGAAGTCCTCTACTGACGATTCAAACATAAACTCCCCCAGGTCGCTATAGTACTTGGCACGATTGGTTTGCTCAAATATCTGAAGGCTGCGGTGCAGGTAGGGCAATGCCTGGCTATTGGCATACTTTTGAAATGTCTGTTGCTTAGCAGCATCCCAAATCTCATCGGAGATGATAGGAGATTTCGTCTCCTTGAAGCCCTGGTCTATCTTCTTCAAAAAGTATCTTACCTCTGCCAGATTCCAAAATCGCAAG
>OFMA01002457.1_pt1 | contig 10422 bp, 8 predicted proteins | sample 1541011 | NCBI WGS metagenome assembly OFMA01 (sample SAMN04209225, study PRJEB22552) | human gut metagenome | biome: gut; material: feces | host: Homo sapiens | place: USA: Oklahoma
AAGATGCAAACATCCGGCTGGTTAGAAATGCCACATTTTTTGATCCGAATTTCCACCTGCATTTCCATCTGAAATCCCACGGTGTGATCTTATAATATTACTTATCACACAAAAGTGACTATGCTTATTGTGACAGTTTCTTTAAAAAAAGCCTCATGCGGTCTTCCCATGGAAGAACCGCGTGAGGCTTTTTCACATATTCGCTATCACTTAGATCGCTGTCACAACTCCGTTTTCGCTGTCAAGCTCTACATAAGCGCTGGACTTTAATACCTCCAGTGCGTTCTTCGCGCCGATCAGTACCGGAATATCCAGGCTGAGTCCTGCAATCGCCGCATGGCAGCTGTCGCTGTCCGCCTCCACGATGAGACCGGATGCCTGACGCATCTGCTCCATCATGCGGTTGTTGGTATCGGCTGCAACGATGATGTCTCCCTCTTTGAAGTTCGCAAGATCTTCCTCGCTGTGGCAGACGCACAGGTTTGCTGCAATCTTCTTACCTGCAATTCCTTTTCCCTTTACCAGAATATGTCCGGCTACCTGTACCTTGATGAGGTTGGTCGTTCCGGATACGCCGAGCGGTACGCCGGCAGTCAGAACAACCACGTCGCCCTTGCTGATCAGACCTGCCGTCTCTGCAGTGTCAACCGCATAGTCAAACAGTTCTTCCGCCTTATTCTTCTGCTCAAGAAGCAGCGGTGCAACGCCCCAGGAAAGTCCGAGCTGACGGTATACTTTCTCCGTCAGGCACGCGCCGATGATCGGAGAGTACGGGCGGTACTTGGAGATCATGCGCGCCGTGCGTCCGGACTTGGATACTGCCAGAATCGCCGCCGCGTTGAGGTCTCCCGCCATCGTACAGGTTGCATGGGAAATCGCGTTCGTCACATCCGGGCTGCTCATATTCTTACGGTCCTTGAAACGCTGCAGATAGTTGATATCGCACTCGGTGCGAACTGCAATGCGGACCATCGTCTTCAATGCCTCGATCGGATACTGGCCGGCAGCCGTCTCACCGGAAAGCATGATCGCACTCGTTCCGTCATAGATTGCGTTGGCAACGTCTGTCGCCTCCGCGCGGGTCGGACGCGGATGTTTCATCATGGAATCCAACATCTGGGTCGCCGTGATAACCACTTTTCCGGCACCGCTGACTTTCTTGATAATCATCTTCTGAATGACAGGAACGTCCTCAAGCGGAATCTCTACACCCATGTCGCCACGGGCAACCATGATACCGTCGGAGACGCGGATGATCTCATCGATGTTCTGCACACCCTGCATGTTCTCGATCTTCGCGATGATATGGATGTCCTCGCCGCCTTTTTCCTCAAGAATCTTGCGGATTGCAAGCACGTCATCCGCGCAGCGCACGAAGGATGCTGCAATAAAATCATAGTCGTTCTCCACTGCAAATACGATGTCACCATAGTCTTTCTCGCTGATGTACGGCATGGAAAGCTCCACATTCGGAACGTTCACACCTTTTTTATTGGAAACCATACCGCCGTTCATAACGGTACAGACAATATCCATCGGCATTTTTCCCTCTGCGTCTGCCTTTGCACAGGATACTTTCTGGATCTTCTTGACTTCCAGACCGATCAGTCCGTCATCGATCAGAATGGTATCTCCTGGCTTCACATCGTCCGGCAGTTCCTTGTATGTGATCGCCACACGGCTCTCATCACCCACGATGTCCTCCGTCGTCAGAGTAAATGTCTGTCCGTTCTTCAGCTCCACCTTGCCGCTTGCAAACTCTTTCAGACGGATCTCCGGTCCCTTTGTATCCAGCAGAGCCGCGACAGGACGCTTCATCTCCCCGCGCAGCTTGCGAAGCATCGTAAGTCTTCCAAACTGCTCCTCGTGTCCTCCATGTGAAAAGTTAAAGCGCGCCACATTCATGCCTTCCTCGATCAGGCTGCGCATCACATTCTCATCATCCGTCGACGGTCCTAACGTACATACAATTTTTGTCTTTCTTAACATAATATTCCTCTCTTTATTATTCTGTCACTTTATTTTGTAATCATGGTGCCCATGCCCGGAGTTACCTGGCTTCCATCCACGTGAAGCTTTGTAATCAATACGGAGCGGATCGCCGAATCGCCGATAAAGTCGATCGCAGCCTGAATCTTCGGCTGCATATCCCCCTCGCCGAACTGTCCCTGCTCCATATATTTCTTTGCTTCCGCCACTGTCATGGAACTCAGCGGGCGCTCATTCTCTGTGCCGTAGTCCAGGCACACATTGTCTACGCTTGTCAGTATCACGAGCATATCTGCCTCCAGAAGTTCTGCGAGCTTTCCGGCTGCCAGATCTTTCTCGATCACCGCACTTGCTCCCTTTAAATGATTGTCCTGAGAAAGAACCGGGATACCGCCTCCTCCACAGGCAACAACGATCTGATCCGCATCTGTCAGCGCGCGGATCGCATCCACCTCCACAATATCGACCGGCTTCGGCGCTGCCACGATACGGCGGTAGCCGTCTGCCACCTTCGTCACATGGTTGCCTTTTTTCTCCTCTGCCTCTGCCTCTTCCTCCGTCATCACACGGCCGATGATCTTGCTCGGCTTGTAAAATGCCTCATCGTACGGGTCAACCACCACCTGTGTCAGGATCGTGGATACCGTCTTGTAGATACCTCTGTTCAGAAGCTCTGCACGAATCGCATTCTGCAGATCATATCCGATGTATCCCTGGCTCATCGCCGAGCAGACAGACATCGGCGTCGCCGTATATTCCGGATACAGACGGCAGAACTCATTCATCGCCGTGTGAATCATGCCGACCTGCGGGCCGTTGCTGTGCGTGATGACCACCTGATAGTCCTCACGGATAAAATCAGCGACCGCTTTTGCCGTGCGCTTCGTAGCTTCCTTCTGCTCCGGCAGTGTCGTTCCCAGTGCGTCATGTCCCAGTGCGATAACGATCTTCTTTTTCTTCATTTTTATCATCCTCCAACGCTTTTATGTGCGCATTTGTAATCCCTTTTCCCTGTATACACCAAAAAATTTTACCAATTTTATTTTATCACGAACCCTCTGTCATGCGCAATGGTCAACTTGTCACGGAAGTGCTAAAGTTTGCCGTGCCAGAACGCAAAAAGCGGGAACCGCACACACGTTTTTCTTTTGTATGTGCGATCCCCGCCCTGTGTTTTATAGTCTCCCGTTTTTCCGTCTGGAATTTACCGGATTTTTCTTGCCCAAACTTCTGCCCGGCTCCTACTCGTCCTGCGGCAGGACAAGCGAATCGATCAGTTCCCAGATCTCCTCTCTTCCCTGCTTGGTCTCCGCCGAAAACGGTATGATCGTCGTTCCGGGCTGCACGCCGAGTCCCTCACGGATTGCCTTGACATTTTTCTGAATCTGGCTTCGCTTGATCTTGTCCAGCTTCGTCGCAATGATGATCGGGGCAAATCCCTGATACACCATCCACTCATACATCATCCTGTCGTTGGCAGACGGATCATGCCGGATATCAATCAGGAGAAAAACAGCCTTCAGACGTTTGGAGGTGTGAAGATAGTTCTCGATCATTTTCCCCCACTTTGCCTTCACTTCCTCGGATGCCTTGGCGTAACCGTAACCCGGAAGATCCACCAGATACATGGCGTCGTTGATATTGTAGAAATTGATCGTCTGTGTCTTGCCCGGCTGTGCGGAGGTACGCGCCAGCGCCTTCCGGTTCATCAGCGCATTGATCAGCGATGATTTTCCGACGTTCGACTTTCCCGCAAATGCCACTTCGTTGTAGGCCGTATCCGGTATCTTGCTCGTAATTCCGCAGACAATTTCAAGATTTACATTTTTGATGACCATGTTCTACTCCTTCTTTTCGCAAAAAGCGACGCGAAGCACCTGCTCCATCGTCTCTACATAGACGATCTCCAGTCCCTTTTTGATCTCACCTGATATTTCCTCGACATCCTTCTCGTTCTTCTTCGGCACACAGACCGTACGGACGCCGGCGTTTTTGGCTGCGAGCAGCTTTTCCTTCAAGCCGCCGATCGGCAGCACCCTGCCGCGGAGCGTGATCTCTCCCGTCATCGCAACATCCGCCCGCACCGGTGTCCCAGTAATTGCCGAGAGCATCGCCGTCGCCATCGTAATGCCGGCAGACGGTCCATCCTTCGGAACCGCACCTTCCGGGATGTGGATGTGAATATCATTTTTCTGGAAAAATTCCGCCGGAATGTCATACTGTCCGCCGACCGACCGGATATAGCTGATTCCCGTCTGTGCCGACTCTTTCATGACATCGCCCAGCTGACCGGTCAGCTGGAATTCCCCCTTGCCCGGCATCACGTTGACCTCGATCTCCAGCGTATCTCCGCCCACGCTCGTCCATGCAAGTCCGCGCACGATCCCGATCTCATCGGTCTCACCGCGCATATCCTGGCTGTATTTTTCCTTGCCGAGATACTTCTCAAGATTGCGCACCGTCACATCGACCGTGCTGCTTTTTCCTTCGTAGATCTCGCGCGCCGCCTTGCGCGCAATCTCCCCGATCCTGCGCTCTAACCCGCGGACTCCCGCCTCTCTGGTATAACCGCTTATGATCTTCGCGAAGGCTCCGTCGCTGACTTTGAACTGATCTTCCTTCAAGCCGTTGCGCTCCGTCTGCTTTGCCAGCAGATGTTCTCTCGCAATGTGAAGCTTCTCGTTCTCCGTGTAGCTTGTCACCTCAATGAGTTCCATACGATCCAGAAGCGGTCTTGGAATCCCCTGCATGGAGTTCGCCGTCGCAATAAAAAGCACCTCCGAGAGGTCGATCGGGAGCTCCACATAGTGATCCCGGAACTTATGATTCTGTTCCGAATCCAGCACCTCAAGCAACGCCGAGGCAGTGTCTCCCTTATAGTCACTGCTCATCTTGTCGATCTCGTCCAGAAGCATCAGCGGATTCTTCACACCGGCGCTGCGCAGACCGTTCACAAGGCGTCCCGGCATGGCTCCGACGTAAGTCTTCCGATGTCCCCGGATCTCCGCCTCATCGCGCACACCGCCGAGGCAGATCCGCACGTATTTCTTATCCAGCGCACGCGCCACAGAGCGCGCAATGCTTGTCTTGCCGGTTCCCGGAGGTCCCACCAGACAGATGATCGGGCTTTCTCCCTTGCTCGTCAGATTGCGCACCGCGAGAAACTCCAACATACGCTCCTTGACTTTCTCCAGACCGTAGTGATCTTCCTCCAGAATCCGCTCTGCGTTTGCAAGGTCTTTGTTGTCCTCGGACGCTTTATTCCACGGAAGCTCCAGCAGCGTCTCGATATAACCGCGGGTCACCGCGCTCTCCGATGAATTCGCGCTGATGCTCTTGAAGCGGTCAATCTCCTTCTTGATGCGGTTTTTCACTTCCTGGTCGGCATCCAGCGCATCCAGTGCTTTCTGGTACTCGTCCGCATCCGATTCCGTATTGTCCTCGCCGAGTTCCTCCCGGATGAGCTTCATCTGCTCGCGCAGTATGTATTCCTTCTGGTTCTTATCCACGCGCTCTTTGACTTTGCTCTGGAATTCATTCTGGATGGCAGTGATTTCAATCTCTTTTAAAAGGAGCGCCATCAATACCTCATAGCGCTCCGTAAGTGTCATTGCCTCCAGAATCTTCTGCTTTTCTTCGTAAGAAACCGGCAGATTATTCGCAACCTGATCCATCAGCTTCGGCAGATCCTGTATGGTACCGATCTGGCGCAGCAATTCTTTTCCGGCACGCGGATTTACCGTCTGATACCGGCTGTATGTCTCCTGTACACTGCGCACCATCGCAGCTTTGGCCTCTTCCGAAAGCCCCTCCTCCGGCAGCACGCACGGCGCCACCTCTGCCAGAAGATACGGATCCGTCTGTGCAAAAGCCGAAAGTTCAGCTCGCTCGATACCCTCAACCAGAATTCTTACGATATTGTTTTGTAATTTGATTACCTGCTTTACTTCTGCGATCACACCGATATGGTATACATCGTCCGCTCCCGGTTCTTCCTGTTCGACATCCTTCTGCGCCGACAGGAAAATCTTCTGGGAATCCACCATGCACTGTTCGATCGCACGGATGGACCGGTCACGGCTGATGTCAAAATGCGCAATCATTCCCGGAAGAATGACCATCCCGCGAAGCGCAACCGCAGGTATTTTTAAGATTTCTGTATCCAACATATCCTCTATTTTTCTTCTATGGTCTTTAATTTCTGCTCCTCAATGGAAAGCTTCTCCTCCACCAGATCCTTGGTGATCTCACACTCGGTGATGCTCTCATCCGACGGAATATGGTACATCAGATCCAGCGTCACAGCCTCCATAATCGCGCGCAGTCCTCGCGCTCCCGTCTTGCGCTCGAGCGCCTTGTCAGCGATCGCCTCCAGTGCGTCCGCGTCAAATGCAAGCTTCACGCCATCCAGCTCAAACAGCTTCTCGTACTGTCTGGTCAGCGCATTCTTCGGCTCTTTTAAGATGCGGATCAGGGCGTCGCGGTCTAACATATCCAAAGATACCGTCACCGGCACACGGCCGATGAACTCCGGGATCAGACCGAACTTCACAAAATCCTGCGGCAGTGCATGCTTTAACACGTCGCCGATATTGTACTCATTCTTTGACTTGATGTCCGCGTTGAAACCGATTGCCTTCTGATCCATACGCGTCTCAATGATCTTCTCAAGTCCGTCAAATGCTCCTCCGCAGATGAACAGAATGTTCGTCGTATCGATCTGGATCAGTTCTTGCTGCGGATGCTTTCTGCCTCCCTGCGGCGGTACCGATGCAATCGTTCCCTCAAGGATCTTAAGCAGCGCCTGCTGTACACCCTCGCCGGATACATCTCTCGTGATAGACACGTTCTCGGACTTCTTGGAGATCTTATCGATCTCATCGATATAGATGATACCGTGCTGTGCACGCTCAATGTTGTAATCTGCCGCCTGAATAATCTTCAAGAGGATATTCTCTACATCCTCACCGACATAACCTGCCTCTGTCAACGTCGTGGCATCTGCAATCGCAAACGGCACATTTAAGACACGCGCCAGCGTCTGCGCCAGCAGCGTCTTACCGGAACCGGTCGGGCCAAGCATCAGAATGTTGCTCTTCTGCAGTTCCACGCCCAGATCGTCCCCTGCCATAATTCTCTTGTAATGGTTATATACTGCAACGGAAAGAACCTTTTTCGCCTGATCCTGTCCGATCACATAATCGTCCAGAAACGCTTTTAATTCTTCCGGTTTTAAAAGGTTGATCTGCTCCGTCTCTTCTGCGGTGCCGGCCTCTTCCTCGTTCTCAAACTCTTCCTCAATAATCTCTGCACAGATGTCCACACACTCATCACAGATATATGCCCCTTTCGGTCCTGCGATCAGCTTGCGCACCTGTCCCTGAGATTTTCCGCAAAAGGAGCAGCGGATCTCATCGTCACTTCTTCCTGCCATTTTTAACTATTCTCCATGTTCTATCTTACTTCCTGCCAAAATCAGGTCTTATTTGCTTTCTTCCTTCTTGGTGTCCTTGCGGATGATGACATCGTCGATCAGTCCGTACGCCTTTGCCTCCTCGGCAGACATGTAGTAATCGCGCTCGGTATCGGCAGCAACCACATCGTACGGCTTGCCGGTGTTGGCAGCGAGAATCTCATTTAACTTTTTCTTGGTCTTTAAAATGTTCTCCGCTGCGATCTGGATCTCTGTCGCCTGTCCTTTGGCTCCGCCGGACGGCTGATGAATCATGACCTCCGCATTCGGAAGCGCATAGCGCTTGCCCTTTGTTCCTCCCGCGAGCAGGAATGCACCCATGCTTGCTGCAAGTCCGATGCAGATGGTGGACACATCACACTTGATGTACTGCATTGTATCGTAAATCGCCATACCCGCTGTCACCATACCGCCCGGGGAGTTGATGTAAAGCTGGATATCCTTGTTCGGATCTTCGGACTCCAAAAACAGAAGCTGTGCCACAACAAGGCTTGCCGTTGTCTCATTGACTTCCTCTCCAAGGAAAATAATACGATCTTTTAACAGGCGGGAATAAATATCATAATTGCGTTCTCCGCGGCTGGTCTGCTCTACGACGTAAGGTACTAAACTCATATTCGATCCTCCATTTTATACTTTTTTAATAATTACTTATAAGCTTAAACAGACCGGCCCAATAGAGCCAGTCTGTCTGTTTTGCAATAAGAACTGACAGGGGAATTACTCCTCTGTTCCCTCTTTCTCTTCTGCTTCTTTTTCTTTCTTGGATTTTGCTTTCGCTCTCTCCTTCACGTTCTCCATGATCAGGTCTACTGCCTTGGTCACTGCAAGGTCTCTCTTCATGGATTCCTTCTCGTTGTCGCCGATGTACTCTTTGAGCTTGTCAGCTTCCATACCGTACTGTGCTGCCATCTTCTCAATCTCAGCATCAAGCTCTTCATCGGTAATCTCAATCTTCTCATCCTTTGCAATCTGCTCTAATACCAGGCTGCTCTTGATGCGTGTCTCAGCTTCCGGGCGAACCTGCTCTTTTAACTTGTCGAGTGTCAGACCGGAGAACTGCATGTACTGCTCCATGGAAAGACCGCTCTGTGCCAGTCTCTGAGCAAATTCATTGACCATGTTCTCACACTGTGTCTCGATCATTGCCTCCGGAATCTCCATGGTGGACTTGTCAATGATCTTCTGGATTGCCTCGTCCTCCTTGGTCTTCTTAGCCTCGTTCTCCTTCTCTACCTCAAGGTGCTTCTTAACGTCAGCCTTGTACTCCTCTAAGGTATCGAACTCGGATACATCCTGTGCGAACTCATCGTTCAGTTCCGGAAGCTGCGTCTCACCATTAATGTAATTAACTGTAATGGTAAATGTAACATCCTTTCCTGCCAGATCCGGATTATTGCTGTAATCATCCGGGAACTTGCCATTCCAGTCAAATGTCTCACCTGGTGTGTGACCGATAATAGAATCCTCAAATCCATCGATAAAAGAACCTGATCCGATCTTAAGATCATATCCTTCAGAACTTCCTCCGTCAAATGCTTCTCCATTCATCTTACCTACAAAGTCAATATTAACCGTATCTCCGGCGATAACACCTCGGTCTGTGATCTGCTCGGAAGTAGCATACTGATTGCGAACTGCCTCAATGTAATTATTGACATCATCATCTGTCACTTCAGCCGGCTCTTTCACGTCGTCTACTTCGATACCTTTATATCCACCTACTGTTACGTAATCATTGGATGCGTCATTGCTGGAACATCCTGACAAAAGCATAGATGCTGCAAGCGTTCCTGCAACTAACATTGCTAATTTCTTTTTCATAAAATCTCTCCTCGTTTTGCAGGGATATTTCCCATGTTCAGTTGCAGTATCCCCTTTTTGGGGATCCCTATTCTATCAGACGACAATCCGGTAGAAAAAGTTTCATTAAATTTTCAACAGCCAGAACAGAAACGGCATTGTAGCTACGGACAGCACAGTGGTCAGCGCCACGCCCTTAGAGGTCAGCCGGTAATCACCGTCATATTGCTGCGCCAGCATGACTGTCATGCTGCCGACAGGTGTGGCCGTCATGACCAGACAGACACCCAGAAACATGGGGTCTGTAATGAAAAAACGCAGTCCCCACAGAAGCAGTGCCGGCATAAGCAGCAGCTTCACAACAGAAAAGAGCAGCAGCCGCACATCCGTAAACAGATCCTTTAACCGGATCTGTGCCAGCGAATCACCGATTACCAGCATACTTAATGGTCCGGTGACAGCTCCGATCCGGGTGGCAGTATCTTTGAAGACCATCGGAACCGGAAGATTACTGATATACAGGGTCACTGCAATGAGGCAGGAGATCACCCCCACATTCATCAGCTGCTTCCAGTTCAGCTTTTCCCGCTGTCCGGAGGTCTTCATCCTGTTAATGCCATAGGTATAGATCAGCACACTGTAAAGCAGATTAAAAATTGCAGCATGGATCACTGCTTCACCGCCGTACATGGCATCCAGCAGAGGATAGCCCATAAAGCCAATATTGGCGAAGATCGTCATGACCTGATAAGAACCATAATCTTCTCTGTCTGCCCGAAGCAGTCTCGGAATCAGCTCTGCAATCACAAACATGATAGCAAAAAAGATCAGCGCCACAGCCAGCGTAACCAACAATGCCGCCTTATTTTCCAATGTTTCAGGATTCATGCCGGAGGCAATGATCAGCGCCGGATTGCCGATATTAATGACGATACCGGAGATCATCTTGCCGGTATTTTCCCCGAATACTCCGACCTTTCTGCAGATGTACCCGATCAGCATGATCAGGAAAAAAATCACCATTTGTTGAAGTAAAAGCATACGCTGCCTTCTTTCTGTATTTAATCAGGAAATAGTAACTATTCAGAACCCCATTCGCAAAACCGCGTACATCATAGCACATATGTGCTCTTTTTCACAACAAAAAATTATTGTTT
>OFMA01002459.1_pt1 | contig 10419 bp, 4 predicted proteins | sample 1541011 | NCBI WGS metagenome assembly OFMA01 (sample SAMN04209225, study PRJEB22552) | human gut metagenome | biome: gut; material: feces | host: Homo sapiens | place: USA: Oklahoma
TGGTAGTGGTCTCCTGCTTGCCGTAGGTCGTATCCAGCGACAAGGTCCCCATGGGCGCGATAAGGCCCATACCGCCCATGACCTGGACGCCGGGCAGCTGGGTGATGCCGGCCGCGTTATAGGCAATGGCCGACACGTCGTCGGCGCGGCCCACCATGCCGCTGGCCAGACCCAGACCGCGTGCGCTCCACTCGGTCAGCGCAAAACCTTCAGCCATGGCGGACGACGCCATTCCCAGAACCAGGGCCACCCACAGGCCCACCACACGCAAAGCTTTCATTCTTCCTCCCTTGACCATGAAGCACCGGACAAGCTCCTTCCGCCCGGTACTGACTCCTGCCCTGCTGTGCCCGGCTATAACGCGCATACCGGCCGCTCCGGCATCAGGGCCGGTCAAAGGCCGCAAAAATGCCGGGGCAGGCACCGCAGAGCTCTCCCCAGTAAAATCCCGCTTACGGGAAAAATAAATCGCAAGATTAGAGCATATTGACAGGGTCAAGGTCAAGGAAAAGCCGCAAGCGGCTGGCGCACTGCTGCCGCGAAGCTTCAAGATACAGCGCCCTGACCGACTGCCAGTCGGTACTTTTGATGAGGCAGGAAAAACGCCTGCGTCCCCGCAACATGGCCAAAGGCGCCGGGATGGGCCCCAGCAGACGCACGCCCAGCTCCCGGGCCCTGGCCTGCAGCATCCGGGCCAGCTCCCCCAGTGCCGCGGCACCACCGGGATCTTCCGCAGGGAAGGAGATGCGCAGCAGGGCCAGACGTACGAAGGGGGGATAGCCGTATTGCCGTCGCCGGGCCAGCTCGGCGGCGTAAAAACCTTCGTAATCGCCGCTCTGGACATACTGCCAGCAGTAGTGGTCGGTATTGCGGGTCTGGATCAGGACCCGCCCAGGTTTGTCTCCGCGCCCGGCCCGGCCCGCAGACTGGACCAGCAGCTGGAAGGATCGCTCCGCGGCCCTGTAGTCCGGCAGGTTGAGCCCCAGATCGCCATCCGCCACGATAGCCAAGGTCACATCAGGAAAATGGTGGCCTTTGGAGAGCATCTGCGTGCCCACAAGGATGGGGGACTCGTGCCGGGCAAAGGCCGCCAGTATCTCTTCCATGCGCCCTGGCCGCCGGGTACTGTCGCGATCAAGGCGCAGGACAGGCTGCCCGGCCAGTGTGGACAAATATTCCTCCAGTCTTTCCGTCCCTTCCCCCATGGGAAGGAAGTTCATGCTCCTGCACTGCGGGCAGGGACTGGGAAAGGGAACGGCATAGCCGCAGTAATGGCAGACGAGCCGCCCCCGCCCTTTATGATAGGTCAGTGCGATGTGACAATGCGGACAACTGACGGTCTCCTTGCAGTCCAGGCAATACAGCAGGGGCGCATATCCGCGCCGGTTGAGCAGGACAACGGCCTGCTCCCCGCGTTGCAGCACTTCGCGCAGGGCCTGCTCACTGCGGGCGGCAAGCAGCCCTTCCCCGGCCAGACCGCTGGTATCCACCAGTTCCACCGGTGGCAGGGGCCGCCCCCCTACCCTTTCCGGCAGACGCAGGAGATCTATCTGCCCCTGCGTGGCGGCATGGAAGGTCTTGATGTCCGGCGTGGCCGAGCCCAGCAACAGCAGACCGCGCTGTCGTGCGATACGCGACCAGGCCAGCTCCTTGGCCTGATAGGGCAAGGACTCGTCCTGCTTGAACGAGCTGTCATGCTCCTCGTCCAGGATGACACAGCCCAGCTGCGGCACAGGCAGGAAGAGCGCGGAGCGTGTCCCCACCACGAGACAGGGCTCCTGCCGATTGGCCAGACGACGAAAAATCTCTTCCCGCCGAGCCGGGGTCTGGTAACCATGATAGAAAAACAGGGGCACATGGGGCAGGACGCAGGCCGCATCCCGGCGCAGCTTGCAGGCAAGGGCCACTTCGGGAGCCAGCAGGAGAACGCTCCTGCCCTGCTCCAGGCAATGCCGGATCAGCTCCAGATAAACGGCCGTCTTGCCGCTGCCCGTCACACCGAACAGCAGGACGGAAGCAGGACGCCCCGCATTCACCGCAGCACACAGCGCCTCCAGGGCCTGCTGCTGGTCGTCACTGAGAGCAAAGGCCCGGGGCGCGGGCGGAAGCAGCTCGTCGTCGGGTTCATCGGCATCCGCGTGGCGCAGGGCCACGAGACCGGACTGCAGCAAGGAACGCAGGGCCGGAGCACTGCCGGCACCCAGGTCCCGTGCCAGCTGGCGACGGCTGACCTGCCCCCGTTCGTGCAGATACTCAAGGATCTCGCGCTGCCTTACGGCCTGCGGACGTACCGACCAGGGAGGATCCACCCGCAGCACGCAAAGCTCATCTCCGGCAGCATCCCGGCCCGGCGCCACAAGACGGGCCTCGCCCCGGCACAGGGCCTTGGCCAGGGCCTCCCGAACATCAGCTTCCAGCTTCGTGACCTGTTTCACCGTGCAGGCAAAGTCCCTGTCCGTCGCCAGCCAGCGGATGCGCAGATCCACCTGGCGCAGGCCCTGCGGCAAGACATGTCCGAACACACACCCCGGCTCCAGTCCCTGCCGGATGGCCAGATCCCGCGCCAGTGCCCTGATCTCTTCCGAAATCAAGGGCTTGGTCTCCAGCGGCCAGACCACTTCCTTGCAGATGACACCGTCAGGAAGATCGCTGTGCTCCAGAAGCTCCATCAGCATACCCGCCCGCAAGGCACCGCGTCCCAGAGGGATGGCCACGCGCAGGCCTTCTTGCCAGAAATCTTCCGGGAAAATGTCGGGCAAGGCGTAGGTCAGGGTGCTGTAAGGAGCGGAAAGCAGTGCGATACGGGCAAACATGGGACCTCGAAGGCAGGGATGAAGATCTGCCCCATCTCTTGGGGCAAGATGTGGTTCCGGCTCCATACATAAAAGAAGGATACGGCCATGCAGGAACACACTATGGCAGGGGGGAGCAGTCGTACCAGCCCAGCATAGGCAGAGGCCCCTGCTAAGGCAAGGCAACACTATGGCGCTGAGGAGGAAATGGCGCTCTTCTCCCCTCTTTGCCAGGCATAAAAAAAGGGGGGCTTGCGCCCCCCTCAAAAGCATCTTTGTCGTGAAAGACTAGAAGCTGTAAGCGAAGATCAGCTGAGCCTTCCAGGCGTCCTGCTTCTTGTAGGAGTCGGTGCGGTAGCTGCGCTTCCAGGTGTCGTCGTCCACCATGTTCACGATGTAACCCAGTTCCAGGTTGGCTTCCAGGTTTTCGTAGATCTGGTAGCTGTTCACCAGGTTGAATTCCAGCAGACCATCGTTGGTGGTCAGGTACGGACCTTCGGGCAGGCCGTTATCCCAGCCGTAGGAGGTAGACACGTACTTGGCCATGGCCGGGCTGTTGGTGCCGCCCCAGTAGGCCACGCGGAAGGAGTGCTTCAGGTCTTCCACGAAGCTCATGTCGTGGATGCGCAGGCCCACGCCCCAGGTACCGGCATAGGTCAGGTTGCGGTCGTACAGACGGCCGTCGCCCCAACCGTAGTTGGCGTCACCCATGAAGGACATGAAGTTGCCGCAGCCGGACAGGGTGGGCATACGCTCGGAACCGTTCTTGACGTTGCCGTCGTCACCGGAGGAGTACCAGCCGAAGATACCGGGGGTACCCCAATCCATCTTGTATTCCACCAGGGCCTTGACCAACCAGCCTTCGCGCTTGGTGTCACCCATGCGGGTGGTCATGTTGTCATAGCGAGTGGCTTCATAGCGGCCCATGGATTCCACGTAACCGTAGTTGATGTCCAGCTCGATGTTCAGCGGATCGAAAGCGGTGACGGAAATGGGCAGGCCAGCCCAGAAAGCGGAGCCGTAAGCCTTGTCGGTGTTGAAAGAGCCGCCATTGTAAGCCAGCGGATAGGGACGCAGGCTGTAGGCAGGATAGCTACCCTTGTGCAGGTCGTTGTCGATGGCATCCCAGGAATTGGCACCGATCATGCCGTACATGGCCCAGGGGGTCACCTTCACGCCGTCGAAGGTCAGGGGCACCATCAGAGCGAACATATCCACGTTGTCGTGGTAGTTAGCGTCATCGCCCGTCCAGCGTTCAGAAGCGCCGGTCTTGTTCCAGTTGTCGTTGAAGGGACGGGCCCACACAGCGGTCAGGCCCACGTTTTCGTTGAACTGGTAGTTGGCCACGATACCGGCGACATCGTCATCCAGCACAGCGGAACCACCGGCCACGTTGGGCATGGCGATGTTCTGGATACCCATACGGAACTTGAGATCGGTGTTGGGCACCATCCAGTCGATGTAGGCATTCTTCAGTTCCACGACGCTGTTGGAGTCAGCGCCCAGGGCGCCACCGGAAGAATTCTGGCCCCAGGTGGTGTCGCCGATTTCAAAGTACACGGTACCGGACAGGGATTCGGAAGCCACGGCGTCCAACTGCAGGCGCAGACGCTGCATGGCGCTGAAGGCGTCGTCCTGGTCAACAGCCTTCTTGCTTTCGCCCTTCTTATTGGTGTGGCTCACAAAGGAACCGTCACCGGCGGCGAAGCCCATCAGCCACTGGCCTTTGGCCTTGAAATCAATGGCGCTGGCACCGGTAGCGGCGCCCAGCAGCATACCCGCAGCAAGAGCGAGGGTCATCAGCTTTTTCATGATAAAAACCTTCCTTCCTGAGAGAAATTTTCTGGCATCCACGGGCTGTTCCTCCCCAGGGACATCCCCGCCAGATATGGCAAAAATTGTACGCTTTTCCGTTTGAGTACAAATTTTGTTACGCAAGCATACGCATGGCCTTTCACTCCGTCAAGAGGTAAAGGACAATTTTTTGAACCACATCATACCGTGACAGGATTTGGCAATCCTGCATGTCGGACGATCCAGCCGCCAGCCTTGCCGTGCGGGCCTGCATGCCGGGGGTGCAGAAGAAGGCCGCTCCGCTCTGGCCGCGTTACGGTATCCCAAAACGTCAAAAGCCCCGCCGAAGCGGGGCTGAAAGACCGGGGGGCCGAAGCCCCCACGGTCGAACTTCTCAAGCCGAAGCTTAGAAGGAGTACACGAAGGACAGGTTCACGTTCCAGGCGTCGTACACACCGTTGCGGTCGTTGGCGAAGCCGGCCATGGGATTCTTGCCCCAGGTGCTGCGGCTGTCGTCCAGCCACATGGCGATGTAGGCAGCATCCAGCATGATGGTGAAGTTGTCGTACATCTTGTAGGTGTTGGTCAGACCGATTTCCAGAGCGTAGTCTTCGGTGGTCAGGTAGATGGGATCATAGGCGGTGCCGTACTGGTTCACCATGACGCCATCCTTGAAGGAGTTATAGCTCACGTACTTGGCCATCTTGGGAGCATTGGTGCCGCCCATGAAGTTCACACGCAGGGTGTGCTTCAGGTCTTCCAGGAAGCTCACGTCCTTCAGGCGAGCACCCACGCCCCAGGTACCCACCATGGTGGAACCCAGCACGCCTTCACGGGCGATGTAGGGGTTGCCGTTGAAAGCGAAGTTGGAGAAGTCGTTGTTGCCGTTGGCGCTCACCACGGGCATGCGCTCGGAACCGTTCTTCGGATTGTTGTCGTCACCGGAGCCGTACCAGCCGTACAGGCCAGGAGTACCCCAATCCAGCTTGTATTCCAGCAGCAGGCTGGCCAACCAGCCTTCGCGGTTCATCTTTTCGTCTTCATAGGAAACGGAACCGTAGTTCACATCCCAAGCGATGCGGAAGGGATCCCAGTAGGTCACTTCGCCGGTCACGCCAGCCCAGAAGGCGTTGCCGTAGCTGTCCAGCTTGTCGCCGCCGACGAAGCCGGAGGTCAGGCCGCGGGAAGCGCGGGTCCAGGCGGAACCGTAGCTGCCCCAGTTGCCGTGGCCTTCGTGGTCAAACATGCCGGGGCCCAGAGCGGCGTACATGACCCAGGGGGTCACCTTCACGCCGTCGAAGGTCAGGGGCAGCAGCACAGCGAACATGTCCATGTTGTCCATGTAGTTGTTGTTGTACTGCTTGTTGTTCTGGCCCACGTAGCCGTAGTTGTCGTTGTAGGGACGAGCCCAGAAAGCGGTCAGGGCCACGTTTTCGTTGAACTGGTAGTTCAGGGTGACGGCGGCCACGTCATCGTCGAGGATCTGGGAAGCATTGGTGGTGAAGGCAGGCAGAGCCAGGCCCTGGATACCCATGCGGACCTTCAGGTCGGTCTGGGGCACCATCCAGTCGATGTAGGCGCGCTTCAGTTCCACCACGCTGCTGTTGTCAGCACCCAGGGCGCCGCCGGTTTCATCCTGGCCCCAAACCTGGTCGCCGATTTCGAAGAACACGGTACCGGACAGGGCTTCGGAAGCCACGGCGTCCAACTGCAGGCGAACACGCTGGCGAGCTTCGAATTCGTCCTCACCCTTGTAACCGGAACCGGGATTACCGTCCTGGTTGGAGCGGAAGTTGGCATGCTGACCATAGTCGAAAGACATGATCCACTGGCCCTTGGCCTTGAAGTCGATAGCGTTGGCGCCGGTAGTAGCACCCAGCATCATAGCGGCAGCCAGAGCGAGAGTCATAAGCTTCTTCATGATAATACCTTCCTTCATTACTTCCGCATCTTTCGATCCCATCCAGTATGGGATCTTCTTCCCTTGCGGGACCCCATTCCTGCCCTGTGCGGAGCGGGACAGGAATCCCGGCCGATACGGCCGGAGCAAAAAGCTCGTTTTTTAAAAGTCGACAGCAGCAGTCCGCTTGTCCGTCGAACTTGTAAAAATTTTTAAACCCCTTTTATCGGTTTGTCAATATCAAGTAGTCAAAAACGATATAAATGGGGCGATATCACATGCCACTTTCAAAAAACATCTTTTTTTACAGGGTGATAAAAATATCTCCCCGCACAAGTCAGGTATAGAAAAAAATACGTTGATCCCCCAAGAGGGCTCGTCAGAGGCGAAGAAGTCCCACCGAGGCATCAACCGGGATGTTTCCCTGTCAAAATCGCGCGCCCAATACACGCCGCCATACCAACGATATTTTCAGCCCATGACAGCCATCCGGCAGCCAGCTGGCCAGATCTCACAAAAATACCGTGCTGCCTGGCTTTCGCAAATCTGGAGGCCACGCTCCGCCATAACCACCAGCGTACGCGACAAAGCAATAAGGTCCGTCCCCAGACCTCTTGCAGCTGAATCCGTTGGGAGCGGAACAGCGCATGCCCGCTATATCCCACCTGACCGGGCAACATGGCCCCGCCTCACTACATTAATATATAGGCCAGATCCGCTCCCATGAAGACACCAACTCCTCTCCCCTGCGGGCCACCCCCCAATTTTGTCCACCCCACACCGTCCTTCCGGCCCTTTTCTTGCATTGACAGAAGCTGCCGGAATGTATATGATTATATATTAAATTTTGTTGAACAATTCCAGCACATTACGAGGCAAATATGTTCACCAATCGCGGCAAGGCCCTGACTTTTGACGATATCTTGCTTGTCCCCAGCTATTCGGAAGTGACTCCCGACGCCGTGGACATCTCCACCTGGCTCACTCCTTCCATCGAATTGCGCATCCCCCTGCTCTCCGCTGCCATGGACACGGTCACCGAATCGGCCATGGCCATCAGCATGGCGCGCATGGGCGGCATCGGCATCATCCATAAGAACATGCCCATCGAACGCCAGCGCCTGGAAGTGGAACGCGTCAAGAAGAGCGAAAGCGGTATGATCCTTGACCCCGTTACCGTTTCCTCCCGCAACTCCGTGCAGGAAGCCCTGGATCTGATGGCGGATTTCCGCGTGTCCGGTCTGCCCGTCGTGGATGACGGCAAGCTGGTGGGCATCCTCACCAACCGTGACGTGCGCTTCATCGAAGACGCTTCCGCCATCCGCGTGGGCGAAGTGATGACCAGCAAGAACCTGGTCACCGTGCCCATGGGCACCTCCCTGGAAGAAGCCAAGCGCCACCTGCACGAACACCGCATCGAAAAACTCCTCGTGGTGGACGAGAACGAGCGCCTGCGCGGCCTCATCACCATGAAGGACATCGACAAAGTCCAGAAATACCCCAACGCCTGCAAGGACAGCGCCGGCCGTCTGCGCGTGGGTGCCGCCATCGGCATCGGCCGCGACTGCGACGAGCGCGCCGAGCAGCTCATCCAGGCCGGTGTGGACGTGCTCGTCCTTGACTCCGCCCACGGTCATTCCATGAACGTGCTCAAGGCCATCCGCAAGGTCAAGACCGCCTACCCCAACTGCCAGCTGGTGGCTGGTAACGTGGCCACCTACGAAGGTGCCCGCGCCGTGCTCGAAGCCGGCGCCGACGCCGTCAAGGTGGGCATTGGCCCCGGCTCCATCTGCACCACCCGTATCGTGGCCGGTGTGGGCGTGCCGCAGGTGACCGCCGTCATGGACGGTAGCCGTGCTGCCCGCGAGATGGACCGCTGCTGCATCGCCGACGGCGGCATCAAGTTCTCCGGCGACATCGTCAAGGCCCTCGTGGTGGGCGCCCACTCCGTGATGATCGGCTCCCTGTTCGCCGGTACCGAAGAAAGCCCGGGCGAAACCATCCTCTACCAGGGCCGTACCTACAAGATCTACCGCGGCATGGGCTCCATCGACGCCATGAAGGACGGTAGCTCCGACCGTTACTTCCAGGAACGCAGCAAAAAGCTGGTCCCCGAAGGCATCGTGGGCCGCGTGCCCTACCGTGGCCATGTGATGGAAGCCATCTACCAGCTCATGGGCGGCCTGCGTTCCGGCATGGGCTATGTGGGTGCCCGCACCCTCAACGACCTGTTCGAGAACACCACCTTCTGCGAGATCTCGGCGGCCGGCCTGCGTGAAAGCCACGTGCACGACGTCATCATCACCAAGGAAGCCCCCAACTATCGCATCGACAACTAGCCTCAGACCTGCGGGCGATCGCTGCAGCGACCGCCCGCATCCGTTTGATGCCTGCATCCTGTTTTCCGGCAGCCAGGCTGCCCGTTCATGACATTATATAAAGGACGCCGTCCCTCCCGGGCGGCGTCCGCATACATTGCAAGGAACACTCATGGCGCACAGCAAGGTCATTATCATTGACTACGGTTCGCAGGTCACCCAGCTCATCGCACGGCGTGTGCGTGAAGCCGGCGTGTATTCCGAAATCCATGCCTGCAACGTCACCGCCGCCGAAGTGGCCTCTATGGCTCCTTCGGCCATCATTCTTTCCGGCGGTCCTGCCAGCGTGGGCGAAGCCGATGCTCCCACTCTGGACAAGGGCTTCCTGGAACTGGGCGTGCCGGTGCTGGGCATCTGCTACGGCATGCAGCTGCTGGCCCAGAACCTGGGCGGTGAACTGGCCCAGTCCCTGACGCGTGAATACGGCCCGGCCGACCTGACCCTGAAAGCCTCCTGCGCCCTGTGGGACGGCCTGGACAGCTCCAAGCCCAGCCGCGTGTGGATGAGCCACGGCGACAAGGTCAAGACCCCCCCGCCCGGCTTCGTGATCACCGGCAGCACCCCCACCCTCGAAGTGGCCGCCATGGCCGATGAAAGCCGCAAGATTTACGCCGTGCAGTTCCATCCCGAAGTGCACCACAGCGTGGACGGCGACGCCATGCTGCGCAACTTCCTGTTCAAGGTCTGCAACATCGTGCCCGACTGGAGCATGTCCAGCTTCGTGGAACGCGTGGTCAAGGAGATGGCCGAGAAGATCGGCGACAAGCACGTGGTCTGCGCCCTTTCCGGCGGCATCGACTCCACCGTGGTGGCCGTGCTGCTGCACAAGGCCATCGGCCACCGCCTGCACTGCATCTTCGTGGACAACGGTCTGCTGCGCCTCAACGAAGGCGAGGAAGTGGTCAGCTATCTGCGCGAGCACTTTGACCTGAACCTCAACTTCGTCCAGGCCCAGGATCGCTTCCTCGACCTGCTCAAGGGCGTGGAAGATCCCGAGAAGAAGCGCAAGATCATCGGCCACACCTTCATCGACATCTTCGACGAAGAAGCCAAGAAGCTGCCCGAAGTGGAATACCTGGCCCAGGGTACCCTGTACCCCGACGTCATCGAATCCGTGTCCCACAAGGGCCCCAGCGCCGTCATTAAGAGCCACCACAATGTGGGCGGCCTGCCCGAGACCATGAAGCTCAAGCTGGTGGAACCCCTGCGCGAACTCTTCAAGGACGAAGTGCGCAAGGTGGCCGCCGAGCTGGGCATGCCCGATTCCATCGTCTGGCGCCATCCCTTCCCCGGTCCCGGCCTGGCCATCCGCGTGCTGGGCGAGATCACTGAGGAACGCCTGAACATCCTGCGCCAGGCCGACAAGATCGTGCAGGAAGAACTGCGCGAGTCCGGCTGGTACCGCAAGGTCTGGCAGGGCTTTGCCGTGCTGCTGCCGCTGAAGACCGTGGGCGTCATGGGCGACGGCCGCACCTACGATTACACCCTGGCGCTCCGCGCCGTCACCACCAGCGACTTCATGACTGCCGACTGGGCCCGTATCCCCTACGATGTG
>OFMA01002462.1_pt1 | contig 10405 bp, 8 predicted proteins | sample 1541011 | NCBI WGS metagenome assembly OFMA01 (sample SAMN04209225, study PRJEB22552) | human gut metagenome | biome: gut; material: feces | host: Homo sapiens | place: USA: Oklahoma
AGCATAGCCGGTTACTATAACCTTTGCCTCTGTGTTCTTGTTCAGGAAGTCAACCACCTCACGGATCTTAGCATCCTCAGAAGGAGCTATCTTGTAAGAATTGATGGTGAAGAAGATGTCACGGCGAATCTCCTCTACCTTCTTCTCTACAGGAGCTGGCATTGGCTCTGGCTTAGGAGCTACATATTCCTGCTTAGGAGCTGGTGCCGGAGCAGGTTCCTCTACCGGCTTAGCCTTCTTGGTATAGCTCTTGCCCAGATTGATGCGTACACCTGCCAGTGCATTGAAGTACCAGTCAGGGTTATCTGCCTTCTTAGAGTTGTACTTGTCTGAAATCATGTTGGCATTGCCTTCGAGCATGATGCTCACAGCCTTGCTTACCTTGAATTCCAGATCGATACCGGCTCTGCCGTATGGGCGAACCTTCTTTCCCTGCCAGAGATATTCCAGCAGATAGTTGTTCTGATTCTTGATGTTGGCAGCCAGGTCGTTTACTTCCTGGTTGGCTCCTGCCCAGTTGATACCACCACCAACGAAGGCAGTAGCGTTGAACACGCGGTTCGGGTTCCAGCCACAGAAGAGGTTAGAGAGGTTGAACATAAAGTCCACACCCGGAGCTACATATTTCCATTTGTAGCTGGCGGTATACGGAGTACCGTCCTTGGTAGCCTTGTATCCGTTCCATCCGCCCTTGCTCCAGATACCGTTAATCTGACCACGGAGTCCGAAAACAGGAGAGAACTGGTAGCCGATGGCACCCTGGAAGTTAGGAGAAAGCAGGTCTGAGAAGCTTGCCTCACCCACAGTATATTGCCCACCAGCCTGAACATCCAGGAACCAGTGACGCTTAAACTGATATTCGTTTCCGTCCTTGTCTGTGTAGGATGCTTGCGCCATAGCGGCTGTAGAGCCGATGGCTAACATGGCCGTTGCCATGAGCAGTTTTATTGATTTCATAACTTTCTACATTAAATTTTATTTCTTTACGAATTTCTTTCCATTCACAATGTAGATACCAGAACGATTCATCTGCTTTACCTTACGTCCCTGGACATCATAGATTACATTGTTCTTCTCAGTAGAATTCACAACATGTTCGATACCAGTAGCCTTATCATTGTCTACTTCAATTGTAATCGTCATTCTTGGGTTTGTATGACAGTCACTGGCTTGGGTTGTGGTCTTGTCCTCAAGGAACTTTCCAAAGTTTGTATCTCCGAAGGTTCCCTGCAAAATTACGATAGCGTAACTATTGGCTTTCAATTCACCTTCTCTAATAGGAGTATCAAAAACTAACAGCAATGTCGGCGTTGTCGGATCTTCTGGATCTACATAGCTTTCAAAGTGTCCTGTACGAATCGTCTTGTTGTTGTCGTAAACTGCAAGTCTCACTTCTCTATCAGAATTAGCAACCAAGCCATCATAGTATCCAATGTTTTTAATCATAAATCCATTCAATGCAACATCCTTGACAAAACCTGATATATCAGGCAACATCTGGTATATTGAATAATCAGATTTAAGATTTGGATCTTCAGGAGAGCCGCCCTTTCCTATCGTAAAGCTTTCCTTGATAGCTTGTGTCTTTACTTCCTTATTATTCTTTTCATAATGGAAGGTTCCTTCTGGGATTACCAGCTGATAGCTAGCCTTTGCCAGGTCAGTCAACGCAACAGTAAACTGATTGTCTTTTCCTGTTACCGGAGTAAAGGTAACGTCTTTCACACGCTCACCCTTCTCATTAGCAATATAGGCATCAGCATCACTCATTACTGTAACATGAGTCAACCCATCGAAAGAAAGAGTCAGGAGATCGGCATTGCTTCCTACTATTGCAGATGTCAACTTGTAAACTGTCTTTACGGTCTTGATAGCAGCAGCCGGTTTTTCAACCTCAACGAATGCGAAGGCACTGGTCAGACTGCTTTGCCAATATGGAGCAGCAACATCTGCTTCTGTCTGATATTTCTTGTCTGCATGATTGCACAAAGCATAAGCAACGCTAGAGCTTCCCGTTACAGACGGATAAGATCCCTCGAATGAGAAAGTACCCAATGCTTTGTCTGCATCAAAGACATCACCCGATTCGAGTTGTACTGCAGAGCCATCCAGTTTGGCAATTCTAAGTTTGCTTACTTCTGCACCTGCATCAGCTGTCACTCCATTGACATTCAGCATATTGTCATCAGCATCACCCAAGGTGAACACTCCGCTATTGTCTAACGCCTCAAATGCAGAAGCTTCATCTATATTGTCTACTAACAGAACCTGTTTGTTACTTACGGCAAGATACTTTCGTTCATTCTTCTTATTTACACTGGCTATCTTATACCACTTCTTGTTCTCAGGAAGAAGAACATCCGTTTCATTATAATAAGCATCAATAGCAGCCTTGAATTCTGCATCTGTTGATGCCTCATTCCCGACAACTTCGTTCAAAGCAACATAAGCGGCACTGGTAACCTTAGGATAGCCCACCGAATTATTCTGCAACAATTTCAGAGCTTTCAAATATGCGGCAGAACCGACAACAACATATTCTACATCAAAAGCCTTATTGTAGCGTTCCCATTCGGCATCGCCCTTCTTGTCGTTGCAAACTACATTAGCAGGAACAATAAGTTTATAAGTACCCTTCTTTGAGATAGCACCTGCAGCGCCCTGTATTTCAAAATTAACTTTCGTATCAGATGCCTTGACAGCCTTTGCTATCAGATAGTCGTTACCATCTTTCAGTAATTTCACGCTGGCAGCCTCATCTACATATCCAACCTTCTCTCCGAAGTCTACGGCAATAGTAAGAGGTAAAGTTTCAACGGTTCCCGCTGCAGGAGTAATCGAAACAGGACTAAAAGGAGCCTTGATGACAAAAGAGAATTTCATTTCCTTGTTCTCAAAGCCTTCCTTATCAACAAAACTCTTTGCAGGAACCGTAAGTGTATATGTACCATTCTTTGCTATCTGGCTAGCAGCAGATAAGGTCACCACATTGTCTTTTACAGTAGCAGAAAGCGTTTCGCTGCTCGTTCCATCAGAGAGTGTGATTTTGGATGCATCTTTAACCAGCATGTTGCGGTCGAATGTAAGATGCATGTTTTCAAAGTACTCTAAAACACTGCCATTCTCCAAATCACCTGTAGCTGTCAGAATGGTAGACGGCATGGTATAGAGTACCGTAATCTTTTTTAATTGAGCATTCGAAAAACTGTTTTTGTATATTAAGTCATGGATATCCTGCTTTTTATCATTAATCCATGTCTTGTATCCATCTTCCTGACTTCCTAATTCATCGTCTGTCACTCGAAGATCACCTACAGTACTACCTTCGGAGAAAGATACTCTGTCAAGACGTCCGATATCAGGTGCATGCACTTTCATCAAAGCCTGCTGACTGACTTTGAGATAATAGGAGATATCATGAGTATAGCGATTAGTAAAGTTTACGATGGCTGTACCCAATCCCTGATTACCCCACTCAAAATCAATAGTAATGTCGCCATTAGAGAAAACATTATCAGTAACGGGAACTTCATTACTATTACCTTCAGGTGGAGTTATGGAAGGAGTAAGGCTGAGTGGCTGACTGAAATCAAATACAGCAGTGCGCTGTATCTGAGCCCAACCGGGTGCAGACACACAAGCCAGTAATATGACAAACAATGATTTCTTCATAATAGGTAAGTTTAAATGTTTTATTAGCGCATGTTCATATCTATTTCGTCAGTAGCCGTCTTTACACACAGTTTCCAAGTGCCGTCTACTTTCACCGGATTGAACATATAAGCAGTCTTTGCCGGTTCAGCGGTTCCAGCCTGTTTTGCCGTTGCAAAGGTAACATCATATTTCACATCATTGCAGCCTTGCAACTGGAATGAGTAATATACGCGTGTATAATCCAATACAGGGAACATCTTAAACTTGTTAAGATATCTTTGTCTTGTTTCTTCTGTGAGAGGTTTTACTTCTTGCGTAGAATCGGTATATTCATGCAAATTGGCAAGCACTGCGTTATAATCCTTTGCCTTGAGTTGCGCCATGGCATCATCACACAGTTTCAACATAGCAGCCGTATCTTCTTCTGTCAATTCGCTTCTGAATTCATCAACCTGCTGTTCGCGACTTTTCTTTTTCTCACCGCATGAACATAATGAGAAGACCAATATAGCCAAGAGAGAATATAATATAGTTTTTTTCATACCCGTCACATTTTTAAATAAAAAGAGGGTGGGCCGCTCTTTTAGGCACACCCTCTAATTAGAGCTTAATTATTAATTTCCTTTTCAATAAATGTCTTAATCACCGATTGTACCGTTGATTGTGAACTCAACCTTAGTAGTAAACTCACCCCACTCGTAAGCGATAGTGATAGGAACTCTTACCTTGAAGGTTTCTACGTTACCACCATTGTTGTAGTACCAGATAGTACCGAACTTAGCCTTATTAGCCTCCATGAAGGTTGCCAAAGCAGCATTCTGACTTGCAGAGTTGTAAGAAGTCAAATCGTTGGTGTAAGTTACCTTACCCTTAGTCTTAGAATCTGTAGCAACACCACTTCTATTACCGCATCTGAGTTCAACGTCTCCACTAATCTTATCCATTGTAGTCCAATGACCGCCGCCAAGAGTTGTCTCAACGTTAGCAGGTGTAGTATCGATCGTAATAGACTTCACATTGTAGTAACCCCAGATCCAGAGTTGGTCACCCCACATATTACTCTGGTTAGCTACACAACCTGCCTCAGAAACAGTAGCAGTATTCCAACCACGCCAGTCGTACAACTTGAAGAGATCAAGAGCGTAGATAACGTTACCATTGGTGTTAGCATCGATACGTGGTTCTGTAGCAACATCAATCAAGTTGATTGGACGCTCCCAAGATGTCAGGAAGATACCATCCTTAACAAACTCAGCAACACCACAAGTATTCTCAGTTACAACACCTACCCAAGAGCGAAGCTCCTTCTGGATATTAGCATTCGCTGGTTCATAACCAATCGCATTCAAGACAGCCTTTGTTGTTTCATTCTTTATCAATGTAATCTCACTAGTAGCAGGATCCAATGTTGCAATTTTAACATAAGAAGTACCCTTTACTGCATAGAGATCTTCATTCATGAATGCACCATCTGCGTAGTCAATAGCACAACCCTCAAGAGTTTCCTGCAACTTAGCCTTGCTGAATACGTGAGAGTCACCAATGATATACTTGCAGAACAACTTGTTCCACTTGGTATCAGCAGCACTTCTCTGTGGAGTGATTGTATAACCACCAACTACAACAGGCTCAGGAACGAAGTAATACTTGTGAGGACCTACTAACTTAGCAACATTACCCTTCAAAAAAGAAGTAACCTTGCGGCTAATACCAAGGATATCGCCACCATTTGTAGGTTCCTTAACATCGAAGATAACTGCTTCCTTACCATTTATAGAACCATCAAGTCCCTTCCAGTACTCAGGAATCAACTTACCGAATGTCTGGTTCTTATTGATACGTGACAAGTTGTAAGTCAACTTAACATAGATGTAAGGATACTTAGCCTTTGCATTACCTACGTAACGTACATAGCGAACTACAGGAACAGGATTAGCCTGATCATGAGTCAACTTCTCAAGATCTTCAGCAGACAAATGCCACTTAAACGCATGGTTAGTTGTACCCTCTGTATTAGCGAAGTACTCAATATGACCAAGATCATCAGCAGCGTCGTATGTACCACCCTTCTCAGGAGCAGCCTTGAACATCTTCAGATCCTTAGTAGTATTACCAGCAGCATCAGAACCGAAATTACCCTTATCATCAATAGTATACTGCTCATCGAAGTCCTTCTTTGTCATATTCTCAAGACCCTCTGTCAATACAGTTGCAGAGAACTGAGCCCATGTAGTCTTCAAATCATCAATACCATTGCAGAGGTCGAACTTAGCATCCTTTGTCAACAAATCAATTGCCTTATTAGGAGCAACCTCAGGGTTCTGACGTGTAATGTGAATCAAGATGTAACCATCCAAAACCACCTGGTCACCACGCTTAACGAGTACCTGAACCAATGGCTCACGGTCGATAGCTGTAGAAGATTCTGTGGTAGTAGGGTTACCGTCTGCATCAACATTCCATGCACGGAGGACACCAGCATCCTTGTTAACCCACTTAGCATAACGGCTATCAATTGTTGCGTTACCGTCTACCTTGTATTCAACGAGGTTGAACTGATAGGTCAAGCCCCAATCCTTACCTTCTTCTAATGACATCTCCTTCAGGTTAACACCAAGTTTATTAGGAGTACCAGGAGTAAACTGCTTAACATCCTCTACCAACATATGGAGTCCGAGGTAGCTTGCAATATCAATACCCTCTGCGCTGTTATAGTAAAGTTCGAGAGCTGCACCAGCTGGATCTGCCAAAGCCTCCTGAGGTGAGTCGTAAACGTGAACCTGAGCAGTAGCATCAGCAGCAGTTGTACCGAATGTATTAGCAGTAGGAATACCCTTTTCGTCACCCATACGGGTATTAGGCAGACCTAATCCAGCATAATGAGGTTTCAATCTCCAGTACAAAGCCTCGAGGTAAGCCTTCTGTGGTTGAATCAGAGCATAATCAGAAGTAACCTTGCCTTCAGCTACTGTACTTGCAGCAGTCTTAGCCTGCAAAGCAACGGTATTAGCTGTCTCATTCTTATCTTTAACAGTTGGGAATGGTTCCAACTTTTCAGGATGCTGAATCTTCAAACCTGCTGTAACAATACCATTAGAAGTATTGAAGAGAGCCTTACCTGCATCGTTCGTCTCTGGAGAAGTAATATCGCCAAGATCTGAAGCAGTAGCACGAGTATGATAATTCAAGATTGTTGGCTCAAGAAGATTGAAACCCACAATATCCTCGTATGCCATATCAGCATTTGATGGATTCATGTGATACTTAACACCCCAAGCAGGACCATAATTAAATTCTGTTGTAACCGCAGGAACTGGACGATTAGCCAATCTATCAGGCAAATAGTTATCGAGACCTGTGACAGTCTTAGCTGGAGAACCAGGGCCAGCAGTAAGCAAGCGGCTTTCACCTCCAAGTCCTGTTTTATGTGTCAAGTAATCACCATGCAAGTAGTCATAAGTCAAAGTCTCAATACCATCCAAGTAGAGATTTGGCATGAATACCAAGCCTGTCAAATCACCAGTAAGCGAAATAACGACCTTTTCACCAGAAATACCCTTAACACCTGTGAGGATCAAGTTTTGCTTATCCAAAGTAGCGGTGATAGAGTTTGGAGTTTCTGAAACAAACTGAACGTCACTGCGTCTTACCTTCTTGCCATCCTTGTAGATATCGAAGTAACCAGATTCTGCATCAGGAACATAGTACTCATAAGATGCTGCGGATGCGCTTGTGCCTGCATCACCCTTGTCACCCTTGACGCCTTGATCGCCCTTGTCGCCTTGATCGCCCTTGTCGCCCTTGACGCCTTGATCGCCCTTCTCGCCTTTCTCGCCCTGAGGACCACGAGCCAAGTTGTCTGTCTTTTTACCATTCTCATACCAGTAACCATCGGCACCGATAGTCCATGCAGTACCAGGAGCGCCATCCTTACCATTTGAAATAGTGACTGATTTTCCATCACTGAGCTTTACAGTAATACCATCACTAGTTTCTGTTACTCCGGTAACAAGACCACCACCCTTAATCAAATTCTGAATGGTCTCAATTGCTTTTGCATTAGAATCAATCTGCTGTTGCAAATTACTAATGTCATCATCGTAGTCCTTACAAGAAGTAAATGTGCTTACCGAGGCAATTGTCAATGCACCCATAAGCAGCGCGCTAAAGTACTTTCTTTTCATACAGTAATAATTTATAAAGTTATACGATTTTCCTAGCCTTTCGGCAGGAAGTTATTAATTAATTCTCTATATCGAATTAAGAGTTCCGTTTGATGAAAAGAGTCTGCACTCTTAGAAAAGTTCTTTTTTTCAGTTTCAAAGGTCCTCTTAGAAAAGTTATTTTATTGTTCTTATATATCGTGTGGCTTTTTATCGCCACTCAGTTCTTATTGTTCTTAAATATTGTAGCTTTTTATCGCCACTCAGTTCTTATTGTTTTTACCATATCTCCAGCCAGGAGATTTTTCATGTTGCAAATATAAGTATATTTTTCGAAACTTGCAAGTTTTTGAGCATTTTTTTTCAAAAAAAGGCTAATTTTCTTATGTTTTTTATAAAATAGCCCCCATATTGGGCTTCTAACCCGTCCATTTTCCCTGTTTTCCTCCATTTTTCCGATATAAAACCTACACCTTATTATATATAGGGGAGATTGGCGGTCCTACACCTTATTATATATAGGGACCATCTAGATACGAATGTATGAGTATCTACCAGAAATGTTGTTTTCTGCAGATTACCGAAAAAAATCCTTTTTTCTTTGGTATTATTCCCAAATAGTTGTATCTTTGCACAAAATTACAAGTAATACTGGAGATATGAAGCAAGATACTAAAAGATAAGCACCCCCCATCCAGCTTGAGAAAGAAGGATGGGGGATTTCTGTATTTTATACTGCTATTCCATTACGCATTATATCATCATATAAGGGTGATGGTTTGCATTCTTCAATCAACACCGGTTCTATAGATGTATCTATGTTAAGGGTGGCAAGCCATAATGAAGAAGTGGTGTCTAGCCAGTCGCCATTTAGTTTAGGTATGACTACTGCGACATCGATATCACTATCTTTTCTTGCTTCATTTCTACTACAAGAACCATACAGATATACTTTCGCATTAGCGAGCAATGGAAGTATTGCTTCCTTGTAGCATTTTACAATCATCAAAGCATGTTCTCTATCCATTGTTTTAAATCTTTTGTTTTATTTATTAATGTTCTGCAATATTCTGGAGTCAATTTCTTCGCTAGCTCATCTTTGTAGGATGGGTATCTTGCCTCAATATTCATTGGCATTAATTCCGCAAGAAACTTTAGCTGTTCTGATGTCATTTTTGATACTAACCCGCAGCTTTGTGCCAATTTCAAGAGGTTATGGATGTATGGAACCTCGTCTGGTTTTATAGCACACCAATACGACTTTATTGTTTTTTCTATAACCAAATGGCACATAAAGCCAACATATAGCCATCTTCCACCGCTGTACATAACCTCAGCGGTTTCGATGTCATAGTCTGCAAGTTCTTTCCAATATTTAACTTTATCTATTGCCATACTGTTCTTGTTTTTGTGCAAAAATAAACCAAATAATTAAGATTACCAAATTTTTAGTGTTAAAAAGATTTTTTAGAATAAAAAATCCGTAGCACCGGATATGCCCTTTCCTCCGTTAGGCGTTCTGGCGGATCGCCTAATATACTAGCGAATCGTATTATACCAAGCCGTCTCATTCTGATAACTCAAGTGCTTCATTCAGCTAACTGAGCTACTTCGTTCAGCCAACGCAGCCATATTATTCAGCCAACGAAATTGACTCTTCCACCCAACGAAATCGAATCTTTAACCCAACGAAATCGAATCTTCCGCCCAGCGCAGTCGTATCTTTAACCCAACGCAGTCATATCTATCGACTCAATGAAGCGTATAAACTTGTTAAATGACGTACATGATTTCATCTGCTTACTTAAACTGGCTGGAGTCCCTACACCTTATCATATATACTGGCATTGATGTGAATATCGGAAAAGTATCAATGACGATGTGATAGACAGATACAATGATATGCTTATCGAAGCTATCAGTATATGAGAGGGAGAGTTATTCCGCCAACGATGCAGGAGAAATTACGTCACGACGTAGCAGTAGCAACGTCACGACGTAACAATAACTACGTCCCGACGCAGTGACTGCTACGTCGTGACGCAGTTTCAGGAGCATCCTGCCCATTATCAAGTAAGGCTCTTTTGAAGTTCGAAAGAGCCTTTTTTGAATTTAAAGTAAGCCTCACTTCCTTTTTTGGTGATAAAAAGACGAAAAAAAGGGCTATATTGAACGCAAGAACCCTTGTTTTGTTCAGTCGTTGCACCAAGCGTTCCAATGAATAGAACAATGAAGCCTGTTTCGAAGGGCATCGAAACAGGCTTCATTTTTTTATTCTAGAATTCTGCGTTCTTTGGTGTACGTGGGAATGGAATCACGTCGCGGATATTCTGCATACCGGTTACGAAGAGAATCAGACGCTCGAAACCGAGACCGAAACCTGCGTGTGGGCATGAACCATACTTACGGGTATCGAGATACCAGTTCATATCCTTCATAGGGATGTTGCGAGCCTCAATCTCACCCATCAGCTTGTCATAACTCTCCTCACGGACAGAACCACCGATAATCTCACCAATCTGTGGGAACAGTAGGTTGACTTCCTGAACAAGAACACAGAGGCAAAGGTTATAGTAACCGGCTATGCT
>OFMA01002463.1_pt1 | contig 10403 bp, 11 predicted proteins | sample 1541011 | NCBI WGS metagenome assembly OFMA01 (sample SAMN04209225, study PRJEB22552) | human gut metagenome | biome: gut; material: feces | host: Homo sapiens | place: USA: Oklahoma
ACAGCGCCGATGGCCCGCCCTTGCATTTTGTGACTTCAGTGAGATAAATCGGAGGGCAACAAAGCAAGTTCTTTTCCGGTGCGTCTATGCATCATTGTCTATCGCACCGTGGTTCCACACCTGAACCAAACGGCTGCGTTAGCAGTACTTTCTTCCGCAGAATCGCTTTAGTTGAAGCGTGCTATTCAGACTTTTCCTGTTGCTCTGTATTATGGTGTCTGTGTTTCCCACAACAGTGATGTCCAGCATGTCCTCCACAGCAGCAACCAGCATCTGCCGGATTCAAGTGAAGAAGGTCTACTTTTTCTGTTTCCGTCGACTCTTGGATTTTGGCATTTATTAAAGATTCGAGCATGAGATACACTCCTTATTTCCGAATAATGTCAATGTCCTGTGTGCCAGAGCAGAGGCATTCCGTGCGTTTTTCACATTTTGTAAAGCCCACGCGTACGGCCGCATCCGATACTTCGTTTTTTAATACGCCCATATCCATCCCCTGGAAGTAATACGGCAGATACCCCATTACCATATCCCAGGGGCCGGTGTGGTCAGGCAGGATAGCCTCGCTGATAACCAGCAGCACCCCTCCGGGATTCAGTGCGTCATAGCACTTTTTCAGCAGTTCTTCCATACGGCCTTTGGCAAAGAGCATCACATTGAGGGCCAGGATTAGATCATACCTCTCTCCAATTCTGTCTGCCATAAAGTTGCCGCACATCACTTCCGTGCGGTCAGTGAGTCCCATAAGGGAGATGGATTCTTCCACCACCGCCGGGGGAAAACGGTCAAATAGGACGCCAGTACGATCCGGCCGATCACCGATGACTGCCAGCCCTAAAAGTCCTGTAGCACCGCCTAGGTCCAGCACGCGCCTGATTTGGTCATTTTCCGGCAGAGAACGCACAATCCGCAACAACTCCTGCTGCCGGTAACCTTCCTGTGCCTGTCGCATCCGCTGTGCAAAAGAGGCAAAATCCAACTGCTGCTCCATCGCTTCCTGTTGCTGGGACTGGGGGCCTTTTGTGACCAACAGCTTCACATCCATAGGTGCCATGCCTTCCTGCATATAAAAGGGCAGAAAGCCTCCCAAATATTCATCTTTCCCTTTGACCAGATAGCGGTCAACTTCCGCGGTGTTCTGGTAAGTGCCGTCCGTCTTGTTTAAAAAGCCGATGGATACCAATGCACTGAGCAGGTATTCTGTATTTGCCTTATGCCATCCCATATGAACTGCCAGTGCTTCAGCAGTAACCGGCTGGCAAAGTTGAGAAAATACATCCAGCTCCATGGCCGCATTGAGCAATCTGGAATATAGATTTAAAAATGGAAGCTGGACTAACTGTTCCCAAACACTTACAGACTTGTTGATTGTGAACATTAAAAAACCCCCTTTGTTTTTATATGGTTAGTCATTGCTAACCTCAATTTAATTATACCGGAACCACCGGCTTCTGTCAAGGAAAGGCATAGAGTGCTTCGTTCATCCAGATTATAGGAATATTGGAATGTACGGTACAGCTTTCATCCAAGGAAACGGCCTCGCTGCTACAAGTTAGTCTACCTTACCTGCTTTGAAACCTTTCTTCGGGACACAAAATAAATCACCCCTCTTGAGCGAGTGTTCAGAGGGGTGACTTTTGAATCAGGTTCTTATATGCAGTTGATATGTGTTGCGCCGTCTGCCTTTTTATTTAATTGCGTCCTTTAATACCTTGCCAGCCTTAAAGACTGGCATCTTTCCGGCTGGGATCACAATGGGCTCATTGGTTTTGGGATTCCGGCCCGTACGCTCAGCACGCTCTTTCACTTCAAAGCTGCCGAAGCCGGTGAGCTGGACCTTATCTCCCGCGCACAACGCTTTCTCGACCTGGGATAGGAATGCGTTCAAGACTTTCTCTGCATCCGCTTTGGAAACCCCGCTCTCCTCGGCCATACCAGCAATCAGTTCTCCCTTGTTCATAAAGCAAATTCCTTTCTCTTTCTATTGATTTGGATAAGCACTCTTTACATGATAACCGCATCGGCAGCTTACCACAGCGGTGAATGCTCAAGGCAAAGCAGCTGAGGGAGGAACGCCCCCCAGCCGCAGCCGCGGTCAGCACATGTCTCGCACCCACTCCCGGACCTCTTCCAAAGTCAGCTCAAAGCGGCCGCCTGCCGCAACCGTATTCCTGGACATATCCACGATCATGTAGCCGCCAAGGTTGTCCGCACTGATGGGCGCATGGGATTTCCGCATCATGTAGCCAGCCGCCTTCAGTACACGGCGGAGCGATTGCTCCAGGGAATCCTCTGTACGCATCGAAATACCTCCAATTTGATATTCCGAGCCAAACCACGCCGCGCTCCAACCGTTTTCCTGCTGGTATTATAACAGGGAACTCACGGAAAATGCAACTGTGCGGGCCGGTTTGGATGCTTTTTCCCTTGCGTTTCCAATGCAGGCACTCAAAATTAGCGCAAAGGGCCTCGGACCTCGAAGGGAACATATGTCACTCATGCTTGTAAAAGGCCCCCATCTCTCCAGCATCCTAAAAATCTGAATATTCTGTAATCAGACAGCTGCGGCGCAGGTAATAGAATACCCACACCGCAGCGTTGTCTTTTTCAATCAAAGTGTCCAGCGGCTGGACTCCGTTCGCTCGGAGACGAAATTCCGGTAGATGCCCGCCTGCTGGATCAGTTCGTCGTGGGTACCCTTTTGGACGACGCTGCCCTGGTCCAGCACCAGAATCTGATCCGCACCCCGCACGGTCTTGAGCCGGTGGGCGATCATCAGCACGGTCTTCTCCCGCGTCAGGGCCTCCATAGCCTTTTGGAGCTGGTCCTCATTCTCGGGGTCCACATTGGCCGTGGCCTCATCGAAGATGACGATAGGCGCGTCCTTCAGGAGACACCGGGCGATGGAGATGCGCTGCTTCTCCCCGCCGGAAAGCGTGGCTCCTCCCTCGCCAATTACCGTGCCGTATCCATCCGGCAGGGCAGAGATGAAGTCGTGGCAGCACGCCTTTTTTGCGGCCTCCACCACCTGTTCATGGGTAGCGCCCGGGCAGCCGAACTTGATGTTGTTCTCCACCGTGTCGGCAAAGAGGTACACCCGCTGGAACACCATGCTCACCTGCTCCATGAGGGATTCCAGTGTGTACTCCCGCACATCCCGGCCACCAATGGTCACACGGCCGCCGTCCACATCCCAAAACCGGGCGATCAGGTTACAAAGGGTGGTCTTGCCGGAGCCGGAAGGCCCCACAATGGCGGTGGTGGTCCGGTCTGGGATAGTCAGTGACACATCCTTGAGGATGGGGCGGCTTCCATAGGAGAAGTTCACATGGTCGAATACAATCTCGTGGCTCTCCGGGCGGATGGCCGTGCCGCGCTGATCCATCTCCGGGATGTCGTCCACCTGGTTGGCGTGGTCAATGGAGCTGCCCACCAGACGCAGGGCGGACACGCCGCTGCCCGCGGACTGGATCTGGGAGAAGATCAGGAAAGAGACGATGACCGCCATCAGCGCATTGGCGAGGGACATGGCTCCTGTCAGGCACAGCCCCACCGACGCCGCCAGAATTAGAACGCTGAACAGGTGGAGGACCATCTCCTGGCCCCAGATATAGGGAGTGAACAGCTTCTCCACCGCCAGATTGTTCGCCCTGCTGTCCTCCAGCGCCTGCCGCACCCGCTTGTCACCCTTTCCCGTCAGGTTAAAGGACTTGATGACACTCATGCCCTGGAGCTGTTCCAGCACCGCCTCCACCAGCCGGGCCTCATCCCGCTGGCGCTTGGGGGCAATCTTGGCGGACTGCTTCTCCATTCCGGAGAGGAGGGCCAGATATACCAGCATCCCCGCCAGGGCCAGCAGGCCGATCCGCCAGTCCCAGAACAGGACGCACAGCAGCATGACGGCGGAATTGATCAGGCCGCCCAGAATACTGACCAGCACCATGGGGCCGGTGCTCTCCACCTCGTCCAGAACGGTGGTGGTGATGCCGGTGAGTTCTCCCAAACTCTGGTCGTTGAAATAGCCCATGGGGACCCGCTTGAGCTTGTCACCGATGGAAATGCGCTTGTCCGCCACCATAAAGTAGCCGGCGTGGGTCTGCTGGAGCTGGCTGAAGCGGTTGAGGACCGCCCGGCCCAGAATGCTGGCCAGCAGAAGCCCCAGCGCCTGCCAGGCCGGGGCGGAGTCTGTGGAGCCGCCCACCAGGGCCAGCACCACCACATAGATGGCCGCGATCTGGAACATGTGGAACACCGCGTAGAAGAAGCCTAAAATCATGGACTTTCGGATATTGCCCTGCTCCTCTCCGGCAAAGTCCCAGATTTTTTTCAAAACACCGATCATGCCTGCTCTCCCTCCTTTGCGCCCATATGCGCCCGCCACATCTCCTGATACAGCGGGCAGTTTTTCAAAAGTTCCCCGTGGGTGCCCACATCCTGGATGCGGCCGCCATTGACTACCACGATCTGATCCGCGCCGGTGATGGTGCTGAGGCGGTGGGCGATGACCAGCACAGTCTTTCCCGCCACCAGCCTGCCCACGGCCTGCTGGACCACGGCCTCGTTCTCGGGGTCTATGTAGGCAGTCGCCTCGTCCAGCACCACAATGGGCGCGTCCTTGAGCATGGCCCGGGCGATGGCGATGCGCTGACGCTCGCCTCCGGACAGATGGGCGCCGCCTCCGCCCACCACCGTGTCATAGCCGTGTTCCAGACTGCGGATAAAGGCGTCACACCCGGCGGCTTTTGCCACGGCCTCCACCTCGGCGTCGGTGGCCGCCGGGCGGCCCATGCGGATGTTCTCCCGAATGCTCTCGTCAAAGAGGTAGTTGTCCTGGGATACAAAGGCCACCTGGTCGTAGAGCTGCTTCAGCGGGACCCGCTTCAAGTCCTGCCCGCCCAGAGTAATGGAGCCGGAGGTCACATCCCAGAAGCCGGCGATGAGCTTGGCGATGGTGGACTTGCCGGAGCCGGAGGGCCCCACAAAGGCGGTCATGGTCCCGGCGGGGATGGTGAGAGATACATCGTGGAGCACTTCCTTGTCCGCGTGGTAGCCGAAGGACACATGGGAGAGCCGGATGTCCCGGCCCTGGAACTCCGCCGGCGTTTCCCCGTGGTCCTGCTCCGCTCCGTTCAAAATGGCATCCACCGAGCCCACGATGGTGCCCACCTTAGCGAGACTGTCCACAAAGTCCATGGCGGCCAGCAGGGGCCCGGCAATGCCCAGGGACAGGACGATGGTGGTGATAAAGGTCTCGATGGGCAAGCTCCCTCCGGTATAGAGGAGCCAGCCCACCGGCAGAATGGTGATCATGGTGGTGGGCGAGATGGCACGGGCCAAAGAGACCGGCATCTGGCAGCTCTTCATCCAGTGGTAGAAGTAGGAGGCGTTGGCCTTTACGCTGTCAGAGAAGCGGGCATAGGACTGCTTGCCCTGGTTAAACGCCTTGATGACCTCAATGCCGCCGATGTACTCCACAATGGCGCTGTTCATGGCTTGGGTGGTTTTGACCGAGCTCTCGTACTGCTTTCCGTAGCCGGCCATCACCGCCATCATGAAAGCCATGCCCACCGGGATGGACACCAGGCTCAAAAGGGCCATCCGCCAATCCAAGACGAACAGATAAATCAGGATGCACACCGGCCCCAGCACATTGGCGGTCATCTCCGGCAGAAGATGGGCCAGAGGCCGCTCCATGCTCTCCACCTGGTCCACGATGACCTGTTTCATCTGGCCGCTGGAGGTGTCCAGAATCGTACCCAGAGGCATCTTCGGCAGTTTCTCCAGCACTTTCTCCCGGATAGATTTCAGGATAGCAAAGGTGGCCTTGTGGGATTGGGACAGGGCCAGGGAATACAGGGTGGCCCGGAGCAAAAAGCCCACAAGCGCCACTGCGCACCATATCAGGTAGTATTGTGTACTCTCCTCCCCTTTCAGCAGGCCCAGGATGATCTGCGCTGCGGCGAAGTAAGGGAGCATCCCAAACAGTACCCCCACCACAGCGGACAGGACCGCCCGCTTCAAGCCGCCCTGCTGTCCCTCTCCCAGCTCCCACAGACGGAGCATGGGACTTTGTTGTTTCATGATAAATTCCTCCTTTTTAGTTAGTGATCGCTAACTTTTGCGCAAATGGGAGGGCTGCACCCAAAGGCACAGCCTCTTGTCAGGGCTGAGGGTCAAACACGGTGGAAAATCCCGCCATGTGGTAGCGGTTGAGCATCTTGACATAGCGGTGGGCGGCGGCGCGGTCCATGTTATGCCGCACCACCTCAAACATGCCGTTGAAGTAGGCGGTGACGATGATGTGGATAAACTCCTCCGTCACCAGGCCGGACTTGACGCTCTCGCAGCCGATGACCTCCATGTACTTGTAGGTGTACTCCACCTCGATGTCCACCAGCTCGTCCAGAAAGCAGGAAAACCGGGTGCCGTGGGCCCCGTCCAGCAGCAGACGGAAAACATCAAAGTGGTCGTAGATGTAGTCCAGCATCTCCTCCTGGTGGCGGGCGGTGTACTGTCCCATATCCGCACGCTGTTCCTCCTCACTGAGCTGGTGAAAATCCTCCTGCACCCTGCGGAACATAGCCTTGAATTGATCCACCACCGGCTCCGCAATGGCCCGGAACAGCCCCTCCTTGTCTCCAAAACGAGTGTAGATAGAGCCGGTGCTGGTATCTGCCGCCTGAGCTATGGTGCGCAGAGATGCTTCCAGAAACCCCTTGGACAAAAACTCCTCCCTGGCGCATTCCAGCACCCGGTCGTAAACCCCCGCCTTTTGTTTTGCCACTGTCATTCCTCCTTTTTCAAAACATCGTTTTATAACGATGTTTTGAATATAGCACTTTGAGTTTAGCCTGTCAAGAGGGCTGGCAATCAAAAACGACCCTTGCATGAAACAAAGGCCGTTTTCTTGGTTACTTTCTGTTTTATGTTATTCGCACAAGTCGGGATATGCCTGCCGGATCGCACGGAGGATCAACTCCGCCGAGCCGCCCGTGCCCCACTGGATTTTGTCCGTCATACATGGCTCTCCACACGAATTTTTGTTCAATCAGGGAAGTGCAAGAGGATAACACCTCCCATCAAGCTCCACTCTTGACAAAACCAGTTTTTTCCTTTACACTGCATTATAGTTCTGAATAGAACAATAATGCGCCTGCTGTTTATGTTGCGGGGAAGGAGGGCGAGGATGGAATTCTGGGATCATCTTTTTCTGTTCAAGCGGCTCTATGATCAGACGATGGACCCCATCGCTCAGCAATGGGACCTCACCCGGATGGAGCTGGACATCCTGCTCTTCCTGGCCAACGCGCCGGCCTATGATACCGCCGCCGATATTGTGGAGCGGCGGAGACTTACCAAATCCCATGTGTCCGTCTCGATTCACTCCCTGATCCGCCGGGGGTGGTTGGAGCGGAGCTACCTCCCCGGAAATCGAAAGAGCGCCCACCTCCGCCTTCTGCCTGCCTCCTCGTCTGCCGTAGCCGACGGACAGGCCGCTCAGGCCGCGTTGCGCGTACAGCTTTCCCAGGGGATGACCACAGAGGAGCGGGCCGCCCTGGAATCCGCCTTCACCCGCATCGGCGAAAATCTGCGCCTTGCGTTCAAAGGAGATGCCTAAGCAATGCTCTACACCTTTTTCATCTGCTTCGTGGCCGGGATCGGCGCCGGCCTGGGGACCGGCTTTGCGGGTATGAGCGCTGCGGCCGTCATTTCCCCCATGCTCATCACGTTCCTGGATCTGCCTGCCTATCAGGCGGTGGGGATCGCCTTGGCCAGCGACGTGCTCGCCAGCGCGGTCAGCGCTTATATCTATCACAAAAACAAAAACCTGGACATTAAAAACGGCCTTGTGATGATGGCTGTAGTTCTCCTGTTCACCCTGGTGGGAAGCTGGGTCGCCAGCCTTCTCCCCAACGCGACCATGGGCGGCTTCTCTGTATTTATGACCCTCCTCCTGGGCATCAAGTTCCTCGTCCGGCCTGTGATGACCGCCAAGGAGTCTATGGATGCGGTCAGTCCCCGGAAGCGGTTTTTCCAGTCTGTGGCCTGCGGCGTGATCGTCGGCTTTATCTGCGGCTTCGTGGGCGCGGGCGGCGGCATGATGATGCTGCTCCTGCTGACCAGCGTTTTGGGCTATGAGCTCAAGACCGCCGTGGGCACCAGCGTATTCATTATGACTTTCACCGCGCTCACCGGCGCGGCGAGCCACTTTGCCATTGGCGGTGCTCCGGATATTTGGTGCCTGATATTTTGTGTGCTCTCCACCCTCCTGTGGGCGCGGATAGCGGCCAAATTTGCCAACAAGGCCAGCCCGGCCGTCCTCAACCGGGCTACCGGCGCTATCCTTGCGCTTCTTGGTATCGTCATGCTGGCCGTCAATTATTTGTAATCACGGATTCCGGCACGGGCTTGGTTTCCCTGTGATGAGCGCTGACAATACGATGAGCGCCCCAGGCCGTTCCAACTTTGGACGGCCCAGGGCGCTTTTTATCATACTGAGATGTATTTGCTTTTTAAGCAGCCCGCCAGAAACGCTTCCTACTTTTCCTTGGTTGCCGGGATGATCCAAACATCTAATGCCTCCATAATATCACCCGGTTGGCAATGTAGTTCCTGACAAATTTTCTGGACCGTATTAAACGGCACCTCGTCATGTAACCGCATTGCATTTACGGTATCTTTTGTTAAACCGAAGCGTTTTCCAATCTGTGCGTCTGTCAAGCCACAAAGCTCTTTCCGCTTTAGGAAGGGTTCAAAGGTAATGACAGTATGCCGGACGCCATCCGATCCAATATCCATATGTGTTCATCTCCTCAAATAGTTTGAGCTATTCTCCTGCCTTAAATTCTAAATATATTCCTCCATGATGTCAAGGAGACAGATTGTATTTATCAAACGAAGCTGTGGGCAAAAGGACCATGAAAAGTCAGTACCTCCAGCACCGGATTTCATGCCGTGAGTAATGCTTTGCCCACATGCCCAATACTCCTGTCTTCACGATTCAGGTAATGTACCCGTTTGGACGCATCATGGATTTATTCCAGTTCAAACGCTCCGGTATAGAGCTGGTAGTAGGTGCCCCGTTCCGCGATCAGCCTGTCATGGCTGCCCCGTTCAATGATGCGCCCGTGGTCCAGTACCATGACGTCGGAATTTTGGACCGTGGAAAGGCGGTGCGCGATCACAAACACCGTCTGGCCCTTCATCAGCTTATCCACGCCGTCCTGCACCAGCGCCTCCATGCGGGTGTCGATGGAGCTGGTCGCCTCGTCCAGAATCATGACCGGTGGATTCGACACCGCCGCCCGCGCAATGGAAATCAGCTGCCGTTGTCCCTGGGACAGTCCGCTTCCATCCTCTTTCAAAAACTGTGTCATAGCCCTGGGGCAGCATTCGTATAAAGCCGTCGGCGTTGGCCAGCTTTGCGGCGGCAACGCACTCCTCGTCTGTGGCGTTGGGATTCCCGTAGCGCAGGTTCTCCATGACCGTTCCTGTAAACAGGTTCGCGTCCTGAAGCACCACGCCCAGAGAGCGGCGCAGGTCTGCTTTTTTGATCTTGTTGATGTTGATGCCGTCATAGCGGATCTTGCCGTCCGCAATATCATAAAAGCGGTTGAGCAAATTGGTGATGGTGGTCTTTCCCGCATCGGTGGCCCCTACAAAGGCGATCTCCTGCCATGAACCCCAAATGCCACAACTTCACCGCTGGACCTGTATCTGCGGAACAAGAACAGCCCTTGCCGGTAGCTCTTTAAGCGAACCTTGCACATTCAACACATTATATGCCCTATTGGTGCAAAATCTATGGACAAACCTCTTTTCAGGGTATATTCTGGTGAAAAATCATGGGAACGGAGGGTGTCTGTGGAGATAAAAAAAGAAACCGTTTGTGAAGATACCCTGTATATTTTGCGGGAATATTATCACCTCAATACGGAGCCGCTTTTTTCTGTCCTTGCCGATGACTGCGTGTGGCTCAGTATTGGAAACCTCTTGGTATCGGGCGCAGAGGCGATTAAGGCGCAGTTCAAAAACGGGTTCATTATGCCGCCCTTTGAGCTGGAGGAACCGTCTTTCCGTCAAATCGAAACTGGCAGCGGCGGGCAGCTTATGGTGCTGGGAGAATATACCTTGTACGCTTCGGAGCAGGCTAAAATCATCTGCACTGTAAAACAGCGGGGCACATTTTGTTACAGGCAGGAAAACGAGGGCTACCGGCTGTACCACATGCACGTTTCCAATGAGTATAACGAATTGGTGGGCGACGAAATCTTTCCTGTTCAGGTGAGCAGACAAACCTATCAATATGTGCAGCGTCTATTGCGAGAAAGCGGAAAAAGCAATAACCGCCGTCTGGCGGTCAAAGAAAACGGCTCAGTCAGCTTTATAGAAATGAGTATGAT
>OFMA01002478.1_pt1 | contig 10356 bp, 7 predicted proteins | sample 1541011 | NCBI WGS metagenome assembly OFMA01 (sample SAMN04209225, study PRJEB22552) | human gut metagenome | biome: gut; material: feces | host: Homo sapiens | place: USA: Oklahoma
CAGATAGCGCATCACATCAATGCAGACCATCCCTCCGCGGAGACCTGTGGAGGATGGGAGACGGAGGAGGAACTGGTGCGCTGGTACGACCGCGACGACCACCAGCGCTTCGACGTATGCGCCGACGACCATTGCCAGCGCTACCAGGGCATCACCCGCATGGTGTCGGATCATGTGGAGGAGGCGATACGCAGCACCTATGGACAAGTATTGTGGGACGGCAAGGGCATTTGCGACGCGCGCTTCAGCAAGTGTTGCGGCGGTGCCACGGAGGTCTTCTCCGCCTGTTGGCAGGATGAGGACAAGCCTTATCTCGCCGCCTTCCTCGACCGCCCCGCGCAAGCAGGCCAGGCGGCAGACGCGCTGCCCGACCTGACCGACGAGGAGACGGCCCGCAAGTGGATTCTCTCCGCACCGCCCGCTTTCTGCAACACGCAGGACAAGCAGGTGTTGCGCCAGGTGCTCAACGGCTACGACCAGGAGACCGCCGACTTCTATCGCTGGCACATCGACTACACCCAGGAGGAGCTCGCCAGCCTCATCGCCCGCAAGACGGGACTTCGCTTTGGCAAGATCCTCGACCTCGTCCCCCTGGAGCGCGGCAAGAGCGGGCGCATCGTACGACTGAAGATTGTGGGCACGGAAAGGGAGCGCGTCATCGGCAAGGAACTGGAGATACGCCGCACGCTGAGCGAGAGCCACCTGAAGAGCAGCGCCTTCGTCGTCGAGACACAGCAGGGCGCCGACGGCATCCCGCAGTCGTTCCACCTCTCGGGCGCAGGTTGGGGCCACGGCGTGGGACTGTGTCAGATCGGGGCGGCCATGATGGGCGAGAAGGGCTACGACCACGAGGCCATCCTCCGCCACTACTACCCTGGCGCCACGCTGAAAACGCTTTACAAACCTTCCATAGAACAATGATTATGACCGAGAATAGCAAGCGACATATCAACCCGTGGGCGTGGGTGCCCTCCCTCTATTTTGCCGAGGGACTGCCCTACGTCGCCGTGATGACGATAGCCGTCATCCTCTACAAGAAGATGGGCATCTCCAATACGGACATCGCCCTCTATACAGGCTGGCTCTACCTGCCGTGGGTCATCAAGCCCTTCTGGAGCCCGATGGTCGATCTCGTCCGCACCAAGCGGTGGTGGATCGTCACCATGCAGGCGGTCCTCGCCATCGCCTTCGCGGGCATCGCCTTCTTCATCCCCGCACAGTTTTTCTTCCGGCTCACGCTGGCGTTCTTCTGGCTGGTGGCCTTCACGTCGGCCACCCACGACATCGCGGCTGACGGCTTCTACATGCACGGCCTCGACAGCCACGACCAGTCGTTCTTCGTCGGCATACGCAGCACGTTCTATCGCATCTCCACCATAGCGGGACAAGGACTGCTCGTCATCATCGCTGGACTGATAGAAGACCATACGGGCAAGATACCGCTCTCCTGGACGGTGGTCTTCGCCATCCTCTCCATCCTCTTCTTCCTCGCGAGCCTCTACCACGCCTGGGCGCTCCCCAGGCCTGCCTCCGACCGCCACGCCCCCGACCGCACGGTGGGTGGCATCCTGCGCGAGTCGCTGCTGACGTTTCGATCGTTCTTCATGAAGAAGAATATCGTCCCCGCCCTGCTCTTCATGTTGCTCTTCCGACTGCCCGAGGCGCAGCTCGTCAAGATCATCAACCCCTTCCTCCTCGACCCGATAGCGAAGGGAGGACTCGGCCTCTCGACCAGCACGGTGGGCATCGTCTATGGCACGGTGGGCATCATCGGACTGACCTTGGGTGGCATCCTCGGTGGCATCGCTGCCTCGCAAGGGGGACTGAAACGCTGGCTCTGGCCGATGGTCTGCGCCATCACCCTCCCCGACCTCGTCTATGTCTATCTCGCCTACGCCCAGGACAGCGCGCTATGGATCGTCAACACCTGCGTCTTCATCGAGCAGTTTGGCTACGGATTTGGCTTCACGGCCTACATGCTCTACCTCATCTATTTCTCGGAGGGCGAGCACAGCACGTCCCACTACGCCATCAGCACGGGCTTCATGGCCCTGGGAATGATGCTGCCGGGCATGATGGCCGGATGGCTGCAGGAGCTCATCGGCTACCGCCACTTCTTCCTCTGGACGATTCTCTGCTGCGCGGCAACGTTTGTCGTCTGCCTCTTCATCAAGATCGACCCTGAGTTTGGCAAGAAAAAACAGCAGGGCTAAGGGAAAGTAGTACAATGATGGAAAAGGGAAGCAATCTGGTAAGAGAAAGGGCTGCAAGGGCCTGGGAACGCCACCTCTCGTGGGTTCCCACGCTCTATCTGCTGCGCGGCATACCCTATGTCGCCATCCTCGCTCTCGTGCCCATCGTGCTCAACCGCATGGAGGTGAGCAATGCGGTCAACCTCTTCTGCTGCTCCTTGGCCCTCATCCCCTTCATCCTCCGCCCACTGTTGGGCCGCTTCTCCCGCCAACTGACCGACTGCCACCATCTCATCCTCTACGCCGAAGTGCTGATGGGACTGATCTTCCTGGCCATGGGGATCGTGCTGCGGCTGAAAGTATGGCTTCCCGCCTTCCTCCTCCTCTTCTACGCCGAGGCCTTGGCGGCGGCCTTCCACGACGTAGGAATCGGCCGCTACTTCATGATCTGCTCCGAGCGTCGCTTCTACCAGCAGGTGCCCGCCACACGGGCTGCCGCCACCTGCGCCGCCTTTGCCCTGGCGCTGGGCATTCCCGCGATGGTGGGAGGCAACCTGGAGGTGATCCATCGCCGCATACCGATGGCGTGGAGCACGGTCTGCGAACTGCTGGGGGGCTTTATCCTCCTGCTGGCGGTCTATCATGCCGTGGTCCTCGTGCCGCTCGGTGAGCAACTGGTGCGCAAGCGCAACGACTACAAGGCGCTGCTGATCGAAGACCTCCGCAAACTGACGGACCGTCGCTATTTCCGCTTCGAGATGCTCTTCCTGCTGCTCTTCCTCCTCCCCGAAGGCTTCTTCTACCGCGTAGGCATCCTGTTTCTTGTCGACCCCGGGAGCAATGGCGGACTGAGCCTCTCGCCACAAGAACTGGCCTTCACGCAGGGCACGGTGGGTGCCTTCGGCATGCTGCTCGGTTGCCTGCTCGGCGGACGCTGCATCCACCTCCACGGCTTCCGCTATTGGCTGTGGCCGATGACGCTCGCCATCACGCTGCCAAAAGTGTTCTACGTCCTGATGGCCTACACGCTGACGACCAGCTTCTCCCTGATCACCCTCAGCGTCTTCCTGGAGCAGTTTGGTTTCGGTTTCGGCATCATGGCCTTCGTCGCCTACCTCGCCCACCTCTCACGGGGCTACCATCCCGTCATGTTCTACTCCTACTGCTTTGCCCTCGCTGCCATCGGCATCACGGCCTCGGGCGCACTCTCCGGCATCCTCGCCGACTATCTCGGCTACCGCATCTACTTCGCCCTACTGATGCTCCTCTCCCTCACCTCCTATCTCGCTGCTGCCTTCGTGCGCACCGAACCGATAGAAGGTCTGAAACTGTGATCATGACGAGAAAGGATACCATAAATGACACGTTTTCGCCTTGGCAATTTCCTGCTGATTGTCCTGGCGAAGCGTTGTATATAGTTGTTTCGCTACAAGCAACCTTGGGTCTGCATGGACCTCGAAGAGGCAATGTCCCCGCGAAGCGTTGTAACTTGTTGTAAAAGTTGTTCAAGTTGTTTTCTATGTGTCCACGTCGAATCACTCCATTTTCTAGAAGAACCACTAATAATGTGGCTATAAATTTGCTTACTTAAACTAATTTCCCTAACTTTGTACTGCAAAAGGTCGAATAGTACGACTGATATTGCAGTCATTATGGTAGAACGCATAAAAGGGAGATCATGACAGAAGAACTGAAAAAGCTGTTGCAGGAATGCGACACGCTGAAAGCACGATTGGTGGCGCTTCGTCCTTTGCCCGCTGAAGCCCTGAAAAAGATAGACGAGGCTTTGGCTGTAGAATATACTTACGAGAGCAATCGAATAGAGGGGAATACGCTCACGTTGCAGGAGACGGAACTGGTCGTCAATGAGGGCGTGACCATTGCAGGCAAATCAATGCGTGAGCACCTGGAGGCGATAAACCACAGGGAAGCTATCGACTACATCAAGGACTTTGCAAAAAACGACATAGAGATCAGCGAGGGCACGATCAAAGAGATACACGCCCTTATACTTCACGGCATCAATCGCGAAAATGCTGGACGCTACCGCACGGTGCCCGTGATGATTTCGGGTAGCCAGCACATTCCACCACAGCCGTACCTCATAGAAGAACAGATGGAGGACTTCATGAGAAAGTATAAGGAAATGGAGAAAGAGAAGGTGCATCCGGTGTTGATAGCGGCATACCTCCATGACACGCTTGTAGGCATCCACCCGTTTATTGACGGCAACGGACGCACGTCGAGGCTGCTGATGAACCTTTACCTTTTGAGGAAGGGCTACACGCTTGTAAACCTCAAAGGCAGTGACGAGGAGAAATTGAGCTATTACACGGCTTTGGAAACCTCGCACATAGAGAAGAAGCCCGAAGCATTTCAAACGCTTATCGCAAAAGCGGAAACGGACTCTCTGAAGAAATACCTCTCCATCATGGGAGAGACCGTGTAGCCTCATCTGCCACCAGCATGTGGAGCAAAGAGGGTGTGTCAAAACTCTCTTATTCTTAAAAAATCACAAAGCCCTGACTTTCACAAGCCAGGGCTTTGCTATGTCTAAAAGTTGTTGTAACTTTAGACCATAGAAAAATTTAACTATGGCAAAGTTACACTTTCGTTCTTATACCACCAACCAAATGGTTCTTTTTCCGCAACGAATCGATGAAAATATTGCGGAAAACGACCCAGTACGCATCGTTTCCAGCATTGTGGAGCATCTTGACATGAGTTCAGTCAACAAATTATACAACGGTATGGGCAGATGTCCGTATCATCCACGCATGATGCTCAAAGTCATCATCTATGCCTATATGAACAATATCTATTCATGTCGTAGGATAGAGCAATTGCTCCTGCGTGACATCCATTTCATCTGGCTGGCAGGATATGAAAAGCCGGACTTCATAACAATCAACCGTTTCCGCAACCGTCTGAAGGACGAGATCAATAACATATTCACACAGCTTGTGCTCGTTCTTGCAGAGAAGGGATTTGTGAGTCTCGACGTGGAGTATGTGGACGGTACGAAGATAGAGTCGAAGGCCAATAAGTATACGTTTGTTTGGCGTAAGACTGTCGAGCGTAACCGTGCCAGATTGATTGACAAGGTAAAGGCTCTGCTTGCCCAGGTTGACGACTGCATAGCACAAGACAATACCAAGACAGACGAAACGCTGGAATTCACCCCGTCACAACTTGCCGAGATATCCGCAGAACTTAATGCCTCGCTGTCTGACCCGCAAGTGGAAATGGACAAGGAAGAAAAGAAGAAGAGGCGCAAGTTAGCCAAGGAACTCAAGGAACGTAGCGAGAAACTGGCTGAATACAACCAACATCTTGAAACTCTCGGTGACCGCAACTCTTATTCAAAGACCGACAAGGATGCTACATTCATGCACATGAAGGAGGATGCTATAAACGACGGGCTGACAAAACCCGGGTACAATCTTCAGATTGCAACCGAGAACCAGTTCATCACCAACTTTGCATTGTTCCCCAACCCTACAGACACCCTTACCTACATCCCATTCATGGAGTCGTTCCGTGAGCGTTACGGACACTTTGCGTCAACGGAAGTGGCAGACTCTGGTTATGGCTCAGAGGAGAATTACGAGTTTATGGAGCTGAACGGCACCGCCGCCTATGTGAAATACAACCGCTTCCATATAGAGCACCGTCCGCAGTATGTACCGGATCCGTTCCGCTCGGAAAACTTCTATTACAACAAGAAGGAGGACTATTGCGTTTGTCCGATGGGACAACACATGACACGCACTGGAACCAGCCACAAGACAAGTGCGAGTGGATACGTCTCCAATAGGGCAACATATACAGCACAGAATTGTGAAGGATGTCCGCTACGTTGTCTGTGTTTCGATGCATCTGGGGACAGACGTGTGATAGACCGGAATCACAAACAGGAAGCTTACAGACAGAAAGCGAGTGAGCTGCTCACCTCAGAGGAAGGTTTAAGGCATAGAGGCAAAAGATGTATTGAGCCGGAAGCGGTTTTCGGACAAATTAAATACAACATGGCGTATCGTCGTTTTCGCCATATCGGTGTAGACAAGGTCAAAATGGACTTTGCCTTCTTTGCCATTGCCTTTAATATAAAGAAAATGGTGGCAAAAATGACCAAGGGAGGACTTTTCTCTTATTTGAGGGCTTATTTGACCAATATAACGCCATATAAATTGTTTATAAGGCTCTTTTTTGTAGAAAAACAAAAACTCGTTGTACATCCACACAAGAACGTACAACGAGTTTTTTTTATTTATATTGGGAGTTTTGACACACCCTCACTCTTTTTCACCCACTTTTCGCCCTGGTTCAAAAACGAAAACGTAAGAATGTAAGGTGTAAGGATGTAAGGTCCAATGGAGTCCCAACAAACTATCTATTGTTTAATGAACTGAGGGTAAACCGCTAAAAACCAATAGTTTATAGGCGATCAAAAAGTTCCACCACCCCTCCTCACCCTCGTTTCTCCTTACATTTTGCTTTCGTTAACAAATCAAGAAATCCTTCTCGCCAACTCTCCCTCTCCTCAAAAAAAACAGGGGGGAAGAGAAGAGAAATCAAAGAAAATGCGTAACTTTGTGGGGTCGAAGACTGCATCGACAAGCTAAAAACAGGGCCGCAGCAGTCGCTACGCCCCAAGAAATCGAAAAGCAAGAAGCTATTAACATCACAAATAGAAGCAAAAAAGATATGACATAATGGTAAAAACATAAGAAAGGATAGACGCTGACGCCTGGATCTTCTGCAGCATTCGAAACCTGCAATTATAAGAAGTGACAAGAAGAAGATGACAGCGAAGCATCTACTCCTCCACGGCGTGGGACCTGCTTGATGGCGTCTTTTTCATACGCCAACATCTTGGTGCATTATTAGTAGGCCCACGCCGATTTTTACCATCTACGACTTTTAAAGCAACAACACTTAAAAGAACTAAGGATTATGGAGAAAGCACTACCTATGAACGAGAATGAAAATCTGCTTTGGGGAAAGTGGAAAGGAACGGGTGTTTCAGAACATCAACGTAGTCGCCTCCTAATCCAACATAGGCTGGAGGAAAGGAAGAAGAAAGAATACGAATGCAACCGAAAAAATGACGAGGATCAGCAAAGGCGGGCCGACATGCAATTACTGTCTTTTACAAAGGAGGAACGAAGGCTTTGGAGGCAGTGGACAAGGCAAGGTATTACAGGAAGGGATCGAAGGAAACTCCTAAAGCACGAAAGGCGAAAGGCACGAAAATTACAAGGCTACCTACAGAAGAGAGAAATCACCAAGAAGAACGAAAGGGAGAAGGCACGAAAATTACAAGGCCACGTACAGGAGAGAGAAATCACCAAGAAGAACGAAAGAGAGGCCGACATATTTATCGCATGCCTTCTGGGCGTCCCCTTCATTCTCGTTGTCTTGGTAGTCTTCATCTTCATCAGCAAACCTATGATATTGATGTGTATCATTTGGGTAATAGGCATGCTGCTGGCGATGGCGTTTGGCAGATGAATACCATTTTTACCATTTATAGATTCTTTAAACGCAATCGAGAGAATAATGGCACGCAAAAAATATACACAAGAGCAACAAGTGATCGATGTGCTCCGCCAAATAGGTGGATACGCCACGCTGGGCGACCTGTACCGTCTTGTCGATACGAAATCGTGGGCGACCAAGACGCCCAACGAGTCCATCCGGAGAATCGTGCAGCAATCTGAGGAGATCTTCAAAATCCAACCGGGCCTTTGGGCCTTGGAGGATTGTCGCGAGGAAGTGATGCGCAAATTTGACCTTCTGCCCAACGAGAAACAGTGCGAGGAGCAGTTTACGCATGGCTACTATCAAGGATTGATCATCGCCATAGGCAACATGAAACACTACCAAACCTATGTGCCTGCCCAAGACCAAAATCGCAAGTTTCTCGAAAAACCCTTGAAGGATATTTGCACCACCATCCATATTCCCGACTTCTCGTATGAGTATCTGACCGACAGGGCAAGGACGGTAGATGTCATTTGGTTTAACGAGCGCAATATGCCCAACAGTTTCTTTGAAGTAGAGCACTCCACCGACATCCAAAACTCCGTCGCCAAGTTTTGTGACCTACAAGATTTCCACAGTCGCTTTCTGATCGTTGCGCCAAAAAATCGCAGGGGGCAGTTTGACAAAGTGATGAGCCGAACAGCCTTCAAGGACATCAAAGCGCGCGTTGCCTTCCATAGCTATGAAGACATTTCCAAGCAGTACGAACTCATGTGTATGGCAAGAGCCAGCGAGGGATTTATCTGATTTTTTGTGATCATTTATTAACAATACTGTCACCCGTACAAATCGCTCAAACATTTGATAATTAAACATATACGAATATACTAATAGGATCATTTTGATCACAAATGTCAAACTATGATCTTTTCGGGTTTTCTCAAGTACTTTGCTATACTTTTGCGCCCGAATTATGGAGTATCGCATACAAGTAACTGAAAAATTACAACACATAGAAACCGTTTCAGCGGCCTCGGGAACCGAAGCCGTGGAATTGGTGCGCCAATCGTATAAGGAAGAAAAGATCGTACTCAGTTCTGAACATTTCTCTGACGTAGCATTCGCCGTCGAGCATCAGAAAGCACAAGCCTATTACAAATCGCCCAACCACGATTTCGTCCTTGCCCACGGCGACTGCTTCGAGCTGCTGCGGGCGTTTGACTTCAAGTTTGACATGATCTTTGCCGACCCACCCTATTTTCTCTCCAATGGCGGCATCTCGTTGCAGAGCGGCAAGGTGGTGTGTGTTGACAAGGGCTCGTGGGACAAGGGGAAGTCGCAAGCCGACATGATGTCATTCAACAAGGAGTGGTTGCGCCTCTGTCGCGACAAACTCAAGGACAATGGCACCATTTGGATCAGCGGCACTTACCACAATATTTTTTCCGTGGCCAACTGTCTGACCGAGCTTGGCTACAAGATTCTGAACGTGATCACGTGGCAGAAGACCAATCCTCCTGCCAACATCTCTTGTCGCTTTTTCACCTATTCCACCGAGTTTGTCATTTGGGCAAGAAAGATGCAGAAAGTGCCGCATAAGTTCAACTATGAGTTGATGAAGCGACTCAACGACGGCAAGCAAATGACCGACGTGTGGCGCATGCCGGCTATCGGGCGTTGGGAAAAGACCTGCGGCAAGCACCCTACGCAGAAGCCGCTGCGCCTCTTGGTCCGCATGATCCTTGCCTCGACCGATGAGGGCGACTGGATACTCGATCCCTTCAGCGGCAGCGCCACGACAGGGATAGCCGCCAATCTCTGCGGACGCCGGTTTGCGGGCGTGGAGCAAGACGAAGCGTTTTGCCAAATGGGCAGGGCGCGGAGAGAGGAGATAGAAGACCTCGACTGCTACCACTCGCTGGCGAGCCATATCGACGATCTGCAAAAGACAGAAGAGCACGCTATGGCAAGGGAAGCCCTCGACGGTTATCCCCATACGCCCTTTTGATCTCGGCTATCAGCGGTCCAGCGATTGTTTCATTGCAGACAAAAACATCACCCTTCGGGGGGGGGCAAAGGGGTATATGATTAGCTATTTTTGAAAACGACCCATTGCCCATTTTTATCACTCCCGATCCGAGCGATGTAGCCTTTGCAAAAAGAAACATCTATAACAATTCCCCCTGCGCCCAAATCAATTTATATTCACAAATAAAGCTATATAGCCTTAATCATCATCTTTTTGAATAAAATCAGCAACTAATTGCTTTATCGTTTTTTCGGCTTGCTCTATCCCAACAAGCTCTATCAATTTATTATAATCTTCTATTTCATTATCAGTAAACGTCAACACAATTTGGCGTTCTTTACGCCCTGCTATATGAGTGTATCCTTCAGGATGTGCCCAAAAGCAACTAGTACAAAACTCGACATTTTTTATTGACCAATTCGGACAATGCTCGCATGTCCATGACTTAGCTCTATTAGCCGAAGGGCTTAAAAGCATGTAACAATCTATATTTTTCTCACCTTGCTCACCACCAATCTCATAAGGAATTCTATGGTCTACTTGTAACAATCGCTCCTCCATCGGTTGCAAATATACAAAACATATTGCACCATATTTGTCCATCAAAGCTTTCTTTAAAGCTTTCGACAAAGTTGTACGACCAGCAAC